>Ga0209777_10004409_pt1 | contig 16669 bp, 13 predicted proteins | sample FrelakmetHBP12HB_FD_187147 | JGI IMG/M metagenome (GOLD analysis project Ga0209777, IMG submission 187147) | Freshwater lake sediment microbial communities from the University of Notre Dame, USA, for methane emissions studies -HBP12 HB (SPAdes)... | ecosystem: Environmental > Aquatic >...
CTTAGATCATTGATCTTTTCTATTTTCACATTTTCCGGTTTAAAAACACCATCGGGCAATTTAATTCCCTTACCCAACTGTTTTAATTCCTCTTTGGACAAACGTCCTTGAATTTTGACTCTGTATATTTTTGGTTTCTGAAAACGGGGATGCTGCATTTTTTGGGCGAAATCGCCATCATTAGTCAAAAGCAAAAGTCCTTTGGAGTCATAATCAAGCCTTCCTACAGGGTAAACCCTTTCTGATACATCACTTAGCAAATCCACAACTGTCGGCCTGTTTTGGGGATCATGAAGGGTGGTAACAAATCCGGCCGGTTTATTTAAAGCGATATACTGCTTTGTTTTTTCTACAGAAATAGTTTTGCCGTCAATCCGAATAATATCTTTTTCGGCATCGGCTTTTACTCCCAATTGGGTTACCACAATATTATTAACGCTAACGCGCCCATCGGTTATTAGTTTTTCCGCATGGCGACGCGAGTCGACACCGGCGGCCGCAATAACTTTTTGCAAACGTTCTTTCATAAATTGGGAAGATCTTCGATGATCTCTTCTTCTGCTGCTATTTCTTGTTCCACTAGTTCCTGCTGCTGGTTAAGTTCTTTCAATTCCCGTAAATTTGGCAAATCCAAAAGATCTTTCAAGTTAAAAACTTCCAGAAATTTTCTTGTTGTTCCATAAATAATGGGCTTGCCGGGCACATCCTTGCGTCCGACAATGCGAATAAGCTTTTTGTCCAAAAGGCCCTTGAGCGGAGCGCCCACATCCACTCCACGAATACTTTCAATTTCAGATTTAACAATGGGCTGCTTATAGGCAATAATTGCCAGCGTTTCCATCGCCTGCGGAGACAAAGAATGAGGCTTTGTGCTTTTCAACTTTTTTACCCAAGGGCTAATTTCAGGTCGGGTTCGGAATTGAAAGCCGCCGGCGACTTCCTGCAAGTAAATTCCACCCTGCCGTTCATTATATTCCAATACAAGTTTTTCGAGGGCTTCTTTAATTTCCGATTTTTCAACTCCCGAAAGGATAATGCAAATTTTTTCAAGCGCCAACGGTGCATCGGAAGCAAAAATCATAGCTTCAATTACTGCCTTAATGCTTTCCATTTACGACTCCACAGCCGGAAATATCCGGATCACTCCAAAAACCGAAGTTTGATAAGCCTTAATCATCCTTAGCTTAATTAATTCCAGCAAAGCTAGAAAAGTGTAGATGATGCGCCGGCGATCTTTTCTTTCCCTGAGTAAATCATCAAAAGTCAAACTTTTTGTCAGGGACAACTGCTCCATAATGTTATTAATTATATCAGTAAGGGATAATTTTTCCAAATCAATTTCCAGAAGTTCTTTTTTATCAATCTGAGAAACAATACGATGAAAAGCCTCAATAAGCTCAAAAACACTTACTTCCATAAGCTCTTCCTCGTCCGTGGTTGTATTTTCAATCTCCTCCGGCAAAAGAGCCGCCCGGGTAAACACATCTCTCTCCAGGAGCGGCCTTTCTCCCAGATTTAGCGCGGCTTCTTTAAAAGTCTTATGTTCTATAAGCTGCCTGACCAGCTCGGCCCGGGGGTCTTCCTCTTCAGCTTCTGGCTCCTCGGGCACAGGCAAGAGCATCTTGGATTTAATGTGAATCAGGGTTGAAGCCATGACCAGATACTCACCGGCCAAATCGAGATTAAGCGCTTTGATCATTTTGAGGTACTGGAGATACTGCTCGGTAACCAGAGCTACGGGAATATTATAGATGTCAATTTCATTTTTTTTTATCAGGTATAAAAGCAGATCAAGTGGACCTTCAAAGATGTCCAGCTTAATGGCATAATTTATTGTTTGTTCGTTATCCATAATTTATTGAGAACACATATCAGTTCATCGGCATGGCAACGCCGTTTTAATCATTTACTTAATCCGAAATGAAAAATCTCTGCATTCAAAAGCTCCGCCTAATTGGCAGAAAATTTAACCATTAACCGATCAGATTTTAACCGCAGTACGAACTTCATCCATCGTTTGATGCGCTATCTTTGTTGCTTTTCTGTTCCCTTCCTCTATGATCTCGTTGATTTCAGCTATGTGGTTGACATAGTAATCAATGCGCTCGTGAATAGGACTCAACTCTTCGGCAACGCGCTGAGCCAGCATTTTTTTGCAATCAGTACACCCGATTCCCGCTTTTCGGCACGCCGCATCAATCTCCTTAACTTTCACAGACTGAGAATATAAACCATGAAAAGCGAAGACATTGCATATTTCAGGATTTCCCGGATCGCTCTTTCTCATTCTCTGCGGGTCGGTAAACATGGAGGATATCTTCTGCTGTAATACCTTGCCGCGATCACCGATATAAATGGAGTTGTCGTAGGATTTACTCATCTTTCTTCCGTCGATTCCCAGCAACTTGGGCACGCTTGTTAAAAGCGGCTCCGGAACAGGAAATATTTCTTTATAGAGAAAATTAAAACGACGGGCTATTTCGCGGGTTAGTTCAATATGAGGAAGCTGATCGATGCCGACAGGCACACCATAGGCTTTGTACATAATAATGTCGGCGGCCTGCAGTACCGGATACCCCAAAAAACCGAAGGTGGACAAATCCTTCGTGACCAGTTCGGTTTTCATCTCCTTATAAGTGGGATTGCGCTCCAGCCACGCCAAGGGAGTAATCATGGAAAGCAATAAGAATAGTTCGGCATGTTCTTTGACCGCCGATTGCACAAAGAGAGTGCTCCTTTGCGGATCAACGCCAACACTGAGCCAGTCTATCACCATATTGACGGTGTCATCTTTGATACCTTCTGTGGAGCTGTATTCGCTGGTAATGGCATGCCAATCGGCAACAAAATAAAAACAGTCGTATTTGCCGCTTTCCTGCAACTCCACCCAGTTATTTAGAGCGCCGTGTAAATGGCCCAGGTGCAGTTTCCCCGTTGGTCTCATTCCACTGAGAATTCTTTTGAGTGCCAAAACAAAAACTCCTTGTAAATTATCGTCCAAGTTAAATGCACTAAGGCCTCCGGTTATTATGATAAAAATACGGAGGCCTTAGTTGTACTATAACAAAATGATTTATTATTTTACTTTGTCGGCCAGAGTTTTGCCAGCCTTGAATTTTACGACTTTCTTCGCGGGAATCTTAATGGCTTTGCCAGTTTGAGGATTCCTGCCTTCTCTCGCCTTCCTCTTTACCACTGAGAACGTACCAAATCCGACCAGAACAAGTTTACCAGTCTTCTTGAGTTCTTTGGTGACTGTGGCTTCGTATGCATCTAATGCTTTTGCCGCTTTGTCTTTGGTAATACCTGTTACTTTTGCTATAACCCCGACTAATTCTGCCTTCGTCATCTTCTAAAATCCCCCTTTCATAAAATAAAATTCTTAATTTTATTATCAACCGTTTTTGCGGCCATCATCAAAGTTTCTAATACTCAAACCCGCTTGTTTACTCATTTGGAAAGGCACCTTTCCTTTCAAATTCACGCTACGACTAGCACAATAAAAATTAACAATCAAGAAAAAAATGATTATTCCCCTAATAATATTTTAATCGAGAAACTCCAATTTAATGAGACTCGCTGAAAACAAACGAAGTGCAGTTTGAAGCGTTAGTTGAATTATCCCGCGAAGCGGAGGGTATAATACCTAGCAGCTTGCTGCGAAACGTTTCCAAAGCGTGCTTTGGGGTTCATACCCTTGATATTTTATAGAGCGACAGCACTCTTCTTTACAAATAATGGCCTTTGTGTTAGTAAACCACCGCAATAAACTTGGGCAGGTAACTTATGCAAAATTCAAATATAGAAAATATAAAGGCATGGGTTGGTCTCTCCCGTCCGCCTTTTCATACCGTTGGCATCTTTCCTTTCATATTAGGAACCATTCTGGCATACAAGATCAATTCTACCTTTAGCATTGAAATTTTTATTCTTGGCGTCTTAGGAGTTATTCTGATTATGCTTTCCACTTACCATTCCGGCGAATATTTCGATTACAGGGGAGACATGATATCGAATAGTCTGCATGATAACCAATTCGCCGGTGGCACACGCATACTTCTTGCCGGTAAAATGTCTCCTCTCGTGCCTCTTTGGACAAGCATTGTTGCTCTAATCATTGCCGCTGCTATTGGAATTTTTCTGCAATTTATTTTGAAAACCGGCCCCTATACATTAGTCCTCGGCTTTCTGGGCGCTTTCCCCGGGTTCTTTTATTCCACTGAATCAATCAGGCTGGTAAAAAGAGGCATCGGAGAAATTTTTATAGGATTTTGCTATGGCTGGCTGCCGGTCGCTTCGGCCTACTATATCCAAACAGGCATAATCCACCCGATCATTCACTGGCTGGCAATACCCATCGGTCTTACCGTTTTTAATGTAATTTTACTCAATGAGTTTCCGGATTATGAGGCCGATAAGGCCACTGATAAAAAGAATTTACTTTACCGCATCGGAAAACAAAAAGGATTGGTGCTTTATGTGGCCTTTTCCTTATTGACATCGCTGACCATGCTTATATCCCCATTGTGGGGTATTCCTTTCAAGGTAGTTTATTTTTATCTGCCCTTTCTCATTATATCCTTATATATCATTGCCATGATAATGCAGAAAAAGCATGAGGACGGGAAAAAGCTGGAAATCTTATGCGGCCTTAATATTGCCGTCAATCTGGGAACTTCCTTGTCCTACATTCTGGCGTATATTTGATGAACACAAAAAACAAAGTAAAAGCTTTTTATAATCCCCCCTCCCTTCTGTTCAAACAGTTGGGCAGCTCTTTACTCATGGGGTATTTAAACCGATGGCATAATTTTCCCGGATGGATTTTAAAATACGGCTTTAGATCCATACCCGTGGCCAATGGCGCATGGGGTATGGGTTGTATAGGTTATCCGGGACATCCTGTCTGGGAAGTCACCAGTGCCTGTAACTTGAGATGCATCCATTGTCACGCCTTCAGCGGCAAAGCCGATCCCGATGAACTCACCACCGATGAAGGCAGAAGACTAATTGACATGATCGCCGCCAACAGCGAATTCCGCACATTGATTTATACCGGCGGCGAACCGCTGGTAAGACCGGATATTTTCGAATTGCTCAAACATTCGCAGCAGGCAGGTCTGGCCAATATCATCGCCACCAATGGCACATTAATTGACGAAGAAATGGCTTTTAAACTGAAGGATCACGGCGTTGTCTGTAATGCCATCAGCATTGACGCCGCCAATCCCGATATTCACGACTTTGTAAGGAACAAACCAGGATCTTTTGATTTGGCGCTTCGCGCTATTGAAGCCACGAAGAAAGCGGGCATCCTTTTACAAATAAATACAACGGCTATGGAATACAATATGCCGCACCTACCCGAGCTCATTGATTTTGCGGATGACTGCGGCGCCGGCATCATGCTAATGTATCAGCTTGTCGCTGTTGGCCGCGGAGAAAAAATTGAAAAAGCAACTTTAAAGAAAACCGCCAATAAATACTTAAGTGAACTTATCGCGCTCAAACAAAAGTCCGCCCATACGATTATCGAACCGGTCGCCGGCCCTCAATATTGGCCTTATATGCTGGAGAAAAACGGCATTCGTGACGGCCTCATGCTAAAAATTGCAGGTCTTGTTTTCCACGGCTGCGCGGCAGGGCGCGGTTTTGTTTACGTTAAGGCCAATGGTGACGTCTGGCCTTGCCCCTTTGTGGAAATCAGCGCCGGCAACATTAGAAAAATTGATTTTAATAAGATTTACTATGAATCGCCCGTTTTCCGGAATCTACGTAACCGGGAAAAAAATTTAAAAGGTATCTGCGGCGAATGCAATTACAAAACTGTTTGCGGCGGCTGCCGTGGACGCGCATTAGCTTACAGCGGTAATTATCTGGCAGAAGACCCGCGCTGTTTCGTCCATGAGAAAACAAAAAACATTTAACATGACTTCACCCGAAAGAGGCTCGACAATATGAACACTATAAAAATCAATCAGGACCAATTCAAAGAATTACTTAAAAACCCTAATGATAAATCTTTCGTTATGCTGAATCTTTTGAAATTTAAGAAAGAAGGCGGTAAAAAGTCATACGCCCGTTATCTTAAAGAAGCGAACAGGTTTATCGATGAAGTAGGAGGAAAACTTCTAATATTCAGCAGGCCGAAAGAACTTTTGACCGGAACCGAAACATGGGACCTTTTAATGCTGGTAAAGTATCCATCGCGTAAAGCATTCCTGGCGATGGCTAATAACCCTGATTACCTAAAAATTCACAGTTTCCGTGAAGAGGCGCTGGAGAATGCGGTTCTTTATGCGACAGACGAGATAGCCTTGCGCGATCTAATGCAGGAATGCCCGGAATAAGAACGTACATCCGCGCTGCTTTATCAATGAAACTCGCGGAAAACGAGCGTAGCAAAGTAATGAGGCTCAAGTTTCAGAAACAGCGTGCACTGAAACTTGAAGGCCGAATTATCCCAGGAGCGTCTCGACGTGGGATTTGAAGAGTTAGTTAAATTATCACGCCAAAGGCGGAGGGTAATGAGACTCAAACTTTAGGAGCGAAGCAAATAGAAGTTTGTTAGCCGAATTATCCCGTATAAGCAGGGGTATCGCAAATACCCGTGGTTCATGAGACTCAATTTTCTAAAAAGAAGTGCATGTGTTTAGATATCCCCTAATGCATTGCTTCCGTCCGGGGCCATTCGAGATAAAAGCGCCGAAAAGCCACGATTGACCAAATAGCTTCCACCAATCCGAACGGCCAGGCACCCTGAAGGAAACCATAAACTGATCCGAGTACGCAGGCTACTGCGAACCCCAGAACAAACCAACGGCTGCGTGCTTCGAAAGCATATCACACTAGCATGGCGATCACGGCAAATAATCCAAAAAGTGTAAGTCGATCCATATCAAGACTCCCTAAACCTGACAAATTTATAGTTCGCATAAAGTACGTGATTTTTTTGATAAGCCATTGCTTGTTCATGATTGAGCTATAATAATTTCAGCATTGTATGCCAAGGAAATTTTGGTCACAAAATGTGGGGTGTGACATCAGTGAGCGCACCGGGGGTACATTGCGACGTCCACCCTTATGAGAAATCCGCTCACCTGCCAAAAAGGTATCATACTGATTGATCCCATTCTTTAATGGCGGCATAAACCTGATGCGGGTCATTGGCTAATTCCACGCCTTTTAAAAAATATCTGTTCTGGAATATGCGGGCGGCAACCGCCAATAGTTGCACCTGTACCTCTGGTTTTTCCAGAGGGGAAAGACTCAGAAAAACATATTTTATCGGTTTTTCCGTGGCTACATCACTGACCCCCATTCTCGTCAAGCCGAGTGCAACAAGAGGTTTATCCAGACCGGCGATTCGCGCATGAGGTAAGGCCACACCTTCACTGTAGAAAGTTGAACCCTGCGCCTCCCTTTCTCTGACGGAGACTAATCCGGCCGCAAAATCGCAAGCGAGACCGTTATTGCAGGCGGATTTGACCAATTTTTCGAGTACTTCAGCCGTATCAACGGGTTTATCCCAAATGATAATGTCCGATTCATTGATTAAGGAACTCATGGTATTCTTTTGCATCTGTGCCTGCGTCATCCGGGAAGTAATTTTTGCCACTTCTTGCGGCTCTTCTTCAATAAAAGACGCCGGTCTGGCGACGACCTTTTCATGAGGCTTTGTATCCAGCACGACTATAGTTACCCCTCTGGCTTGTTCCATGAGTAATTCGGGAATGCTCTTCTTGCCCATGATTTTTTTCCAGAAGGAGACGCGCGCGGGGGATCCGGTCACGATGTGGCCGACCTGATATTCCCGGGCAAAGCGCAGAATCGTACCGGCAATGTCCTCGCCTTTGTAGGTAAAGACCATGGCGCCCAGTTCCTTCGCCAGTGTCAGCACTCCCGACAACAGCCGCTGTGTCCGGCTGTCGATTACGATAGCATCTTCGGAAGGAGTCTGTACGTAAACTGCATACCAGTTTCGGTTGAGCTTTCCGGCCAGTCGTGAGGCATGCCTAAGCAGCATTTCACTATTCGGCCCCCGGGAACTGAGACAGACCATTACCTGATCTGGCACAATGGAACCATCTTCCGGCAGTGTTTCGTGCCTTCTCAGATCTATCTGAGCCGCCATTTCCCGGAGCGTCAGTTCCCGTAAATTTTCCAGGTTGGGGGTTTTGAAAAAGTTATCAAAGGCCGTCGATATCCGTTCCGCCGGATAAACCTTGCCCTCCTTCAGGCGTTCTTGCAGGTCCTCGGGTGTGAGGTCTACATTGACGATCTGATCCGCCTCGGCCAGGATACTGTCGGGCAGACGTTCCCGGACCTTTACCCTGACAGTTTTTTCCACCACGTCGTAGAGACTCTCCAAGTGCTGGACATTCATGGTTGTAATAACATGGATACCTGCCGCCAGCAGATCCTGAACGTCTTCATAACGCTTCGCATTTCTGCTGCCTGGCATATTGGAATGGGCTAGTTCGTCGACCATGGCCACTTGCGGCTTACGGCGTAAGATGGCGTTCACGTCCATTTCTTCCACGATGATGCCCCGATGTTGTTGCAGGAATCTGGGGATAACCTCCAGTCCTTCGATGAGTTTCGCCGTCTCTGCACGGCCATGGGTCTCCACCAGGCCTACGACTACATCGACGCCCTCCTGCAGGAGCCGGTGCGCCTCCTGCAGCATCTGATAAGTCTTGCCGACACCAGCCGCATAGCCGAGGTAAACCTTCAACCGTCCCCGTTGGGAACGGCGGATCATGCGCAGGAAGTCATCCGCCCTTTCAGCAGCCATAACGATTCACCGTGCAAAAACTAGATACCATCTCCATTAAACCTTTTAGTAAGTTAGAAATTATTTTTTGCGGTTTTCTGGCAAAAAATAATTTCGTTAACGCACTTATCCCGCCTGGCGGGGTTCGGTAAAATGCTCTGCTCTTTTTAGTGTAAAGGAAAATGTGGTTCCTTTCCCTTCCTGGCTGACCACATCGATGTTTCCCCCGTGGGCCTCCACGATTTCCTTGGCAATGGCCAGGCCTAGTCCTGCGCCTGTTTCCGATTTCTGATCTGGTACCCGAAAAAATTGTTCAAATATTCTTTGCATAAACTGATGGGGAATGCCGCTACCGGTATCGGTTACGGAAAAACGGACCATCTGTTCCTCCTGTATTGCCGAGACAGTGATGCTGCCGCCCGGCGCCGTAAAACGAAGTGCATTGGACAATAGATTGGAAAAAACATGGCCGATCTGGGTCGAGTCTGCGCATACCATAGGCAGATCATCGGAGAGTTGTATCTTCAATTCGATACCGTCATCCTGGGCAGTCCGCCGGAAAGGCTCCACGGCATCAAGAAGCAGTGATTGCGCATAGGTATCCTGACAGGCCATCTGGAGCCGGCCCGATTCAATCCGGCTGATATCCAGCAAGTTTTGAAGAATTTGATGGAGGCGGTCGCTGTCTTCCCTGGCTGCTAAAAGGAGTTCCGTCTGTTTTTCCGTAAGGACGCCCACTTTTTCTTCCAACAGCAGATGAATGGCCATGCGAACCGATGTCAGGGGTGTTTTCAACTCGTGAGATACCGTGGAAATCAGGCCCCGTTTCATCTCGTCTAGGTGGCGCTGTTCCGTTACATCTTTCATAATCATAATAACACCGGTCAGATGACCATTCCGATCAGTAATCGCTGTTGCCTCCGGTTGAAAATAACGTTCTTCCATCTTTATGAATTTCTGAAAAATTTTCTTTTTTTTCTCTGCTTCTTTAATAAAACCGTAGCGAATAATGTCTTGGAAGAGTTCATTAAATAGCGGAACAGATAGGGACTGAATTTGAGCGCCTGGATTGAGCCCAAAAAATTCTTTGGCGGAATTTGTCGATATTTCAACCTTTCCGTCCGGATCGACAATTACCACGGCATCGGGTAGATTGTTCAGGGCTTCTTTTGTTGCCTGTTGCGTGCGAAACAATTTTGCCTGAGCGCCACGACGAAATTTGCGCAGGCCGGCAGTCATGTCGTTGAAGGCCTCCGAGAGCCGGCCAATCTCATCGTCAGAATCGATTTGTACAACAAGATCGAGGTTTCCGTCACGTATTTCTTCCGTGTAGCTAATCAGTCGTTCAATGGGACGAAGTATCCACTTACCTATAAACAACATGAAGGCGACGGCGACGAGAATGCCACACAGCAAGAAGAGATACATCCGCTCCTGAGCTGCAGCGGCATCTTTTCTGGCCCGGTCATTGGCCTCATTCATATTCCTTTGGTTCATCTGAAGTATGTCATCCGCCGTGTTTTTCACCTGCTGAAAGAGCGGCAATATCTGATCTAAATAGACGCGGCGGGCGCTGTCTGATTGGGACTGCTTCTGCAGATTATGAATTTTAACTTTGTAACTGGTGAAAAGTTCCTGTAATGCTGTGGCTTTTTCCCCTTCACCGGGGACCGTGATGTTATGCATTTCAATCTGAAGCGCTTTTTCAAAGACTGCTTCATTCTTTTTAATTTGCTCATTTCCCAGTTGCTGATACCCAAGGAAGGTAAATAAGACACCGCTGTCCATGCGTTCCAAAGCTTCCTTCATATCCTGACAGGCAACAACGCTGCGGTAATTTTCCTTCAGGATCATATCGATGGATTTCCCAAGGTACCTGAATTGGATGATACTCTGCACGCCGCCTATCAACATGATCAGCAGCAAACCACCGAATCCCAGTAACAACTTTTGACGAAGGCCAAGCATGCGCTCTGTTTCTCCTTGACGGTTTAGCCTGTTTCCTGATCATGCAAGCAGTCGGCTTTAGCAACTGATACAGTTTAGTAATGTTTGCTGAGACTGTCAATCTTAACTTTATTACATAGGCTTCTGTTTGTCGTCTATTTGGAGCCCTTTTGCATTGTATAGACATTGCACATGAATGGCTATGGCGCGCCGTACAATTTGCGCAGTTCGAGGTTAACTTCCAGCACATTAACGAACTTCTCGCCGATGAGACCTTCCCAGGTCGCTGCGGCATTTTTCTGCAGTATCTTCTCGATGTCTTTCCTGACTACCGAAGCATCGGTCTTCTTCTTGGCAGCCCAGGCGGAAGCCACGCGCTCCAGTTGAAACTCAGCGTTCTGAAACGTGATATGAGGATCGAGACCGGAGGCGGATGTGGTGACCATATCGCCGGGAACGTCCTGAATGTCCACATCTGGATGCTCTTGCCGCCACATGTCAAAAAAGATCGACTGAATATCCGCTCCGACACCGACCGGTTCAATGGTTGTTTCGGCCTTGCCTCCGGCAGCCGCATTGGTTACGGCGGAGGGAAATTTGCCGGGGTTTTCCCCGGAGAAAGTTTCGAAGAACAGGACGGCCAGATCGGCGGCCTTGGGTTTAGGAGTGCCGGAATTGTCTTTTATCGACTGGGCTACAATGTCAGGATGCTTTTTCGCCCAATCGTCCACATACGCGCCGTTTTTCGGGTCAGCGTTAACCCAAGCCTGAGCAAGGGAGTTATGCATGTCCGCCCACTGCGCCACAACGTGGGGATTGCCCTGAAACTTGTCCTGCTGAAACCAGCTTTCCACGTCCGGCGCCACGAGTTTGCCGGCTTTGGCGCCGCTTCGGTATTTCACAATCGGACCCAGCGTGCGGGCGACACGATCGCGCAAGGCGTAGTTGGAAGCAGCCAGGGATGATGATGCCGATGCGGCCGCGTTGTAGGAAGCCGCAGAGGGGCGGGGTTGAAAATATTCGTCCTTGGTAAAGGGCTGGGCAATGAGCCGCGACCCTACCAGTTTACCGTCGGGACCTGTAAGCAGGCTGCCGTTGGCCTGGAAGGGAAAGGCTAACTGTCCGATGCCCCACAACACCAGCGGATAGAGAACACAGCAGATGATGACCGAGAAAAACAAAAGCCAGAAACTCTTGGCAATATAACGCAACATAATAGACGCCTCCTTAGTAAGCTAGAATTTGCTTCTCTGGGGGAAGCAAATTCGTTAGCGAACTTATCCCGTTTAGCGGGATTGATTCTTTAAAATATCAACTGACCAGATGCAAGTTCGCCATAATAAGGTCAATGAGTTTGATGCCGATGAAGGGAAGAAGCACGCCTCCCAGTCCCCAGATCAGCAGATTTCTACGCAGCAGCGCATTGGCGCCGAGCGGCTGGTATTTGACCCCTTTCAGTGCGACGGGAATGAGCGCCGGGATGATGAGGGCATTGAAGATCACCGCCGACAGAATGGCCGAGGTAGGCGAATGCAACTGCATAACATCCATCACCTTCATCCAGGGCAACGTGCCGGCAAAGAGTGCCGGGATGATGGCAAAATATTTGGCCACGTCATTGGCAATCGAAAAGGTTGTCAGAGATCCCCGTGTCACCAAGAGTTGCTTACCTACCTCCACGACTTCGATCAATTTCGTGGGGTCGCTGTCCAGATCGACCATATTGGCGGCTTCTTTGGCCGCCTGCGTTCCTGCGTTCATGGCCACACCCACGTCCGCCTGAGCCAGAGCCGGCGCATCGTTTGTACCGTCGCCCATCATGGCCACCAGTTTCCCCTCCGCCTGTTCCTTCCGGATGTAAGCGAGTTTTGTCTCCGGTGTAGCCTGGGCAAGAAAGTCATCGACACCCGCCTGCTTGGCGATAGCCGCGGCGGTGAGCGGGTTGTCTCCTGTGATCATGACGGTTCGCAGTCCCATCCTGCGCAAGCGCTCCAAGCGCTCGTTCATGTGGGGTTTTAAAATATCCCCCAGAGAAATCACACCGACAATCGTGCCGCCGTCCACCACGGCCAGCGGCGTTGCGCCTTGGGAAGCGACGGAATCGACCAAGGCGCTGAATCCCTTCGGAACGTCGCCGTGATTGGTCTCAACAAATTTAATGATAGCGTCGGGTGCGCCTTTGCGAATGCGTTGTCCGCCGGCAAGATCGACGCCGCTCATGCGCGTTTGGGCGGTGAAATGGACAAACTGCGCATCCGTCGGCACATCGACGGTATCCTTGCTCTGTTCTTCGTACAACCGCACGATGCTTCTCCCCTCCGGGGTTTCATCGGCGGCCGAGGCCAGGGCGGCCAATCTTCCCACATATATGGCGGAATACGCGCCGATGGGGTGGAAGGTTGTCGCCTTCCGGTTGCCTATCGTAATCGTGCCGGTCTTATCCAGCATCACGATATCGATGTCGCCGGCCAATTCCACGGCCTTGCCGCTCTTGGCGATAATGTTGGCCTGGAGGGCTCGATCCATGCCGGCAATGCCGATGGCGGCGAGCAGGGCGCCAATGGTGGTCGGAATCAGGCAAACCACCAGGGCAATAAGGGTGGGGATGTCGGTGCCCAGGCTTTTCAGGGGGGCGTTCAGGCCGAGGTAAGCCGTCATGTAATGCTCGGCATGCCAGGCCATGGGCCACAGAGGAATTACCACGATCAGAAAAACCAGCGTAAAGCCAGAGAGGAGCAAGGTCAGCGCAATCTCATTTGGAGTGCGCTGGCGAATCGCGCCTTCCACCAGGGCAATCATCCGGTCAAGGAAAGATTCGCCGGGACTGCTGGTGATTTCCACCACGATGCTGTCGGACAGAACGACGGTGCCGCCGGTGACGCTGGAGCGGTCGCCGCCCTTTTCCCGGATGACTGGTGCGCTTTCGCCGGTTATCGCCGACTCATCGATGGAAGCAACTCCTTCGATAATATCTCCGTCACCGGGGATTGTTTGTCCCGCCTGGACGACGACCCGATCGCCGGCCCGCAAAACCGCGGAGGAAACCTCTTCAACGATTCCTGCCGCATTCAGGCGATAGGCCATCGTGTCATGTCGCGCCCGCCGGAGCGAATCGGCTTGGGCTTTGCCGCGCGCTTCGGCGAGGGCGGTGGCAAAATTGGCAAACAATACCGTCAGGAAAAGCCAGACATCAAGGGCGATAAAATAGGTAATCGGCACCTGGCTGGTCACGTTTCCCCAAGCCGCCTGCACGATAAACAGGAGTGTCAGGATAGCGCCGACCTCGACTACGAACATCACCGGATTATTCCATTGGAGGTCCGGCCGCAGCATGACAAATGCCCGTTTTAACGCTGCCATGGCCGTTTCTTTCTCCAGTATGCGGCGCGCTTTCACACGGCGCACCGGCTGCGCCTGTTCTAAAGGCGAATGGGGCGCTTGCAGGCTTTTTATATTCTTTGGTACTTTATTCATTTCCTAATTCCTCCTAATCCCGATAAACGGGATAAGTGCGTTAACGAAATTGTTTACTTGTAAACAATTTCTAACTTACTAAGGACTCAAGTGAGTTTCCATAATTAATCATCAATAACCACAACTATCAGCCGCCGAAAGGGATGGGACCCAGATGCTCAGCCACTGGTCCGAGTGCGGCAACGGGCAGGAAGAGCAAGGCTCCAACGATCACAATCGTCCCGAACAGGAGGATGCCAAAGGTGACGCTGTCATCACGTAGTGTTCCCAGACCGAAGGGGCTTGCTTTTTTAGCTCCCAAATAGGACGCCATGGCAATCGGCGCGACAATCGGCAGATAGCGGCTAAAGAGCATCACCAGCCCTGTCGCAATATCCCAGGGAATGGCCATGGGCGAAGGACTCGTATTGCCGACGAGGCCGTAGGTCACGCCCAGTCCGTCGAAGGCCGAGCCGTTATTGGCGGAGGCCGAAGAGAACTGGTAGAGCATCTGGGAGAACCCGTGGGCGCCGGGATTGCTAATTGCCTGGAGTCCCCAATCCATGGCCGCAAAAAGCCCGGTAGGAAACAAGATCATAAAGGGATGGACCAGAAGGGCTAGAACGGCAAGCTTTACCTCCCGCGCCCCGATCTTCTTTCCCAGATACTCGGGCGTCCGTCCCACCATCTGGCCGGCAATAAATATCCCTATGATCAGGTACAAGAGCAAGTTGATCATGCCCACTCCCTTGCCACCGAAGATGCAGTTCAACCACATCCCCACCATGGGCAACAGGGCGGCAATCGGATTAAGGCTGTCTTCTTCGGCATTCACCGCGCCGCAGGTCACGTCCACCGTTACGGCATCAAAGACGGCGCCGGCCGATGTTCCGAAGCGCATTTCCTTGCCTTCGAGATTGCCCAGGTGCTGGTCCACAGGCAGGCCCGCCACTGCCGGCAGCGTCACCGGCAGTTTCCCGCCCTTGGCCGCGGCGCTGGGTATCTCGTAGGTGCGGGCCACAGGATGGGCAGTCAAGCCCGGATTCGGCTGCAACGTATCGAAATAAACAGACCAGACGATGGTGACGGCCATCAAGACACTCATGACGGAAAAAATAACAAGGGAATGGCGAAACCGCCCCAGCATACGGCCATACATCAGCACGAGCGCAAAGGGAAAGATCATCATGGCCAGCGTGATAAAAAAGTTCGTTAAGCCCGTGGGATTCTCAAAAGGGTGCGCCGAGTTCATGCCAAAAAAACCGCCTCCGTTGGTCCCAAGCATCTTGATGGACTCCAGAGCGGCCACCGGCCCGACCACGATGTTCTGAGGCTTGGCCTCACCCTTGTCCGTGGTCCCCATGGAAGCTTGTTCGAGCGTCGAGACATTATGAGAGCTTTGGAAGGTCATGGGACTGCCCTGTATCAAAAAAATAAAGGCGAAGATCAGGGCAACAGGCAGGAACGCATAGACCATCACGCGCCACATGTCCATAAAATAGTTGCCAAGTTTGGCTACGCCGCGAAATGCCCGGATCATGGCCACGAGCGCGCAGAGTCCAACGGCGGCTGATACGAACATATTCCAGATGCAAAAGAAAATCTGGCTGAAGTTCGACAAATGCTGATCCCCTGAATAGTGCTGCAGATTCGTGTTCGTCATGAAGGAGATCACGCTGTGAAAGATTGTAGTGGGAAACAGCATGCCTTTGCCGTCGGGATTCAGCGGCATCCAGGGCTGCAGCGCCAGCACCAAGTAGCCGAAGATAAACATCACAATATTGAAGATCAGCAGAGAACCGACATACTGCTTCCAGTCCTGCTGGCCGCTGTCCAGGCGTCTTTCGCACCAGCCCAGTACCGGCAATGGCCGGTATTTTCCATCCATGATCCAGGCTAGGTACTTGCTTAAAGGGAATGCGATGATCGTTGCCGCTGCCATAAGCGCAACGGGAAGCAACCAAGTTTGTATAATCATTATTTTCTATCTCCTTTCGATACTTTCCTTCACTGCCTGCCCTTCCTCAAAACCATTCCGGTCTGACCAGAGCCACACAGAGATAAACAAACAAAAACACGGCTACAACCGCTGTCAAATAAATCATTGTTGCACCTCATTTCTTATATTTTTTCGCATGCTTTCAGGAACAGAAAGCATAGTCCCATGGCAGCCAAACCCAGGACCACTGTCACCGCCACCCATAATCCAACGCTCATTATAATTTTTCCTCCATGAATATAAAGATTTTGTAAAAAACTTACTTTCGTCTAAATTAGCTTTTAAAAGTAAGGAAAAGGCCGTTCATTTTCCCTCTATTTCTTAGAAAGTGTAACTTAAAGTTACTCCGCCATAAAGGTATGTGCTATCCTTATTGGATGGATTGGCTGCACCCTGCTTACCATATGCTCTCATCTCGTACCTGGCATCATTGCAAAGTGGAAATACATAGGATACCGTCGGCGTAACCGATAATGTCTTATAGACCGCTATGG
>Ga0209777_10004410_pt1 | contig 16669 bp, 23 predicted proteins | sample FrelakmetHBP12HB_FD_187147 | JGI IMG/M metagenome (GOLD analysis project Ga0209777, IMG submission 187147) | Freshwater lake sediment microbial communities from the University of Notre Dame, USA, for methane emissions studies -HBP12 HB (SPAdes)... | ecosystem: Environmental > Aquatic >...
CTTCCGATCTCCTCGGGCGTACCGACTTCGAGATGTCCTCCGCCCTCTTTAGGAGCGGCTCGTCCAGTATCATGATATACGGGCAGATCCGTAACTGCTCCGCGACGTCGTTCAATTCGTAGTTGGACAGCCTACTGGTCAATGACTTAGTCTGCCTTGCGGTCTTGGTTATCATCGCGCGGCACATAGAGATGAAACAAGCTCGACCCTCGTCGTTTTTCCCGAAAGACCGCCCGATCGCGACGAACCTTTCCATGAAGCAGTCTAGGTCGGCCATCACCCTCTCGTCATGGAAAGCATCGAGCTGGCGCATGGTGCGCTGCACCGAGAGCAGGATGATCGCTCGTATATCATCCCGGTTCGCCGGATCCATGCAGCGCTTCAGCTCTTTCGAGACCCTGATTCCTGCCCTTGAGATGTCCTGTGCCTTTATGTGCTGGTACCGGGTGAAGGTGAACTCGGAATCCAGCAACCCAAACACCTTTAGGTAATCCAGGCTGAGCCCCCTGAGCTCATCTGGCACCTCCGCCGGAATCGTCTCCGGAAGTTTCTCGCTCAGCCTCTCCATCGGAAGCCTGATCGCGCGGAGGTCGGCCCTCTCCCTCCGCCACATCTCGTCGATCCGCTCGATCTTCTTCCATGAGGCGATATCGGAGTTCATGGCGTCCATCGTTTCCGCGAACATGAGCGATATGACGCCGATCATTTTGTGGAATCCGGCGAGCGCGGTTTTTGCGTCGTCTTCACCGAGGCCGAATTCCCGGGTCATGACAGAGAGTTTCATGTCTGAATACAATTCATGGAACCTGAGCACCTCCTTTCCCGGATCGTTCCCCTTCCTGAAGGTGAATAACGGTTGGGGGGATTTGATTTTTTTAGCGCACATATGAATAGATATTATAACAAATAAGTATTTAAAATGCTAATGCGCATCGGTTTCACATGAGAATCTATCTCGTCCAGCACGGGAAGGCGAAAAGCGAGGAGGAGGACCCGGAGAAGCCGCTCATGGACGAAGGCAGGAAGGAGACCGAAGCGGTTGCAAAATCGCTGAAACGCAAAATCAAAGTCTCGAAAATCTACTGCTCGAAGAAACTAAGGGCGATTCAGACTGCGGAAATCTTTTCGAAAGCGCTCGCGCCAGGAACAAATGCCGAATCCGTGGATGGGCTCGCGCCAACTGACCCGATCGATCGCGCTCTCGAACTTTTGGGGGATGGCGTGATGATTGTCGGGCACCTTCCGCATTTGAGCAAGCTCGCTTCGAAGCTGTTGGTGCATGACGAGACGCGGGAAATCGTCAAATTCACGAACAGCGGCGTGCTATGCCTGGAGAAAGAGGAAATGTGGCGCCTGGTTTTCTATCTGGTGCCCTAATATCTTGCGAAACCCTCATGATCGAAACATGGGTTCCTGTCCAGTTTTATATCGAAGCCATGAGATATCGATCTGGTCTTCTTGGAGCCCGCTTTTATTTTCTTCTTAGTCTTCTCCGGAGCCTTCGAGGTCTCCTTCTGGACGCCATGTATCCTGCCCGTGTAATTTAGGTTCCTGCTCATTGAAATATCACCGTATTATTTAAGTTTCGAACACAATATAAACATTCGCCTTTGGTCAAAATAAAAAATCATTCTTTTAAATGGCGCTGCCGAATTCATTGACGGTGATTGGATGAAAAAATTCATGATCGCAACGCTGGTTGTCTTACTCGTATTGAGCTATGGCTGCACGCAACCGCAGCAGGAGCCCATCGGCGGGCAGAAGGATTCTCACGGCTGCCTGATAGCCGCCGGCTATTCCTGGTGCGACGCCCTGCAGAAGTGCTACCGGCCCTGGGAGGAGAACTGCACGAATGCGACTGCAACCGGGCAGGAGTGCACGGCCCTGTCTGATTGCCCGCCTGGTTCTGCCAGGTGCGTCAACGGCACTTGCACCTCGTTGGACGAGCACGGCTGTGTCCCTGACGGAGGATATACATGGTGCGACGCCTCGCAGAAGTGCATAAGGCCCTGGGAGGAGAACTGCACTGCACAGATGACAGAAGCCCAAGCGCGGGCGATAGCGCAGGCAAGCCCCTGCACTCTGGAAGGCAACCTGACCCCAGAGGCATTCTACAACAACAATTCAATGACCTGGTGGATAGGGACTGACATCCAGAAGCCAGGCTGCAGCCCCGCCTGCGTGGTTTATGAGAACGGAAGCGCCGAGATAAATTGGAGATGCACTGGCCTGATCCCTCCGGAGCAATCAAACGGAAGCGTGATGCCCGGGTCTGACCGAGACTCTCATGGCTGCATACCGAGCGCGGGATATTCCTGGTGCGACTCCTCGCAAAAGTGCTATCGCCCGTGGGAGGAGAATTGCAGCACGCAGTAATATTCTTTTTTCTTGTATATTTTTAGAAAAGATAAAAAGATATTAGAATATCAGTAATTCTCGCTCAGGACCTGGTAGAATGCCTTCAGGTGATCGCAGGACGGGCATTTCATGGGCGGCTCAAGTCCATCATGGACATAGCCGCACTCACGGCACACCCAGGACACCTTCTTTCCTTTCTTGAACAGCGTTCCGCCTTCCAGCTCCTTCAGCAGCTTCTGGTACCTGCTCTCGTGGTGGCCTTCGGCCTTCGCGATCATGCGGACGCGCGTTCCGACGTCATTGAAGCCCTCCTTCTCCGCCACTTCGGCGATCTCGGGGTACATCTCCGAGTTCTCGTAGTGCTCGCCAGCGATCGCCGCCTTGAGGTTCATGGCTGTGTTTCCGAGGACGTTCGGCACTTCGGACTCCACCTTGATTTTCGCCATGCCCTGTTTCGCCCCGGCCTGATTCATCATGTTGAAGAACCATTTCGAGTGCTCGCGCTCGTTCTCCGCGGTCTCGAGGAAGATTCCGCCGATCTGCTCGTACCCGTCAGTGCGCGCGGCTTTTGCGTACATCGTGTACCTGTTCCTCGCCATACACTCCCCTATGAAAGCCTGTGCCAGATGTTCTGTCGTGTTCATATAATTCACCGAAGCAATTTCTGCGAAGAGGTTTAAAAAGATTGATGGAAGATAGATTGTGGGGGCACGAATGAAGATCAACTGGAAAGATTTTGGAATCGCCTACGCGCTGTGGTTCATCGTCGTTTTGATTATGGCATACCTTGTCTATAATCGACCAAATTATGACTTGATAAGTTCTCTGATGGTGTACCAGGCTGTTCTGATCTTAGATTTCTTAGTGCCACTTGCGATAAGCCATTCTTTGTTGTCGGTTATGATCGCCACCGGAATTCCGCTCGCGTACTATTTTTCGAGAAACAGCCCCGATGCCAAAGAAGCTGCTTTGACTTCTTTCCTTTTCGGAGGAGCGTCATTTGTTCTACTCGACTTAATAGTAACTTTGCTAATCACGCTCAGAGGTCTTGTGCTATATGGAACTTTTAATCTTATTGATGTTTTTAATTTCGTCTTTATGTACACGATAGATGAATGGATAGTGATGTTCGCTATTATTAGCATAGCCAGCACTATTTCTGGTTTGATTGCTTACTTTGCAGTCAGCAGAATACTGAAACGGTAAACCTTTCTTTTCTCCTCATCGCTTCTTTTTTCGATTTCATCATCTCAGTAAACCCTCCTCCAGCCCCTCCACAACCGTTTCCATCCCATGGTTCACCATAACAATATTGAGCGAGCGATCTTGAACACGGAATGGGGCTTGCACGGAGAGCACAGGCAAAAGGAATGGAAAACAGGCTGAACACAGCAATTTTGATATCGTGTTGGTAAACCTGGTAGATAGACCGGTTGCGAAACGAACGAAGGAGTTTACCATACAAGTAACACTCGGTCATCGTGCGGTTGTGACTACTACACAACATGAAATTCTCCCACGATTTTTCAGGGTATTTTTCTTCCGTGTAAGCCAGCTGCGCAAATCAAAAAGGCCGGAAAAATGGAAAAGGAGAATTTTATCGACGTAAATCAGAATGGACAAGGTCCGGAACCCAAATCAGGATGTCCTTCCTGTACATGACTTTCGCTTGAAGGTGGCTGAGGCTCATGTTAAAAAGTGCGGTCTCATCCATGATGCCACTTTGCCTTACAGAACTGTTGAAAAGCCCTTTCAGATAAACATCCATGCCCAACTGATCCATGCTTATTCCTGATTTCACAAGATTCAGTTTTATCTCAACTATCGCGTCCGTGATCTGGAGCGGGCTGTCCGACGAGGTCGAGAATCTATAACTTATCCGCACGGTTTTTCTTGAACGATCCTGGCCGCCGGATTTCGCATTATGGCCGAACTCCTGTTTCGGGTCTGGCTTTTTATTCTCCTTAAGGCGCGCCCGTGTTTTCTTCTCTTTCATGCGTCAACACCTATTATATAGAATGCTTTTAGAAATTCCAAATATATTCTAACCTATCACGGCAGAGTCCAGCATCCCCTCTTCCTGGAGATGCTCCAGCGAAATCTCCTGCGCGGTAATCACTTTCGGTATGCGCATGATTTTCGGGTTCAGCAGGTGCACGCCTTCAAGCAGCTTGCCTGGATTTCCGACAGATGAAAGAATGGTGCCGATGGCACGGGCCACGTCTTCGACCACGTCATTGAGTATCTCGATGTACCTTGATTGCCGTTTGGCGTATTTCTCGACAATCGAGAAATCCTCCTTTCCGGCGCACTGGCCTTCAGGGGTGATTTTTTTCATGGTTCCGACTTTCTGCGGAGCGCATTTGGAGTCCGAGACGAAACACGGGAATGCCATCACTGTCTTGTTGCCTTTTGCATCCGTGGTGCGGAAGGAGATCTCGAGCGTTCCATCCCTGAAACCGCACGGCCCGTCGGTCATGAGTTTCCATTCAACCGGTATCGCCCTATAATATGGATTAGGGACACGTTGTTTTCTTTGCATGTTATATATTGTGTAAATAAGAGTATTTAAATGTATTTATTTCTCCTTCGCATGGCCTTCTTTCACGAGGTGCTCGAATATCTCCCTGGACACGACCACTGACACGTCGCAGCTGCATCGCTGGCACCTGAATCTCTTGCTTTCGCTCTTGCTTATCAGTCCGCAGTTGGCGCAGATCTCAACCTTCTCAACAGCCATTCAAAAACGCTCTTGGAAATTCTAAAATATTATTTCTTTCCTTTTTTAGCGGGCTTTTTAACGGCTTTTTTCTTTTCCGGCTTCTTTTTCGAAACCGCTTTCTTTTTGGAAGCCCGGGCAGTTCTCCCTATCTCCAGGACCGGAACGGTGATCCTTTCAACCGTCTCGAGGCGCTTCTTCGTCATCTCGGCGTGGTATCTCTGGTCGAGCTCCATGACGATTTTCTCGTAATCATCGGTGCTCACCGGGGTGATCGTGGTATTGCCGCATCTCGTGCACCTGAACGAGCCGCTGACCAGATCGATTCCCCTCGGCATCTTGCCGCACTTCGAGCAGACTTCAATCATATCCTCGACCATAAAGACCCCAGAGGTATTTCAAACAGAAGATATATTTGCTTTTCTATAAGTAGTATAAACGATGTTCATCCATATCGACATGGACTATTTTTTCGCACAGGCGGAGGAACTGAGGCATCCCGAATACAAAGGCAAAATCGTCGTCGTGTGCGTGTACTCCGGAAGGACCGAGGATTCGGGCGTGGTCAGCACCGTGAACTACGAGGGAAGGAGGTACGGAGTCCACTCCGGGCAGTCCATCCACGAGGCGAAAAGGAAGGCGCCCCAGGCAGATTCGGTTTTCCTGCCGGTGGACCACGGATATTACCAGGAAATTTCGGACAGTATCGACGGGATAGTTGGGAAATACGGGGATAATGCCGAGCGCACCTCGATAGACGAATGGTTCCTCCAGGCCGAGAAGATACCGGAGGAGACCGCGAGGGCGCTAAAAAGCGAGATAAAGGAAAAAACGCGGCTTACCTGTTCTGTCGGAGTCGCCCCATCCAGGCTAGGCTCCAAGATGGCTGCGGACAGGTCCAAGCCCGATGGCCTTCTCATCCTGGATTCCCTCGGCGAGAGGAAGCTCATAGAGGATTCCGACGTCGAGAAGGTGGTGGGGATAGGGAAGAAGACCGCCGAGGCGCTGCACGCTCTCGGCGTGGAAAAAGTGAAGGACCTCAAGAAATTGGACAAGGTCGATCTCGTGGAGAGATTCGGCAGGAAGACTGGCTCCTGGTTCGTTTCCCTCGCGGAAGGCAGGTATTACGACCTTCTTCAGTACGTCGATGAGGAGCAGGTGGAAGTGAGCCGGATAGGCACGCTGAAGATGAAAACGAGGGACGCCGGAGAGCTCGCGGCCAAGGTTAAGGAACTCGAGAAGGACAACAAGGAGTGGCTCAGGCGCAACAACAAGTTCTTCAGGACCATCGGCCTGTCGTTCGTCACCGACGACATGAAAGCGCACACGCGCTCGCTCTCGTTCCGGAACCCGCGCGGATGGGCGGAGAACTGCTCCGAGGAGGTGGCGGCGCTGATAAGGCAGTTCCTCGCGGAGAACAGCCGCGATGTGCGACGGATAGGGGTCAAATACACTAATTTCGTCGACGTTTCCGGGCAGAGCACGCTCGCCGGAGAGTTCAGGAACCTGCTGGAGTTCTGATTTGCTCGTAGCGGCAGACCGATCAGCCTAATTGCATGAGCGATTTGTCTTATAGAATATTCCTCTGTCCGGACCGGTGCTCTCGAAATATGCGAAATTCCCTGAATTTTCGAATACTACCGTATCAACCATCACGACGTCTTCCCCGGTCATGGGGTCTTTTTTCTGATAACGGACCCTGACCGCAGTTTCATTGATCCTTTCCCAACTTCCCTTGGAGTTGCGGTTGATGAGAAGCCATCTTCCGCCGTTGCTGTCAGGCTGTTCGGTCTCCACGGGATAATAATACGTGCCGCCGGCATCGAAATGCATGGCAAGGCTCTCTCCACCTGGGTTCGGTTTCGTTTCCCAGCAACCGACCGCCTGGTCCGTAGGAGTTGTGACGCAGCCGCTCGCGAGAAGGAGCATAAGCAAGGCGGCGCCAATCTGAGTTCCATGCTTCATAATTCGGTTTTTGCCTGATTGATTTTAAAAATGCTGTCGCTGACGGCGCTTAGTTAGCTTTTTATTCTTATGCGCCACTAAATCCTGAATACAATAGGGGGCCGTGAGGTAACCTGGTATCCTGCTAGCTTGGGGTGCTAGTTATCTGAGAAGACGGCCCGGATTAACATCCGGACATCTCAGGAATTCAATTCCCTGGCTAAAAACATCCGCGGTCAGGGAGAGAAAATCTCAGCGGCCCCACTTTATTACCCGGAGGGATTGAAAATGGCTGAAAAGACTGGATTGCCTCTCAAACAGGAAATTTTCCTGGAGGCGGGCGTGCACATAGGCACGAAGATAAGGACCAATGACATGAAGAATTTCGTGTTCCGCAGGAGGGACGACGGGCTCTACATCCTGGATCTGCGCCAGAGCGCCGAGCGCCTGATTGCCGCGGCGAAGCTGATAGCCAGGTACAAGCCCGAGGACGTCCTCGTAGTGGCCTCGAGAATCTATTCGAGCAACCCCGCATCGAGATTCTCGATGATAACCGGGATCCCGGCTCTCAAGGGCAGGTTCATCCCGGGCACGATGACGAACATGACGTACAAGGGATTCAGGGAGCCGAGGCTCCTCTTCGTCTGCGACCCGAAAGGCGAGCGCGAGGCTATCGCCGAGGGCGCGAAGAACGGCGTGCCCATCATCGCCCTCTGCGACACGGACAACGAGACGAAGTTCGTGGATTTCGTGATACCGATAAACAACAAGGGAAAGCGCTCGCTCGCCCTGATTTTCTACATACTCGCCAGGGAGATAGCGCTCGCGCAGGGCCAGATAAAGTCCTACGACGAGTTCAAGCACGACATCGGCTATTTCGAGCAGCTCGTCGTCCCTGAAGAGGAGAAAGTGGAAGCGAAGGGGGAAGCGCCGGCCAAAGAGGAAGAGGCTCCGGCGAAAGAAGAGGCCGGAGAGAAGCCGGCGGAAGCCTCCTGAAACCTTCTTGTAATATTTTTCTTTCTATTTTCCATGCCTACGGTTTCGGCACCGCAGATATGCAGCTGTTCTTTTCGTTCTCCGTGGCTATCAGGTCGCAGAGCGAGGTGTCGCCCCTTAGCACCGCAGACTGCGTATAGCACTTGTTCCTCCAGACGACGGGCCCTACTGCCTGGCAGTGCGTGTAATCCAGGTTGGAGTTGTTCATCATCGAGCCCACATAGCAGGTGAGGGCCTGAGCCGCGTCATTTATCAAGTCGCATGCGGACGGGTCGCCCCATTTCTTCGCGAACTCGTACATGCAGGTGAATCTCGAGCTTGTCGCGAGCTTGTCGATTGCCACGCAACCCGACACGTCCCCGGTGCCGAGCGAGTAGTTCTTGTAGCAGTTCCACCTGTTGTTGAGCGTCAGGACGTCGCAGGTGCCATAATCCGCGCCCTTGTCGACGAAATACCCCACACATGCCAGCATATAGAGGTTGTCCGGCGTGATGGCGCCGCAGAGGTGGGGGTCGTTCGTCCTGGTAGCGTATATCTCGTAGCAGAGGTCCTTCTCGGATTGCAGGGAAAGGCCGTAGCATTTGTCCTTGCCGGTGACGGCTGCCATGCAGCCAGACCGCTTCGCGGTCTCGGGAATCACGCTGCAGGCGTCGCTCCTTCCCGTGGACATGCTATAGTTGAAGATGCATTCCTCCCCTCCCCCGCACTGCGAAGGATCCTGCTTCTCAAGTGCCAGGCATAGCGACCGTGCGGTCCCGTTATCGATATAGCACGGGTCGAGCAACGCCATGCACTCTGTCGCCTGCGGCTCAGGGAGATAGAGGCAAACCTCGGTCTGGTTCCTCTGGACCGCGAATTTCACCACGCAGCCATCCAGGGTCGAGTTGTCCTGCACATTCACGCACGCCGAGAGCGAATAGTTGGACAGGGCGATATAACAATCGTTTCTCCGCTTGGCATCGCTCATCTGCTTGCAGAGCCCGGGGTCGGTCAGGTTCATCGCCTGCTGGAAAAGGCAGTCGTCCCCGCACGTGGCATTCGTCACGTTGGAAAGGTTCTCGCCTGGCGTCACGTTTGGCAGCGATATCCCGATTGGCGGGATCGCCCCTCCCATGAACAGCAATGCCAGCAGGCCTACGCCGACGACTATGAGCACGAGCATGATGCCTATGAGGATGAATATCCTGCTCTTGCTCTCCTTCTCTTCCGGCGCCTCGAATTTGTACTTGTCGGTGGGTCCATCGGCCGGGCTTTTTTTAGGGACTTTCGCCATGGCTAATACTGAAAAACTAACTATTTAAAAGATGCGGTAGGCGGAAGGCGGGGCATGGCTGGGTTCGAATGTAAATTATTGTGTAAGGGGAACCACGAATAGAAAGGGTTCGTATATAAATTTTTTCTTCCAATCGTAGTCCTGCCCGTATTGGGCTAGAAGAGTGGGAGGGCAGATGGAGCCTTCGGGTGTACCATCTCCCTCATCTTATTTATCGACTTCTCTCGTCAAGGGAATCTGGTTTTTCTTCTAATGCTTTTCTTGCCGCTTCTTGAATATCCGCATCGCGCCCGTCCTTCGCGACCTGCCCCAGGAGCTCCCTGCAGTGCTGGTTCTGTTCGTCTATCTTTTTTATGGCGTTCAACACTAATCTTTTTCCAAGACGCGCGGTGCTCCCCGGGAAGATATTCGGCTTACCGAACTCATCACCCGAAAGATAGCTGCCGATGACCAGGACGCCATTCGAGCTTTCGACGAATGCCGTCCACGGCTTCTTCAGGCCAGGTCCCCAAAGGGCGGGTATGGCCAATTTATCCAGTTTGTTTCTTTTGAGTCTCGCCGTGTCAGCATTTTTACAGCTTCTTTTTTTAAATCTTACTATTTTTTTCCTTTTTTTGTAACTGATATGAGCGTACTGATTGACGAAAGCTTTAAAAATTTCTCTTATTCTAATTGTGGATACCTTTTTCTAAAAAGGTTGGCAAGCTAGAATAAATTATGGAGGTAGAGATGAATGGCTAAGAAAGAGCACCTGAACCTAGTGTTCATAGGGCATGTAGACTCTGGTAAGTCGACCACAGTGGGAAGGATTTTGTACGAGACCGGCGCGATCTCCGAGCAGGTCCTGAACAAGCTCAAGGAAGAGGCTGCCAAGGTGGGGAAGGCAACATTCGAGTTCGCGTTCGTCATGGACGAGCTCAAGGAGGAGCGTGAGAGGGGAGTCACCATCGACATCTCGCATCGGGAGTTCGAGACCCCGAAGTACTACTGCACGATCATCGACGCGCCAGGCCACCGGGACTTCGTCAAGAACATGATCACGGGCGCATCGCAGGCGGACGCCGCGGTGCTGATGATCTCGGTAAAGGACGGGATCCAGCCGCAGACGAAGGAGCACGCATTCCTCGCGAAAGTGCTCGGCATCAGCCAGATCACGGTGAACATGAACAAGATGGACGCGGTCAACTACGGCCAGGCGGAGTTCGACAAGGTCAAGGCGGAGGCGGAGAAGCTCCTCAAGGGCATAGGGTACAAGACCGAGGCGATAAAGTTCGTCCCGTGCTCCTCCTACAACGGGGACAACCTCACCAAGAAATCGGCCAAGATGCCCTGGTACACGGGCCCGACCCTGCTCGAGGTCGTGGACACCTTCGTCATTCCTTCGAAGCCTAGGGACAAGCCGCTCAGGCTGCCGATCCAGGACGTATTCACTATCACCGGCCACGGAACCGTGCCTGTGGGCAGGGTCGAGACCGGAGTGATGAAGCCGGGAATGGCCGTCGTGGTGATGCCTTCCGGTGCAAAGGGAGAGATCAAGAAGATCGAGATGCACCACCAGGAACTCACCGAGGCCGTCCCTGGTGACAACGTGGGCTTCAACCTCAAAGGCGTAGAGAAGAAGGACCTCAAGAGGGGGGATGTCCTGGGCCCGGCGAATTCCCCACCGACTGTCGCGGCTGACTTCACGGCGCAGGTCGTGGTCCTCAACCACCCGACGGCGATCGCGGTCGGCTATACGCCGGTGTTCCACATCCACACCGCGCAGTTTGCCGGCAGGGTCGTGGAGATTCTCGAGAAGAAGGACCCGAAGAGCGGCCAGGCGGTGCCGGGCAAGCCGGAGTTCATCAAGACCGGTGATGTCGCGGTGCTGAAAATCCAGCCGCTCAAGAACGTCGTGATCGAGAAGTTCTCCGAGTACCCGCCGCTGGGCAGGTTCGCGATCAGGGACATGGGCCAGACGGTCGCCGCGGGCGTCGTGCTGAGCATCACTCCGAAGAAGATCGAGTGAATCCCTTTTCTTTTATTTTATATTCCCTTATTTTTCTCCTTTTAATCCGATTTTTAATCATTTTTATTCATATCTAAAAACATGAGATTGACCAGAAACCTCCAAGCGGCAGCACTCGCCGTGACCCTTGCGTCTTCGGCATGCCAGAGCAACGCCATAGGCAATTATCTCAAGAAGATGCAACTGATGGAGGAGCAGGCAACGACCAGCCATCGATGCGAGACGCGGCCCGCGATTCCCGGGGGGCTCGGAACGCATTCATACATAGTCCTGCAGATCCATCACGATTCGATAAGTGGCGGCATAGGCGAGGACGGGGCGGTGTCCCAAGTTTTCCAGTTCCATGCGGTAGGCGACCTGATCAGGAGGTATGGCGTCAGAACCGTGATCCTGGAGGGGTTTTCGCATACTGACGACTCGAAGAGCGCCTTTGCCGACCGGCAGATACCAGAGCGATACAGGGCGCTGTTCCAAAAATGCGTTGAGGACGCGAGGGAATCGATGGTGAAGGAGAGGCCGGACCTCATCGGAGGCCACAATGCGGAGGATGCTTGCCTCTCCGCATCTTTTTTCAGGGGATATGGGAGCACCCACCATATCATCCTGGCCGCTTTGAATCCCAATGTGTCGTTCATCGGATTTGAGATGGACCCGGACAGGAACGATGGCATCCTGAATGGGTTGAAGGGCGAGACTGCCCGCTCATTGGAGAGTTTCAAAAGGAACCCGAGGATGCTGAGGGATCCGTCCAACAAGAGGAGATTGTCGCAGATAGTCGAAGACATGCGGTACATAGTCCAGGGCCGGAGCGAGCATGCGGTGAAAGCTGCAGTTTCCCGCTCTTCCCACAACACGGCGGTCGTTATAGGCCGTGGCCACGAAGACACCCTCATCAAGAGCATACGCGCGATCCCACACAGGAAACGCCCTACTTTCCATTTCATGGGACCCTCATGCCAGAGCATGCCCGATTTCTTCGTATCCTCAGACATCGTCCAGATAGGGGAACTGTCTGCTGGGGAAGAGGGCAAATGATCCGCGTCCGTTTTCTTATCTTTTTATAACCCTTATTCTCCTAATCTCGCTTCATGATAACCAACATAGGCACTATTTTCGCCGAGAAATTGGAGGGCAAGGAGGTCGCGTTGCGCGGCTGGATGCACAGGACCCGCACCAGCGGGAACATGGTGTTCGCGGTCATGCGCGACCCGACGGGGATAATCCAGATCACGGTCAAGAAGGACAAGGTGGACGCAAAAAGCTGGAAGGATGCCACAGAGGTATACGTGGAAAGCTCGTTCACCATCAGGGGGAAGGTGTCGAAGGACGAGCGCGCGCCAGGCGGATACGAGATAGCGGCGGAGGAGTTCACCACCATCTCCCGCGGCGAGCCGTTCCCGATAGCGAAGGACCTCTCCGAGGAATTCCTGCTCGATGTCCGGCACCTCTGGATGCGCTCGCAGAAGATGACGAACATCATGAAGGCGAGGCACCACATAGTGAACTACCTGAGGGAGTTCTTCGAGGTGGAGGGGTTCTATGAGATCGCCCCGCCCATAATCACGAAATCAGGGTGCGAGGGCGGCTCGACCCTGTTCGAGATGGACTACTTCGGCGAGAAGGCTTACCTCACGCAGAGCTCGCAGATGTACGCCGAGGTGTTCGTGTTCTCGCTCGGCAAGGTCTTCGTGCTGGCGCCGTCGTTCCGGGCGGAGAAATCCAGGACGATACGCCACCTCGCGGAATACTGGCACCTCGAGCCGGAGATGGCGTTCTACGACCAGCAGATGAACATGGACCTGCAGGAGGCAATGGTGAAGTACGCCACAAAGAAGATGGTGGATGAGAGGCCGGACCTGCTCAAGGCGTGCGGCAGGGAGCCGGAGGACCTCCGTGACACCATAGGCAAGCCTTTCGAGCGCATGGAGTACAAGGTCGCTGTCGAGGAAGTGAACGAGCTCGGCGGCAAGATGGAATTCGGCCAGGATTTCGGCGCCGACGAGGAGGCTCTGCTCACCAAAGGGGCGACCGCCCCGATGTTCGTGACCAAGTTCCCGAAGGAGATAAAGGCTTTTTATATGAAGGAGGACCCTAAGGACCCGGAGTTCGTGCTGAACGACGACCTTCTCGCGCCGGTCGGGCACGGCGAGATAATCGGGGGCAGCGAGAGGATCTGGAAGTACGACGAGCTCGTCGCCAGGATGAAGGAGCAGAACCTGGAGGCCAAGGACTACGAATGGTACCTCGACCTCAGGAGATACGGGAGCGTCCCGCACTCGGGCTATGGCCTGGGGATCGAGCGCTTCGTGAAGTGGATCCTCAATCTCGACCACATAAGGGACACGATACCGTTCCCTAGAACCATCAATAGGGTTTATCCGTGAACATAAGGAAGGCGAGGCTGGCGGACGCCCCAGAGGTAATCCGGCTCTGGAAAGCGCTCGAGGCACACCACAGGGCTGAGTTCGGGTTCGGCGCGCCAGGGGCATTCGCATACAAGAAGAATGCGGTCAGTATCTACAGGAAGTTCCTGCTGAAACGGCTGGCCGCGAGGAATGCCGCCGTCTTCGTGGCAGAGGACGGCGGAAGAATCATCGGGTACATAATGGCATCCGTCAACAAGCTGTTCCCCATTTTAGTGCACGACCGGGAAGCGTTCGTCAACGAGCTGGTCGTTGAGAAGGCCCACCGCAGGAAAGGAGTCGGCACGAAGCTTCTTGGCGCTGCTGAAGCATGGGCGAAGAAAAAGGGGCTTTTCTGGCTCGGGCTCACCGTCCATACGGAAAACCGGGCTGCCATGGCCGCCTACGTGAAATTCGGGATGAAGGCGCTCAACGTAAAGATGGTCAAGATGTATAAGACTAATCGCGATAGAAAATTATGAAATAGAAAAAGAAGAATAGAAGGATTTGACTTTACCAGTCATCCCTTCTTCCGAAGCCGCCGCCGCCCCCTCCGCCGCCGCGCCTGCGTCCGCCGCCACCGCTTCCGCCGTAGCCGCCTCCACCGCCGCCGCCCCTGCGTTCGCCGCGCTCCTCCATGGGCTTGGCCTCGCTCACCTTGAGCGGCCTTCCCTCGAAGTCCTTGCCGTTCATCTCGGCGATCGCCTTGTCCGCGGCAGCGTCGTCCGACAGCGTCACGAAGCCGAAGCCCCTTGACCTGCCGGAATACTTGTCGATGACAAGCGTCGCTTCCGTTATCTCCCCGTAAGAGGAGAACATTCCCTTCAGCTGCTCCTGCGTCACGCTGAACGCAAGATTCCCTACATACAGTTTCTTAGCCATCAAATCACTTCACTCGTCCGCCGCATATAGATAATGGGCGTTGACAAACTTATACTCGAACAACTCAGCCGGCTTGAAGAAGCGCCTGACCTCCTTGTCGGCGGTCTCCTTCGAGTCAGAAGCGTGTATCACGTTCCGGGACGTGCTGTTTGATAAATCCCCGCGGATGGTGCCTCCGGGGGCCTTGGACGCGTTGGTCGGGCCGACTATCAGCCTCACGACCTCCACCGCCTCCTTGCCTTCCACAACCACCGCCACGAGCGGGTGCGTGGTCACGAACCTCTCCAGGTCCGGATAGAAGGGCTTGTCCACAAGGTGGGCGTAGTGCTCCCTCGCGAGCTCCTTGCCCATCTGGATCATCTTCATGCCCACTATCTTGAAGCCTTTCCTCTCGAAGCGGGCGACGATCTCCCCGACCAGTCCACGCTGTATGGCGTCAGGCTTGATCAGGAGCAGGCTTCTTTCCTGGGTCATCGTATCACTTCTTCTTGGCTTCCTTCTTCGCCACTCCTGCCTTGAACTTCCTCGAGGCGACGGTCCACTTCTGCCACCTTCCCTCCCTTCCCATGAGCAGCGAGTTCTTCCTGCACTTGCTGGAGCAGAAATAGAACAGCGTGCCATCCTTCTTCACATAGAGCGTGCCCGTACCTTTTGGTATGGGATTGTCGCAGAATGAACAGTTCGGCATGTGATTACCTCGCCTTTATCTCCTTGGCCTCGCGGTCGGTGTCAAGGAGGATGATTATCATCCCTTCCTTCACCGGCCCCTTGACGTTCCTGAGGATGACCCTGCCAGCATCAGGCCCTTCGAGCACCTTGCACAGCACCTGGTATATCTCGCCATAGACGCCGGTCTTGGTCCTTATCTCGACGATTTCCGCCGGGTAGCCTGCGCCCAGCTCCCTCGCGGGCGTCTTCGGCCTCTCGGGAGCCTGTGCCTGCTGTGGTTTTTGTTCAGCCATCTAAATCCCTTCACTCTTTCTTCTTGTGCTCTTTCTTAAGCTCCTCTTTCTTGGGCTCCTCCTTCTTGTGGGGCTTCTCCTCCTTCCTGGGAGCTTCCTTCGGGGCCTCTTTGGCCGGCTCCTTCGCGCTGGACGGCTTCGGCATCCTCTTGAGTATGTCCTGGAGCCTTTCGTTCGCTCCGCCCGCGTTCTCCACGGCCACCGCGCTCGTTCCCACGGCGATGCCGACGGAACTGCCGAGCTCTTTCTTGGTCGGGACAAATGCGTAGGCTATGCTGTTCTCCTTGCAGAGCATGGGTATGTGGATGACGATCTCCTCAGGGGTGACATCGCCCGCGACAATCACGAGCTTCGCCGTTTTCCTCTCTATGGATTTCGTCGTCTCGTTCACTCCCTTCTTGATCTTCCCGCTGTCCTTCGCCATCGAAAGCATCTCGAGAATCTGCGGCACGAGCTCTTTCGGTGTTTCTATATCCATGTAGCTGACCATTTTTCCACCTCAAAATCTTTTCTCATCGGTAGATAGAGAAAATTTGTAACGAAACTTATACTGGCGAGAGTTTAAAAAGGTTTATCTGGCGTCATGCCCGCCCTCCTCAGTGCGCCTCCCAGCCAGCGCATATCCGTTATTGTCGCGAGCAGGGACGGGCACCGGGCTCCGGGCGGCTTCCCATCCCGATTGAGCCAGATGGAGCGGATCCCCGCTGCCTCTGCCCCCATTATATCCCGCTCATAGGAATCACCGACCGCGATGGCCTCATCCGGAGCCAGGCCGCTTTTTTCGAGCGCGTACCTGAACAGGCCCCCGTCCTGCTTGCCGGCCCTTGCGGCCTGCGCTGTATATATGTCTTTCATTAGCGGCGCGATGCCGAGCGATTCCACCACCGCATTCTGCCCATCGGAGCCTTCGGTGACTATATAGAGCTCGAAGGATTCCCGCAGGCGCGAAAGCTCCTGTTTCACGCAATCGAACGGCCTCACCCTCCGCGCGTATGCCTGGCCGTATCCCTCGACCAGCCTGTTGAGGAGTTCCTTGTCGTGTATCCCGAAACGCGAAAGCAGGGCGTCGAACCTTTCGGCGCGCGATTCCCCGCTCGTTTTCCCGTCGCTGAAAACGTGCTCCCT
>Ga0209777_10004411_pt1 | contig 16668 bp, 16 predicted proteins | sample FrelakmetHBP12HB_FD_187147 | JGI IMG/M metagenome (GOLD analysis project Ga0209777, IMG submission 187147) | Freshwater lake sediment microbial communities from the University of Notre Dame, USA, for methane emissions studies -HBP12 HB (SPAdes)... | ecosystem: Environmental > Aquatic >...
CCCTAGAAACCGCCGAACCAATAAAACCCGCTCCCCCTGTTACTAGAATCTTCATGTTTTTTGCCTTAAAATTACTTTTTTAGTATACTGGAAACATGCAAAACATTCAAATGCCCGCTTTTCTTAAAAAATCCGGTTTTGTCTTGGCTCTTATTCTGGTATCTTTTTTCCTGAGAGGTGTTTTTCTGACTGCCCTGTTCCCAATTTTCGATGGTCCAGATGAAGCCAGACACTATAATACTATCCAATATTTATCCGAACCGGAAGAAAAGAGTTGGACTATTAACGAAAGACCTATAAAAAAAGATAAAAGCGATATAGCAGGATATAATTTTTCCCAAGAAATTATAAAAACCGCAGAAAATATCAAAACTAATGACCCAGGAGATGACTTGTTTGGCATTATAAATTTTTCTGAAAGCTATATTGGAAAAAGCGAAAATGCAATTAATCTAAATGATTGGCATAGATACAACGAAAATTATCCTCCTGATATTGCAGGGGAAAATAACTTATATCACCTACTTTGCTCTTTAATAGAGAAATCTTTTGGCCAATATAGTATTTTGATAAGATTTTATTTAATCAGAATATTTTCTATTCTGCTTGGAACGGCTGTTCTTTTTCTTTGCTATATAATTACTAAAAATATCGGTTTTTCTGAAAAATACAGTCTGCTTTTGTCTGCTATTATATCCTTTCAACCAAGATTTTCCATGCACTTTTCTTATATCACTTACGACGATCTGCTTATTTTAGCTTTCGCGCTCTTCACGTTAGGATGCGTTCTAATCCTTAAGAACGGTTTGCGGCGAAAGAATGTTCTTCTGGCGCTTACAGCGATGCTTATTGGCTTATTTACAAAGGGAACTTCAATTGTGTTGCTGACTGTATTTATATTTTTCTTAGCTTGTTTATTTTATAAAAAAATAAAAAATCATAAAATAAAACGAGCCCCCTTACTTGCTTCTATAATATTGCTTCTCGTTTTAGTCTTCATTTTTCAAAAATATTTTGACTTAGCTACTTTGATTTCCGGTATGAATTTCGGAACTTTGGGCGAATATCTTTTCAAAAGCCTGACTGTCGGAAGAATGGAGATAACCTCCAAAACATACTGGGGCAATTTGCAATGGTCCAGTAATATTTTCTATGATTTTATTTTGTATTTCATCTGGGCGATAGAAATAATTTCCGCTATAGGCATTGCTGTGATTATTTTTTCCAAGAAAAAAATAGAATTTCTGCCAGAAAAAAAATACATCCTTTTCTTTTTAGGCATGCTAGCAGCGCTTCAGCTGGGCATACGATTTTACGATTGGCAGATTTTCAGCCAAACCGGCGGATTTGATCTGGGCACGCCAGGAAGATATTTTTTGCCTAATATAATCTCGCATTTCATCCTGGTCTTTTGCGGATTGGTCGCGTTTCTCAAAAAGGAAAAATATTTTGACATTTCAATGAAAGTAGGCTTGCTGTTTATGTTTTTCTTTTGGTTTTATTTAATTATTGATGTAGTAATGCCTAGATATTATATGTAATTCTATGCGACATCTTTCTGAAAAAAAAATACTTTTATTAATTCTCCTGTTCGGGCTTTTGCTGGTTTTCTATAAATTTATTAGCGTTTTTTATTTTCCCGATTCTGATTGGAAAATGAGCCGGGAACAAAAGATAGAATTAGAGGTAAATAAGCCGGTCATTCAAAAATTTAGATCTGATAAAAATAATTTAGCCGCGCTAGAATTTCTTTTTGGCCGTTCCAGTTTGAAAAAAGTCAACGGGAAAATACATTTCCAGATCTTGGAAGAAAATTGCACTGAAAAAATCGCCGATTCCTATTTAACCCCGCAAGACATAAATCCAGACGATTCTAATGCTTTCACATTTGATAAGATTGCTGATTCAGAAAATAAAATATACTGCCTAAAGCTGATTTTTGAAGCGTCCGATTCAAAGACGAAAAATCCTTTCGTCTTTACTAATCCTAACGATTCTTCTGATAATGTTTCCCTAGTCGATGTTAGCGGTAATGAATTAAAAAACCAGTCTCTTTCTATGAGACCGGCCTATAAAAGTGATACTTTTTGGCAAGACGCTACTGAATTAAACAAAAGAATTTCTCAATACAAACCCTGGTTCTTGAAGCAATATTTTTTGGGTTTTATCATTATCTCTTTGATGCTTCTATCAGTTCTATTGGTAGCGATTCTGCTTGTTATTTAATTTCACGTATCCTTTTCTTTAGATATTCATAATATTCATTTTCATGGCTGTTTTTTGTGGTGTAATCCGCCAGAGCTTTTTCCCGTGCTTTCTCCCCTATCTCACGCCGCAAATTTTCGCTTTCTATGAGCTTGGATAGTTTTTCTACCCATTCATCCGTATTGCTCGCTAAAAAGCCGTCTACGCCGTCTGTAATCGCTTCAGAAAAGGTTTGATTGCGTACTGCCACACAAGGATTTTTCACCATCCCGGCTTCAAAAAACTTAAGTTCTGATTTTCCTTCGCAAAAAGGATCGCCAATGACCAATGGTGCGATATCAATGTCAACACTATATTTATTGGCCAGATGTTTTTCCCAAGGAACATAATGAAGTTGTTTTACGCGATCTTTAAATTTATTAAGCTGGCTATCTATGTCCAGTGGTCCAACAATGAAAAGCTCGACTTGTGGATATTTTTCCATGATTTCCAGCAATGCCGGCGTAACGGAAGCGAAATCTGCATTGTGCCCAAAAGTTCCGCTAAAATAACCAATGCGTATTTTTCCGTCTTTTTTCTTGGGAGTTTTAAGCAGATTATCGCAAATTTCAATATCATGAAGCGTTAATTTGTTGCGCACTATAAAAACTTTTTTTCCGTAAGATCGCAATTTTTCTGCTAAAAATGAAGTGGTGGTGGTGCAAACTTTTACATAGGGATCTTTCAGAATTTCTCCACCAATGCCATTTTTATATTGCATTTTTTCCAAAGCATTCATCTTTTTATAAGAATCTGTTTGATGAAGATAAAAAGGATCGAAAACCAAATCATCCGTTTCGAAAATTATTTCTTTATTTTGCAATTTAACTTTTTCAATGAATTTTTCCAGCTTTGACGACATAGAAAGGCGTTGCAAAATAAATATTTTAAATTTATCTGCATAGCGAAGAAGAAAGGGATCATCCACCATTGTAAAATCGCTTTTAGTTCCGTGTGTGTTCAATTCTTCCGAATAATTTATAACGCGATATCGTGTGACATCTCCCACTCCAGCTGTAATAAAAAGAACATCGCCTCTTTTTGGTTTCAGAATAGTCTTGGCAAAATTTACTATGAAGATTAAAACTCTTTTCCCGCCATGAAAAATCCCTTCCCTTTTAATTACATTCCAAGATTTTCCTATTTTTATCAGTAGTGGCTTCATTTGATTTCAAATTTCATGTCTTTATTCAATGTGACGTCCTGATCCATTTCTCCTTTATCGCTTTTAGTATGCACTTTGAATGGCACATCTCCCGAACCAGATTGTTTCTGCACTAATAGGCGATAATTGTCTTTGTCAAAATTTTCAGGCAATTCGTATTTTATATGTACATTGACTTCTTGGCCCATTGGCACGTGAACAATAAACCCAAAAACTGTTTTATTAAAATCTTCCGTGGTCATAGGAGCGCCAGCCATTTCCCTTTCCAAAAGAACTGATCCCTTTGGAACATAGACGCGCAGATATTCATGATAGTCGCTAGTGCGCCAATCGCCAAAAGTAGCGGTATTTTTATATTTTATATACAGATCAGCGGTTGGTTTTGACTGAGTCAAATCAAGATCATAGCTCATTTCTCGGCGCATATAATAATCGGTTTTCAGCGCTCCCATATTAGCATCTACTGCCATGAGATAATCTGAATTCCAATCGGACGCAACTTTTCCATCCCAATAGACGCTTTCCACAGCGTTTTGCAGCTGCAAATCTTTGAAATTCAGCATTATATTTTTCTTTAGCATTTCTTCATGGGCAAATTCAGCAATAGCTGAAATATTACTGACTGTGAATAACTTATTAACAATAATCGGAGCCATCGCTTTCATTATTGCTTTCCTGTTTTGTGTGTCCAACTTCGGATCCATGATGTATGCCTTTTCCACTACTTCCTCTAATTTCAATGTAGCATTGCTGCTGTCAAAAGTCGCCGAATAGCCCGGCACCTGAATGGGCCCGGTAATTTTCAAAATATCATTAAAAACATCAGCATTAACCGCTATCGCTCCGTCAAAATCTTGATAACCTCCGCTTAAGCGGTAAAAATATTTCGCCTTAGAAACATTAGTGGGAAAATCCGGCGAAAAGTTAGAATCGCGAAACTTCCAATTTTTTATTTGCATCATTCTGTAAAAAGGATAGGGTGGAGCGACTTTTGCTGATATCCTTTGATCCAAAAGATTGGCATCTTCCAGAAAAGTGGAAACAACCTGCCCGTCTTTTAATTTTATTATGGCGTATTGCCCGAGAAATCCTCCTCCTGGACGAAGCTCCATATTGTTTTGCAAAAGAACTAAAAATGTCCAGGTTTTCCCATTTTTTTCTGTTAAAGCTTGCACCATTTGATCCAGAACTGCCAATTCTTTCTTGCTGTCTGCTGCTACCGGAAGCAAACTATAGGTCTTATCTGCAATTTTAAGAGCCTTAGCAGCGATACTTTCTTTATTATTCATCACATAAGCTTTGCCAAAGTGAAATGCAAAATACAATCCGATCATCACAATACAGATAATAATGATCGACTTAATAGCTCTTTTATGCTCTTGGTTCATAAATAATTTTTTTAAAATTGCTTTCTTATAATAGCACGGAAGCTTTGGTTTGCAAAGGATAGCTTTGGCGCTATAATAGTTTCGAGATGAATAAAAATTCGCTTTTCACTTTATTTGTTTTATTTTGGCTAGGACTGGGCTGGGTAGCTGTTATTTTGGCAATAGCCGGCTTTTTTTATATACCAGTTCTCCTGTTTTTTATTTTTGGCGGTATTATATTTTTAGCATGGTGGCTGGCGAAAAATAAAGAATTGCTTAAAATAAATAAAGAAACTCTGACAATAAGTGCGATTGCCATTTTTTTTATTCTTGTCTTCTCTCATTTTACTACGGCCACAATATTTTCTGGACGCGATCAGGGATCATTGAGCGAAGCCGCTATTCGTTTGGCGCAAAATCACCGATTGGAATTTTCCACACCGATTTCACAGGAATTTTTCAAAATTTATGGTCCCGGAAAAGCTCTCAATTTTCCTGGATTTGATTATACTAAAAACGGCCAATTGATTTCTCAATTCCCAGTTGGATACACTTCATGGTTGGCCATGTTTTATTCTTTTTTTAAGCTAAAAGGCCTAATTGTCGCAAACAGCATTGCCTTGTTTATTTTCTTTTTGTCCTTCTTTCTGCTGGCCAAAGAAATATTGTCCCGAAAATCTGCTTATTTCGTCTTTGCTCTAGCGCTCACTTCATTTATTTTCTCTTGGTTTTTTAAATTTACTTTAAGCGAAAATTTAGCGCTGGCACTTTTGTGGTTTGGCATTTGGCAATTTATTTTATTTTTGAAAAACAGCGAGAAATTGAATTTTTTGTTTTTTCTTCTATCTTTTGGGCTTTTGCTTTTTGTTCGCATTGAAGCTTGGGCGTTTTTAGCGGTAGCACTTTTTATTCTTTTAACAAAATACAAGGGGCAAGCCATAAAAGTAATCGGAAAAGCATCAATTTTGCTTCTGGTTGCAATAATTTTAATTTATATTCTGGGAATTTGGCACAATGCCACTCCTCTTCTGGAACCCATCAAAGGTTTCCTTAAGCCGTTTATTGCGTCATCCAGCTCCAGCGAGGATTCCGACACTTTTACTAATGAGACCGGGCATGCTCTTAGAATCCTTTGGAATTATGGACTTTTGGATTACATCATTTTTGGGTTGCTGGGGTTTCTTCTGATTTTAAAATCTAACCGGCTTAGCCGAGCCATCCCCTTTTTAATAGTTTTGCCTTCTTTTATTTATCTTATTGAACCTAATATTTCTGCTGATCATCCTTGGATGCTCCGGCGCTTTGTTTTTTCCATTATTCCTGTTTCTGTTTTGTATGCTGTTTATTTTTTCCAAACGCTTTTAGCGAAACGGCCGATCGTTTATTATTTCGTATTAACTTCTTTTTTGGTTATAAATTTTATCGTTTTTATTCCTTATTTGCCATTTTCTCCGCATGAAAATCTATTAACACAAGCAGAGCATATTAGCCAGAATTTTACCAGTGAGGATTTAATACTGGTCGATCGTTTGGCTACAGGCGATGGCTGGTCTATGATGACCGGACCAATAAGTTTTATTTTTGGCAAGCAAGCAGCATACTTTTTTAATTTGAAAGATCTTGATAGAATAGACTTGAGCAAGTTTTCCAATATTTATTTCATGATTCCTGATTCCAACTTGGATTTTTATAAGGTCCTGTCTCCAAAACTTGTTCCTGTAAAAGATTACAAAATAGAAAATGATATTCTAATTTCTGCCGGCAATGAATTGCCTATCCCGCAAAAACTGGAAACTTTCGGAAAAATTTATTTACTAAATAAATAGATAATGAGAATAGACTTGTCAAAAGAAGCCACTCTTGATAAAAAGAGTCAGGATGTGTACAAAAAGCTGCGGATAGCTTTGTATTTTATTGCTGTTATTTTCTTTTTTTATATTTTGTTTAGCACTATCTTCCCTAGCGAATATTTTTCTTTTTCCTTTCTTAACGCCAGTTCTCTGAAAAACACCTTAACAGACATGCAAAAAGATGACGGGCAGTTTCCTGATAAGGGAGCTGTTCCGAAAAAAAATACAACTATTTTTTATGCTTCGCCTTCCAGCAAGGACCCTTCGCAAGTAGTGGTAACAATAACGTTGGACAAGAAATCAGCTCCTTTGGAAAATGGATCCATTGCCATACGCAAGTCCTATAAAGCCTTTTTTTATCCGACAGGCAATCCAGCAGGAGAAAATAAAGAAGCCGGTTCTTCAAAAATAAGCGACGGGTCTATTGTTACTGACAGCAAATCTGCTTATGTCGTATCCGGAGGAGAACTTTTGCCTATTAATAATTTAGCGACATTTGATGCTATGGGATACCAATGGTCTGACGCCGTTCCAATTAATTCTGATGAAGGAACCGAATTGTCTGAATATACCAGAGGGAAATTGCTGACTATTTCGAGCGTTCATCCTGACGGGACTATTTTTTCTACCCAAGAAGATAATAAATTATACCTTATCAAAGACAGCGAAAAACGTCCCTTAAATTCATTAGAGGAAGCCAAGACTTGGTCCAATAGCAGTCCCATTCTTGTTTCTGACAGGAGTCTTGATACAGAAGAGAGTTGTGAATTGCAAAAAAACAAATTATCTTCGGGAACGTATAGTTGCGAAATTCCTATTGATAATCTGGCTGATTTAATCGGGAAAGATTATGAATTTCAGCTAAAAACCAGCAGCGACATTAAGATGGACGATGTAAGCGTTGAATTTAAAAAAAATATTTCCTACAAAAATATGCGAGCCATGCTCATAAGTTTTATAAAAAGAGTACAAATGAATTATGTTTCAGAAAATATTCAATAAACTACGCCTTTTTTGGCAGAATAAAATTTCCAAGGAAAACTTGGTTATTCCATATAAACTTTTAAATGACCTGCTCTTTATTGGATTAGTTTTCTTGTTCTTTATGCTTGTCGGAGAAAGCTTGCTTCCCGGAATAATTTCCACAAGAATTAGCTTTTCTATTGTTATAATCGCAATACTGTTGGATATTCTCCTTATCAAAAAACTAGCCAATTATTTGGGCATTCAGAAAAGCACGGAACCAAACAAAAAAGCGCTTATTTTTAGCGCTTTCGTTTTTGCAATTTTTATTCTCAACAGCCTAGTTAATCTTTTTCGATTCAATATACTTTTAGCAATCGTTGTTTTTCTACTGGTTCTTTTGACCGGATATTCTATTTACAAACTGGCTTTCGAAGGTTAGCTTTTCAAATATTCCAGTGTTTCTTTGGCGCATTTCTCCCAGGAGAAGTTTTTTATTTGCTCTAAGCCCTTTTTCATATACTCCTGTCTTAAATTTTTGTCCGTTGCGATTAGTTTTATTTTATCTGCCAGATCATTGGCATCATTATCCTCAAAATACAAAGCTGCATCGCCGCTCACTTCTGGAAGAGATGAATTTTTGGAACATATCACAGGCACTTTTGAAGCGAATGCTTCCAAAACGGGAATACCGAATCCTTCATAAAGAGAAGGAAAAACAAAGGCCGCGCACCCTCTCAGGAGATGCCCTACGGTCTCAAAATTGAGCTGTCCTGGGCATATAATGTCTTTTTTGTTTAAACTACGTTCTATTTTTTTGAATAACTTCTTGGAAAGCCAAGCTCTTTCTCCTGCCAGAACTAATTTTAAATCAGTATTTGTTTTTGATTTCAGGATATCAAAAGCTTCAATCAATTTTTCCAGATTCTTTCTCGGTTGAATAGCGCCAATATAAATAATATACGGGCCATTGATGCCGTATTTATTCTTTAGTTCTCTTTCTTTTTGGAAATCGCGCTCCCTTTCATAAATTCTTCTATCAAATCCATGGTAAATAACTTTTATTTTTTCTGGCTGTGTGCTGGGATAGAATTTCAAAATATCTTTTTTGGAAGATTCGGAAATAGTGATGATTTTGTCAGCGCAAGAAATAGCGATTTTCGTAAGCAAATTTATTTTAAATAAATCCTTTTTAGTGAAAGTTCCTGGAAAATATTTAAAGGCCAGGTCATGAATAGTTACTATGGATTTCAATCCTTTTCTTTTTAATACCGGCATGTTATGCATCGGCATCCACAAAACATCCGGCTTGTCTTTTTGCAGTTCCCAAGCGAATCTTGTCTGTGTCCAAAGAAATGGGGAGGATATTTTTTTAATTTTATAATTAGGAAAATCCGGCGGAGTGAGCTCTGGATTGAATTTATCTTTGTGATAAATCAAAAATTCGCTAGAAGTGTCCAGTTTTCCGAAATATTTCAGAAGATTCAAAATATAAACCCGCGTACCGTCAATACGCGGAGCGTCTAAATCAGCCGCTTGAATGGCTATTTTCATTAAAGTTTTTATCTCATTAATCCTTTGGCGTATTTTTTAATTTCCTTGCCAATATCTTCTCTTTCAAAAGCATAAGCTAAGTTGGCTTTTAAATAATTCAAAGGATCGCCAGTAGTCATCCATTCGCCGCCTTCTACTTTTTTGGCTAGGAATTTCCCTCCATTTTTTACATATGTTCTGATAGCATCAACGATCCATAATTCATTTCCTTTGCCCAGCGCAGTATTTCTAAGAATATTTATGATTTCTTGATCAAGGATCATTCTCCCAAAATCAGCCAAATCAGAAGGAGCTTCTTTAATAGAAGGTTTTTCTATTATATCTTCAATTTCCATTGTCCCCTTCCTTAATTTCACAATTCCATAGCGGTTTATCGTATTTTTTGCCACTTTCTGAACACCAATCATCAGCTTCCCATTTTTATTATAATCATCAACCATTTGTTTCGTGAAAGAAACTTTTGACTTAACTAAATCATCGCCCCACACAAAAACAAAGGGTTCATCGTCAACCAAGCTAGCGGCTGAAAGAACGGGCGTTCCATTTCCGTAAGGTCCCTTCTGCCTGACATAGATGAAGTTAGCCGCTTCGGAGATCGTCTTTACTTTTTCCAAAAGATCTAACTTGCCATTTTTTTCCAAGTCATTTTCCAGCGCCCAGTTTTGATCAAAATGGTCCTCTAGCGGTTTTTTGTCCCATTTTGTAACTAAAATTATGTCTTCAATTCCTGCCTCTACTAATTCTTCCACGACTAATTGGATTATAGGTTTGTCCACAATCGGCAGCATCTCTTTGGGCATTGCTTTGGTGGCCGGCAAAAGCCTTGTTCCACTTCCTGCTACTGCTACTATTGCTTTTCTAACTTTTTGCATATTTTTTATTTTATATTAAATTAATTTTTTCTTCGCAATCGCTTTGAGCTCTGCATTGAAATCAGCAATGGCTTTGTCTACAATTGGGCTGAATTTTTTATATAATTTCTTTTCACGCACAATTATTCCCGCGTCCAAAAGCGAGTCAAAAGTTCCGGCGTCCAGCCACGCGCCTTTAATTTTTTTCACCACCAGTTCGCCCATTTCCAGATATTTATTATTTATATCAGTGATTTCTATTTCTCCACGATCAGAAGGCTTTAGATTTTTAGCGATCTCAACCACTCGTTTGTCATAGGTGTAAATTCCCGGGACGGCGAAATTGCTCTTAGGTTTCTTTGGTTTTTCTTCAATGGAAAGCACCTTGCCCTTTTTATCAAATTCCACTACGCCTAATCTCTCCGGATCAGGAACTTCTTTGGCAAAAATCATCCCGCCTTTTTTGAATTTTTTTACGTCTTTGTGAATATCATCTTCCAAAATATTATCACCCAGCATCATTGTCACATTATCATTGTCCATAAAATCTTCTCCCAAAATGAAAGCGTCGGCTAAACCGCAGGGAACTTTTTGCACCTTGAATTCCAAGCGGATGCCATATTTGTCAAAAATAGATCCCAGAAGATTAAGATATTGTCCGGATTGTTCCGGCGCTACAATTACCAAAATGTCTTTTATTCCCGCTTTAATAAGCGTGTTGAGCGGATAAAAAACCATCTGCCTATCATATACTGGTAAAAGTTGTTTGGAAGTTGTTGCTGTGAGCGGAAACAAGCGTGTAGCCGTTCCACCTGACAAAATTATTCCTTTCATATATTTAATTTAATTCTTAAACTTTTTATTCTTCAACTTTTCTTTTAGTAATAAAATGGCTAGAGCTACCGGTGTGGCAGTAATTTTATTTTTTACTGCCCACTCAACAGCCTTATTAAAACCAACTAATTGCACTTGTGTTTCTTCATAAACATCGTCTTCTGATTCCTGCTTCTTTTTATCTATCTTTTCAACATTATCTGCGAAAAAAAGATGAATCCGCCTGTTCAGTTGTCCGTATGTTTCCCAGAAAGCGCCCAATTTAATTAAAGCAGGGCCAATTTTGTAGCCAGTCTCTTCTTCAAATTCTCTTTTCGCTCCTTCTTTTACGCTCTCTCCTTTTTTGCAATATCCGGCGGGAAATTCAATTTCAACCGCATTTGTTAAATATCGAAACTGCTTTATCATAACCATTTTTCCACTTTTTGTTCTCCCGATAATCAATATTGAATCAACACTATCCCAATATGTCCATTCTTTCAACTCTCCATTGGGCAATTCCACTAAATCTTTTCTGACTCGGAAATATTTAGAATCATATACGATTTCCGATTTTTTGCATTTCCATTTTTTCATTTTCCGCGAGGATTATTTTAAATTTTTATAAATTGGAAATTTTTTGCAGAGTGTAATAACTTCTTTGTGCAATTTCGCTAAAACTTTTTTATCATTCCTATTTTCGATCACTTCATTGATCCATTTGGCAATCCGGCAGATTTCATTTTCTTTCATTCCACGAGTCGTCACCGCTGGCACACCAATACGAATTCCACTGGGATCCATCGGGTTTCTTGGATCATCCGGAATCATATTTTTATTCAAAGTAATGCCAATTTCGTCCAGAACTTTTTCTGCATCTTTTCCTGACACGCCCTTGCTTCCAAAGACATCTACTAAAACCATATGATTATCCGTTCCGCCAAACATTAATTTGAAACCGTATTTTTTCAGTTCTTGCTCTAAGGTCTTGGCGTTTTTGAGAATTTGCTGGGCATATTTCTGGAATGACGGCTTCAGCGCTTCGCCAAAAGCCACTGCTTTGGCTGCGATATTATTTTCATGCGGACCGCCTTGAAATCCCGGAAAAGTCGCCTTGTCAATCGCTTTAGCATATTTTTCTTTACACATAATCATCCCACCACGCGGACCGCGCAAGGTTTTGTGTGTTGTGGTTGTCACAATATCAAAATACGGCACCGGATTTGGCAAAGCTTTTCCGGCAATTAGTCCGGCAATATGCGCAATATCAATCATAGAAATTGCACCGACTTTTTTGGCAATATCAGCAAATTTTTTATAATCCAATTGCCGTGTATAAGCAGAAAAACCAGCCAATATCATTTTTGGTTTATGCTTCACGGCCATTTCTTCCAGTTCCTTATAATCAATTAGTCCATTCGCTTTGGTTTTGTAGCGAATAAATTTATAGATTTTAGCAGAAAGCGTTACTGGATGCCCGTGTGTCAAATGTCCGCCATGCGACAAATCCATGCCTAAAACCGTGTCTCCGGGATCCAAAACGGCGCTATACGCAATCATATTGGCTGGAGCACCTGACAATGGCTGAACATTTATATGCTCTGCACCAAAAAGTTTTTTTGCCCGCTCAATTGCCAAATTTTCCACAATATCCGTATATTCCTGTCCGCCATAATAGCGATGTCCTGGATAACCTTCACTATATTTGTTGGTCAAAATCGAACCCAGTGCTTCCAAAACCGCTTCGGAAACATAATTCTCACTGGCAATCAATTCCATGCCTTCTTGCTGGCGCTTCAATTCTCCCTGAATAGCTTTATAAACTTGCGAATCTTGCTTTTTAATATGTTTCATCATACTTTTACTCATAAATCTTACTATTTAATCTTCTGCATATAGCTTTATAATATGCTGGTTTTTTTACAATTTCTAGCTCAGTAGCCCTTTCTAATTCTCCTAACAGTTCTTTTACTGACATACTTGAAGTATGATCCATCATCCGTTGAAATGAATGCGAGCTACAATCAAGTTTTCCTATTTTACTTATAATGGGCTCTAATTTTGTTACTGTATTTATAATTTCTATACGTTCTTCTGCATTTCCTTTTTCAAAAGCTTTTGCCAAGTTCTTTATTATTTCACTTGCATCTGTGTCCTTAGTGTCTCCCTTATGGCCACCATTTTTATTTTTCCCCTGTTCTTGTTTTTTTCTCTTTGCTGCAGAAAAATCATATATTTCGGCCATGTTATTAAATTTATTTTTTCAAATATTCTTTCAATGCTTCCTTATAACTTCTTATTGGATTTAGTTTCGTGTTTATTAAAACAGAATAGAATGGCCGTTTGGCGGGACGCGAAAATTCCGAACCCAAAACCGGAATGACTTTAGTCTTAATTTTTGCTTGTTTATATAATTCTAGAACGGCTTCATACCAAGTGCAAGTGTCGCTATTGGTAATATGATAGATGCCAAAAGGCTTTTTGGAATCAATAATTTCTTTGGTTTTTTTGGCCAAATCCGGCGCGTAAGTGAATCGATCATATTCTTCTTGGTCTATCACACGCACTTCTTTCTTTTTCTTTCCTGCCTCCAGCATAATATCAAAAAAGCTTCTTTTGGTTTCTTCCGCTTTTCCTGGTTTTCCAAATAATCTTGAAAGTCTAATAAGATAATATTTTTTGGTATTTTTTTGTACTTCTTTTTCGCCAGCTAATTTTGATTTTCCGTACTGATTAATTGGTTTCGGTGTGGCATCTTCCGCAAAACCGATTTGCGGGACAAATCCTTTATGTAATGAACAGTTTCCGCAAGAATGTGCACATCCTTTTGGTTCGGAGAACTCCGGCTGGCCGTCAAAAACAAACTGCGTGGAATAATGAACCAGAATTGCGCCGATTTTTTTAGCCGTTTTAGCCAGATATCCCGGCGCCTTGCCATTGATATCCATTGCTAATTTCAGTTCCTTTTTATCATCCTCGCATTTATCCACAGCATTATACGCTGCCGCGTTGATAATAATTTCCGGTTTTATAATTTTTATTTTCATCCAAACCGCTTTTTCTTTGGTGATATCCAAATCTTCTCTGTCCCAAGCAACAACTTTATAAGCACTGTCTTTCTTAAAGACTTTCACTAATTCTTGGCCAAGCATTCCTTTGGCACCAATAATGAGTATTTTTTTCATATTAAAAAGGAGAGTTAAATTCTTTAAGTGTCGGCCATTTTTTGTCCCGTTCATTCAAAATCGGATTTTCCACCGGCCAATCTATTTTCAAATCCGGATCATTCCAAACTATTCCGCCTTCACTTTCCGGTGCATAAAATTCGTCGGTTTTGTATAAAAATTCCGTATTATCTTCCAGCGTGCAAAAGCCATGAGCAAAACCTTTGGGGATATAAAGCATATTAAAATTTTCCGCGCTCAAAGTGAAACCTTCCCACTGGCCGAAAGTCGGACTATTTTTGCGCAAATCCAAAACTACATCATAGACAGAACCTTTGACCACGCGTACGAGTTTCGCTTGCGCGAAAGGCGGATTCTGGAAATGCAAACCGCGGAGCACTCCTTTCTTCACTGATTTGGAATGATTATCCTGCACAAAGTTAGCTTCGATCCCCTGCTCCTGAAATTTCTTTTGGCTATAGGATTCCAAAAAAAATCCCCGCTCGTCCTGAAAAACTTGCGGTTTAACGAGCCAAACGCCTTCCAATTTTGTCTGAGTAAATTGCATAAAAATAAAAATTAGCAAACCATATTGCTAATTTATTATATCACTCTGATTTTTTTATTACAACTTCACTTATTTGGGCTTTTTTAACATCAAATCCAATCCTTTTTGCGAGTAAACACAAGCAGTATTCGGCCATTCGTCCGGATCTGGGCAGCAATCTTCATCTCGATGTTTTCCTCTAGTTTTGCTTTTTTGCGGATGGTCGTTTTTTTCTTGGCAAGATATTTTTTTCGGCAGTACCGACGTTTTTATTTTTGGCGTTGATGATACAATAACATCGTTTTCACCCGGCAGAATAAGTTTAGGTGTCGTATAAATTTTAGCAGTTTGATTATTCTCTGCAAAAGCATCAGCTGTTTTGATACCAGCAAATTCATTTGCCTTCTGATAAAAACTTTGAGCCGGTTGTTCCGGCTCAATTTGTGTGATTACTTCTGTTTTCTTTTCCGCCACAGGCGCCTTCAAAAAATCATCCGAACTAAGGCGATAGTCTTTTTCTAGTTCCACAGAAAATTCCCTGACATTTCCATTTGCATCAGTTATGTGTATTTTCACAGGTACAATACCAGAACCAGATTGTTTTTGGATTAGCAATTCATAAGGATTATTTTTGATGTTTTCCGGCAAAGTATAGCGCAATTCCACGACAGTAGTTTTCGCCAAAGGCGCGTTTAAAATGAAAGCAAACACTTTTTTATTGTACTCTTCTTTGTAAGTTGTTTCGCTCACGCTTTTGCTTTCCGAAAGCCAGCTGCCTTTAGGAGCATAAACGCGAAGATAGTCATAGTAATCAGAAGTCATCCAATTTTTTCCCTGCCCGGTATTTTCGTAGGAAATCTTTAAAACCGCTTCTAGTTTTTCCTTGGAAAGATCCAAAGTATAGTCTACGGAACGATTGATTTTTCTGTCAGTTTTAAGCGCACCTAAATTACAATCATTTATCATTAAATAATCGCCTGTCCAATTGGTGTTTATTCTGCCTGCCCAGTCAAGCTTTTCCGCTGAAGACTGAAGATCACTATCTTTGAAATATAGCTGGATATCTTTTTTATCTAAATTTTTCTTTAGAGTTCTCAGAAGATCTAATTTAGCATTAGTATCGAGAGTTTTCACCCTTTCTGCTATAGATCCAGACAAATCCTTGAGAATATTTTTTCTGTCCGACTTAGCCAGTCCCGCTGTTTTGTAATTTTTTTCCACCGCAAGCTCTAACTGATCCGATACATTTTCTGCATTGAATTCTTGCGGATAGCCTTCTATGGAAATTGGTCCAGTAACCTGCAAAACACTTTTCAAGACATTTAGATTTATTCCCACAATGCCGTCGAAATTTTCTTGGCCATCGCCGTCTTTATAAAAATATTCGGCCTTTTGAGCGCTTTCAGAAAAATCAGGAAAAAAGTTGGAATCACGCATTCCCCAAGTTTTAATGTTAAGCATTTTCGCCATTGGATAAGGCGGCTCCAAGATTGTTTTAATACGTCCGTCGAAAATATTGGTATCGTGCGCCTCAACGGAAGTTATTTCACCATTTTTTACTTTTAAAATTCCAAAGGATCCGATGTATCCTCCAGCCGGGCGGAGTTCCATATTGTTTTGGAAAAGCAAAAGAAAGGTTCTTTCTTTGTCATCTTTGACACTTAGCGCTTCAAAAATATCTTTTTCCGTAGAAACTTCGCTTATTTTTTCCTGAGTGCTGGAGATCTTTTCAAAGATTCCTCCCAGATCCCCGCCGATTCTCAGGAAATAATAAAATCCCGCCAGAAAGAATATGGCGAAAATCCAAAAAATTATTAGGTTATAGGTTGATTTTCTGACTTGCATAAGCCAAAATTAGACTTTAAACTTGACTTAGCATTCTAGCGTAAAAAGAACATTCTGTCAAGCCTGAAGGCTCAAATAGACACTTTTCAACTTTTTGTAGTATTCCTCTGGGTCGTTTATTTTTTCGATGTTTTCCCGACCGATTTGACCCATTTGTCTTCGTTCCTCCTGACTCAAACCAAGCATTTTCTCTATTTTTTCCGCTAAATCTTCACTATCCCCCGCTTTAAAGATATAACCGCTTTTTTCCGGAATAATCATTTCTGGCGTTCCTCCTAAATCAGAAATAACTACCGGTTTTTCCA
>Ga0209777_10004412_pt1 | contig 16659 bp, 8 predicted proteins | sample FrelakmetHBP12HB_FD_187147 | JGI IMG/M metagenome (GOLD analysis project Ga0209777, IMG submission 187147) | Freshwater lake sediment microbial communities from the University of Notre Dame, USA, for methane emissions studies -HBP12 HB (SPAdes)... | ecosystem: Environmental > Aquatic >...
GATCTACCGCACTGAGCCGCCCGTCACAAGTGCGTGCCGGGGATTGTCAACCGCGGAGCCATCGCGCTACCCTACTCTGGACCGCCACGGGCACGGCTCGTGATGGATCGGGGGTACTGGATGACACCGACCGAAAAGGACGGCACGCCGGGCGCCGGCGGGGATTGCGGCTGCGCGCCCCGCACCGTTCCCCTGCAATCGTTTCTGCCTCGCACGTTGGGTCGCATCGACACACCCTGGAGCGACGGCGTCGTGACCACCGAGGTCGGCCCGGTCCCCCGCGTTCGCGCATCCCTCACCTCTCGCGACCGAATCGCCACGTTCCGAGTGCGGTCCGGAATCGGTCGAGACAACTACCGCGTCGCCCCTGGTCTCTACGCGGTGGGCAATCCCACTCCCGCGTCGCCCGTGCTGGTGACCGCCAACTACAAGTTGAGTCTTGATCGCCTCCGGGGCGTTCTTCCCGGGCGCGATGCCTGGATCCTCGTGCTCGACACCCACGGAATCAACGTATGGTGCGCGGCGGGGAAAGGGACGTTCGGGACGAACGAGCTCGTCCGGCGCGTGAAGGCCGCCGCGCTCGATCGCATCGTGTCGCATCGCACCCTCATCGTTCCGCAGCTCGGCGCAACCGGCGTGAGCGCGCACCTCGTCCGCCGACTTTGCGGATTTCGCGTGGTCTACGGTCCCGTGCGGGCCGAAGACCTCCCCGCCTTCCTGGATGCCGGCATGCAGACGCTTCCCGAGATGCGGCGCGTGCGATTCGGTCTGCGCGATCGAGTCGTTCTGGTCCCGTTCGAAGTCCTCTCCGGCGGCCGATATGCGTTGCTCGCGGCGGCCGCCCTGCTTCTTCTGGGCGGACTGAACCCGCACGGGTACGCGCTGGCGGGTGTTGGCACCGCGGGGCTCGTCGCGGCGATCTCGGTCCTCTGCGCGTTCCTTTGCGCGGCGATCCTGGGACCGATGCTCCTCCCCCTGCTGCCGGGCCGGGCGTTCTCGGTCAAAGGCGCCGCGCTGGGCGTCGCCTGCGTCGCCGGAAGCCTCGCCGTGCGCGGCTCGAGCCCCGCCGGGTTGCACAATGTCTGGATGCACAGGGCGGCCTGGGCGCTGATCGTCCCGGCGATCTCGAGCTTCGTTGTGATGACGTTCACCGGCTGCACGACCTTCACGTCCCTTTCGGGAGTGAAGCGGGAGATGCGGTTCGCGGTGCCGGCGCAGGTCGCGGCCGCCGCGATCGGCCTCTGCCTCTGGGTGATCGGCCTTTTCCTCATCGGGGGACGGACGTCATGAGGTACTTGGAGAGCGTCCTCACGCTGGAGTTCGATGCCGAGCAGTGCAACGGCTGCGGCATGTGCGTCCAGGTCTGCCCGCATGCGGTCTTCCGCATGGAGAACGGGCGGGCCGTTCTGGCGGACCGTGGGGCGTGCATGGAATGCGGCGCATGTGCGAGGAATTGCGAGCGGGAAGCGATCCGAGTTCGGGCAGGCGTCGGTTGTGCGGCCGGCGTGCTCACCGGCCTTGTGAGGGGAACCGAACCGACCTGCGGTTGCTCGAAGGAGAATCCCTCCGCCTGCTGCTGACCCGAGTCTGTCCAACGCACCCGTACCGCAATATGGCGATCCACACGATTCCAATCTCCCCGTCCATCTGACGCCCGTCACGGTTGACCGCCACGACACAATCGACCGGCTCAGAGAACGGGGTGACCTCGAGAGCGGACCGCGGGAGCGGCCCGATCCGCGCAGAAGGGTCACCCGGATTCTCAGGCTGAATGTGGTACCCATCCTTGGCATCGGACCTAATGTATAACGTATCCGTTCGACCGCTCTGACTCCGCTTCGAACTTTGTTTCGAATTCTGAAACTTTTCTCTGGACAACACGCGCGCGCGTTCGTATATTGCTTTCTCGCTCATCTGACGCATCTCCCTGATGGATGGGGATGCCGCCGGCGCTGTCCCGGACGGGAGGCGCGATGTTCCGTACAGGCAATCGTTCCACAACACAGGAGCCCCCATGGCCGAAGCGGTCGCCATGCGACCCGCGGCGGATCGCGCGTTCCTGCACGAGCCGCGGCTGCGCGTCACCGAGGAGGACTTCCATGCCCTCCTCGAGGGCTTCCGCACGCTCCGCAAGGCGGAGGCCCGGGTCGCGCGCGTCGAGGCCCGGCTGATGGCCTGGCTCTCTCAGGGCGGACGGGTCCACCGGCTCTCGTTCCGATCGGTCGCGGACCTCGGGCGGGAGCTGCTTGCCTGCTCGGAGAGCACCGTCCGCAACCGGGTGGGGCTCGATCGTGCTCTGTCGTCTTGTGAGGAGGCCGAGCGCGCGTTCCTGGACGGGGAGCTGACCTCGTGCCAGGTGCTCGCCCTGGCGCCGATGCTCGGGGACCCCGATGCGTCCGGCTGGATCCGGCTGGCGAAGCAGACGACTGTCCGCGAGCTGCGCGCCCGGGTGAAGGAGAAGAAGCCCTGGACCGCATCGGATGAGGAAGACCGCCGGAGCACGTTCGCGTTCTGGGCGCCCGCGGCGGTCGCCGCGAAGCTCGATGAGCACTTCCGCGTGGCCCAGAAGGTGATCGGCTACGACGCGCCGGCGGCGGAGTGCGTCGCCGCGGCCCTGGCCGAGACCGGGCGCAGCGGCCGCGGGGTCGTGGAGGCGGAAAGGAAGCACCGCCGGGCGGAGCGGCAGCGCCCTGTCGCGCTATCGACGCACGACCCGTCCACAGATCGACGGTTCGACCCCAAACGCGATCCACACGCTCGCCTGGCGCGCATCTCCGCGATCGACCTCGTCGAGTTGCGACGGGTGCTGCAGGAACTCGCTCACTATGCGGACAATCTCGATGCAGACCTCCCCGCCGGCGAGCCGGAGAGCGCCTTCCACGCCTACGATCTCCTGCGGGCCCTCCGCGTCCGCCGAAACTCGACCCGTGTCCTGCTGACCCGCCTGCTCCGCTCCATGCGCCGCACCGGCGGCTATCGAGTGCTGGGGTTCGAGCGCCTCGAAGACTTCGTCGAGGACGCCCTCGGCATGTCCCAGCGCACGGCCCGCGAGCTGGTCGCCGAGTCTTACCTCTTCGAGGACTACCCGAAGCTCCAGCAGGAGTACGCCGCCGGACATATCGGCATCTCCAAGGCCTACTGGATCCGGCGCATGGCCCGCACATCCCCCGGCAACGACGGGGACATCGATCCGTGGATCGCCCGAGCCCGGCAGGTCATGACCCGCAACTTCCAGGGCGAGTGCCGCGTCCTCGAACTATTGAGGTGCTGCGACCGCCACCTCGGCGCCCAGTTCTCGGGCCCGTTCCCCCACACGGATCTCGATGAAGGCATCATCAAGCATCTGCGGCGCTTCGGCTGGACCGACGCCCGGCTGGAAGAAGAGATCAAGCGCCGCGGGCTGAAGAACCGGGTCCCAAACGCCTCCCGCGATCCCGCCAAGAACCCGCACCATCTGCGCCGGCTCGAGGCCCTGGTCGGGCTGCTCGCCAACGAGGTCTACACGGAGGTGCCGCCTCTCGCTGCAAGCCCCGACCCGACCTCACCGAAAAACCGGCAGACGTTTGCGGGCGGCGAAGGGCAGATCCGCGTCCGGATCACCGGTCCGGCGCCGACAATCGCCGACCTGAGGGCCCTCCAGCACGACTTCCGCCGCACCTACGGCCCGACCTGGCCGACATGGACGCCGATCCACCTCCTGTTCCGGGATGCGACCGACCAGTGGAACCTGAAAGACCCCGGGCGACCGCTCACGCGGGAGTCGATCCTCCTGCGCGACGACCACCACTGCACGTTCCCGGGGTGCCCGAGCCGCGGGCCGCTGGAGAGCCATCACGCGGAGTTCCGCTCGCACGGCGGGCGGGACACGCAGGCCAATCAGACCGAGCTATGCAGCACGCACCACCGCGCCGTGGTGCACGAGGGTCACGCCAGGATCACCGGCCAGGCGCCGCACGCGCTCAGGTTCGAGTTCGGCCGCCGCGCCAAAGGCCACCCGATCCTGACCACCGTCGGCGGGTTCATCGTCGATGAGGCGTGAGCCGCCCTGACCTTCCACCCAGCATGCCAGGTCTTTCGCCGCGCCCCGCAGAGGGTTAGACTTCCCCCGGCGGACCCGGCGAGGATCGTGAAGCGCCCTTTTCGTCCCGCATGATCCTCGATCCACCGGCCCCCAATCATGAGACCGGCAGGATGTTTCCCGCGTCACTCGCTCGCGGAAGGAGGAAGTATGCGCGGAGCGAAACGAGTCCCGTCCTTCGTGACGGCCGCACTCGCGATCGTGATCCTGATGGGGCTTGCGCCCTTCGTCCAGCCCCCTCCACTGGCCCAGACCCTCGAGAACAAGGTGAAGGAGTTCGATCTCGAGAACGGGATGAAGTTTCTCGTCGTCGAGCGCCACGAGGCGCCGGTGGCCTTCTTCGCGGTCGCCTGCAACGTCGGCTCGGCCAACGAGGGGCCGAACATCACCGGCATCTCCCACTTGATCGAGCACATGATGTTCAAGGGGACGGAGCTGATGGGGACCAAGGACTACAAGAAGGAAGTCCCCTACCTCCGGCAGACGGACGAGCTCGGCGACAAGACGATCCGGCTGCGCCGGGAGATCGGCGAGTGGCGGTTCGCGAGGTTCGGGAACTTCTCCCGGGCGGTGATTGCCTCCTTCAGCGATTCGGAAAGAGCTCGCATCGGCGCGGACAAGTACGAGCAAAGCAAGCTCCTGGCCGAGAAGGTCCGCGCGATGGCGAAGCTACCCGATTCGCTCGCGACGACGCCGTACCTCGTCCAGGACCAGGGCAAGAACTACATGAACCTGTACCTCGACTACGAGCTCGCCTGGGGTCAGATCGGCAAGCTCGTGGACGAGGAACGGCAGTACATCAAGAAAAACGAGCTATGGGAAACCTACATGAACAACGGCGCCAGCTTCCTGAACGCCTTCACGAGCAACGACGCGACGGTCTACTTCGAGTACCTCCCGTCCAACCGGCTCGAGCTCTACATGGACATGGAGTCCGACCGGATGGAGTCCCCCGTCTTCCGCGAGTTCTGGTCGGAGCGGGACGTGATCATGGAGGAACGGCGTCTCGGCGAGAACGACCCCGACACTCAGCTGAGCGAGTCGTTCTACGCCGTCGCGTTCACTGCGAGCCCCTACCGCTGGCCTGTCGTCGGCTGGATGAGCGATCTGCAGAACATCGATCGCAAGCAGATCGAGGACTATCACAGGGTCCACTACGCGCCGAACAACTCGATCGGCATGATCGTGGGCGACGTCGATACCGATCAGGTCCGCAAGTTCGCCGAGAAGTACTTCGGACCCATCGCGGCGCAGCCGCCGCCCCCGCTCCTCATGACGCGTGAACCAGAACAGAAGGGCGAGCGGCGCATCGTCATCGAGCACACGGCGAATCCGCAGCTCATGATCGGCTTCCACAAACCCGTCTACCCCGATCCCGACGCGGCGGCGCTGAGCGTGCTCGAGTCCATCCTGGGGCAGGGACGGACGTCGCGCCTGTACAAGACGGTCTTCGAGGAGCAGGAGCTGACCGCCTCCGCCCCCAGCGTGTCCGACGAACCCGGCAATCGATACGACAACCTCCTCGTGATCGAGGCGGCGCCGCGCAATCCGTACACGCTCGAGGAAGTCGAGAAGGCGATCTTGGCCCAGGTCGACATGTTGAAGACGGAGCCGGTATCGGATCGCGAGCTCCAGCGTGTCAAGAACCAGATCGATGCGTTCAACATCCGCCAGCTCGGATCGAACGTGGGAATCGCGTTCCAGGTCGGGTTCGGACAGATTCTGTACGGCGACTACCACGCGATGTTCCGAAGCATGGAACGGGTCAAGCTGGTGACGGCGGACGACGTCATGCGCGTCGCCAACAAGTACCTCACGGCAAGAAATCGCACCGTCGCCTATCGAATCCAGACCGCGGAGAAGGCGAAGGAGGCGGGCGGCGAGGAGCCGGTCGATCGCAAGGCGCTCATGGAATACGTCCAGAGCCTGCCCCAGGACGAGCAGATGCAGATCTTCCAGAAGTTCCAGCAGTTCAAGTCCGAGGAGGAGGCGAAACCATTCATTCAGGAACTCTGGAAGCGCGCCCAGGCGGCCCGAGGCCAGAAATAGGGGATGAGAAAATGAACAGGAAATGCGGAATCATCCTCCTGGTCCTTGCGAGCGTCGCGCTGTTCTGCCCGTCCCAGTCTGAGGGGCGTTCGCGCCCGCATCCGAGCAAGCTCGTCTATCCCCCGCTCCACCTCACGACGCCGCAGTCGGTGGACATCGCGCTGCCGAACGGCCTGCAGGGATTCCTCGTCGAGGATCACGAGATCCCCGTCGTCGATATCGTCCTCCTGGTGAAGACCTACTATCCGTCGCAGGACAAGTACGGCCTGAACGAGATGGCCCAGTGGGTCATCCGCAACGGCGGAAGCGCCGCCTGGCCCGGGGACAAGCTCAATGACGAGCTCGAGTTCGTGGCCGCATCGATGGAGGTCTACGGCGGCAGCCTGAGCACCGCGATCTACGTCAACTGCCTGAAGCGGGATCTGCCCCACGTAATGGACATCCTCGGCGACCTGGTGATGAACCCGACGTTCCCCGCCGACAAGATCGAGCTGAAGCGCAAGACGATGCTCGAGGACATCCGGCGGAAGAATGACGAACCGGGCGGGGTGAGCTACCGCGAATACGCGAACCTCCTCTACGAGGGGCACCCCTACGGCTGGGAGACGACCCCGGCGGGCGTGAACTCGATCACGCGGGAGGATCTGGTCAAGTTCCATCACGACTACTTCCATCCGAACAACGCGCTCATCGGAATCAGCGGCGACGTGACGAAGGACGAGATCGTGGCCGCGCTGGGCAAGGTCCTCGGTGGATGGCAGCCGGCGGACGTCACCCTCCCGAAGCTGCCCGTTGTCACGGCCACCCCTCCGGCGAGCGTGCATTACGCCTACATGGACATCAATCAGGCGTACATCCGGATGGGCCATCTGGGCATCAACTCGAACAACCCCGACCGGTGCGCCGTCAACATCATGAACCACATCCTCGGCGGCGGAAGCTTCACCTCGTGGATCACCGAGAATGTGCGGAACAACCAAGGCCTGGCCTACTCCGCCAGCTCGAGATACACGGACGATCCATTCGCGCTGGGGACTTTTGCCGCATCCGCGCAGACGAAGGCGGAGGCGTGCGGTCGCGCCATCTCGATCATCCTGGATCAGATCAAGCGGATGCGCGACGTGGGTCCGACTGCTGAGGAGGTCAAGAAGGCGGTCGATTCCTACGTCAACAGCCAGGTCTTCGACAACGAGTCGAAGAGCCAGGTCGTGCAGCGGCTGGTGATGCTCCGCTTCCAGGGGCGTCCTCTCGACACCCCTCAGCGGGACATGGATACGTACGCGAAGCTCACCGTCGACGACGTCCGCAACGCGGCGCGCAAGTACCTGCATCCGGACAGCCTGACGCTGCTCGTCGTCGGCAACGCCGCGCTCTTCGACCGTCCTCTCTCCGACCTCGGGAAGGTGGACGAGATCAAGATCGAGAAGGGTCAGTAGTCGGAGCGGCGCAGTGACCAAGGAAGTGAGGCACGGAGCCTATCCGTGCCTCGCTCTCCTCAACAAAGCTACCGGAGCAGGGCAACCCGCGTCGCGGTCCTCCGGTCTCCGATGTCGAGCCGGATCAGATAGATACCCGTGGGGACCCGTCGGCCCGCATCGTCCCTGCCGTCCCAGATGATTTCATGCGGACCCGCCGTCATGCCTTCTTGCAGAATCCCCCGGACGCGCCGTCCGGCGATGTCGAACACATCGACCTGCGCGTTCGCCGCGGTCGCGAGCCGGCACTCGAGCCGCACCGTCTCCCATGCGGGATTCGGACGGGCGATCAACGTGGCGCCCCGCGGATCGAACGCTTCTTCCGGCGCGGCCGCAGGTTCGCAGCGCAGCGGCAGGATCGCAAGCCCCGCCCCGCCGTTCGCCATCAGGACGAGTCCCTCGTGGAGACCGAGATCCCACAGATCTCCGTTCACGTACGTCGCTCCAAGATGGACCGGGTGCACGGGATCGGCAATGTCCACGACGGAGATCCCCGAGCCCGTGGCAACGTACGCTTTGTCGTCGGTGAGGGCCACGTCCCCTCCCCCCTCCGGGAGCGAGGCGACCTCGAAGGGATGGGCCGGATCGGCCACGTTGATCACGACGAATCCGGGCGTGAACACGTAGTCCCCCCGTGCCGCCATTCTGTAGTAGGCGCTGCCGCCAATCGATCCGACCACGTGCGCGGCCGCCGGGTTCGACACATCGATCACGAAGAAGGAGTCGATGCAGCCGGATACGTAGGCCCAAGGGAAATGAACGGCGACGGTATGGAGCCCTCCGGGGCCGCCGCCGGGGCGCACGGAACCGGTCTGAATCGGCAGCAACGGGTTCGTGACATCGATGATGCGCAGGTAATCGTTGTGATCGGCCACGTACAGGACATCCCCGTCCAGCGCGAGGCCGTACGCATCGCCTGCCGCGAAGTGCGCGGCCAGCACGGGGTTCGCGGGATCGGCGACGTCGACGATCTCGAGCCCGGTGTCACATCCCACGAGTGCGTAGTGTCCCGAGGCCACGATCGCCCGGACATAGCCCGGCAAAGATAGCTGGCCGAGCGCTAGCGGGGACCTCGGATCGGATATGTCGAGAACCGACATGCCGTGGTCTCGTCCGACGTGCGCCCGGGATCCAACCGCCGCGATTTGTCGAGCAGCGGTGGGCGTCGCGCACCTGCCGAGAAGGGGCGCGTTCGGGTTCCGGACGTCGATGAGTCCAAGGCCGCTGTTCCCAGCCGCGCACACGTAGTCTCCCGAGAGCCCGACACTCTCGACGAGGTCGCTGCGCACCTGACTGATCAGCCTCATCTGTCGGGGATTCGTCACGTCGACCAAGCAGAGCCCGTCTTCCCAATCGCCCACGTAGGCGATGCCGTCACGGATCTCGGCATCGTAGCCGCCGTAGTTCGCGAGACTGCCGAGGAGGACAGGCGCGTCCACATGGCTCACATCGACGACGTGAAGGGCGTCGATGCCGAGGAGGTAGACCTTGCGGTCCGCGTACGCGAGTCCCCGGAGAAAGTCCGGGGGCGAGAGGATTCCGATGACGATAGGGTGCGCCGGATTCGAGATCTCGGCGCAGACGAACCGCGTCTCCTCGGCGATGTAGATGAACACCGGGTCCTCGGGCCAGAACGCGACGCCGCAGGCATACGTCGTGGTTCCGATGTTCCCGAGCACGTGCGGATTCGCCGGCGCCGAGACATCGATGATGTAGGTCCCGCCCTCATTCGCGGCCACGAGCGCCGTCGTCCCCTGAACGGCGACATCCGTTCCCCCTCCCGTGAGGGGACAGGATCCGATCAGGGTGGGGACAAAGGGATTCCCGACGTCGAGAATTTGCAATCCGAAGGATCCGACCAGGTAGGCGTGATGACCGGCGACGCGAACGGCGCGCGCGCCGGGCGCCGAGTACTGCGAGACGATCACGGGCGCGCCGGGATCCGTGATCCTCGCGATGAGAAGTCCGCTCGTATAGCCGGCCCCGTAGGCATAGCCGCCCACGCATTGAACGTCGTCCATTATGGACGTGTGCAGCGCGGAAACCTGATGGATGTACGAATCCCAATCGTAGCAGACGGATCGCGATGCGCCCGGGAACGCGGCCGCGAGCAGCGCCGCGGTCAGGGTCACGAAGAAGATGGCGTGGCATTTCCTGGGGAGGCGCCAGCGGAGTGCCTTCCGACACGAACAACCGGGAGCGACCATGGTTCGGCCTCCCTTCGATCGCGATGGGCCGTTGTACTGAATGCCTCACCGATTACCGGATCACCGTCACTTGCCGCACCTGGGTGAAGTCCGGCGTCTGCATGCGAACGAAGTACACGCCGGAGGCGATCCGCCCCCCGCGCGGGTCGACCGGCTCGAAGCCGAGCGTGTGATCCCCCGCGTTCGCCGGTCCCTCGAACAGGGTCCGCACGCGCCGCCCCGACACGTCGTAGAGCTCGATGCGCAAGGGCGCGCGGGCGGCCAACCGGTAGTTCAGAATCGCTCCCGGACCGATCGGATTCGGCCGGCAGATGCCGAGACCGGTCACGATGGCGCCTCCGTTTTCCGCGACGCCCGCCGCCGGCCTGCGCTCGATCGACATGGTGATGTCGTCGACCGCGGCCTCGACCAACGAGCCCGGCGCCTCGTCATCGGCGACGAAGCGGAAGCGGACCGTTCCGGTCAGCGGAACGTACGCGGACAGATCGAACGTGTGCTGGGTCCAGGAGTTCGCGCTGTCCATCGTGTGCTCCAAATGCACCCAGTTCGTTCCGTCGGTGGTCACATCCACGTCCCAGTAGTCCTGACCCGGGTTGTTCCCCAGGTTGTTCGTGTACCACCGCCAGTAGGTGAGCGTGGCGGCCGTCGCGTTCTGCACGTTGAATACGGGAGAAACCAGCGTCGTCTTGCCGCCGTCCACGTCCTGCTCGCCCGCCGCGCCCCCGACCGACCCATTCCCCGTCACGAAGCAGACGTGCCCCGGATCCGCCGTGTGGTCATCCTCGGGTTGGGCTTGCTGCGGCGGCGAGCCGTACGTCGTCCCGACGGGATCGGCTCTGACCCACAAGCCGGTCGTGGCATTGTCTCCGGCGGCGCCCAGAGTCCAAGCGAGGTCCTGCTCCGCGTCATCGAACCATGGTCCAACCCACAGGAGCGCGCTGGACAAGGCCTGATACGCGTCTGGGCCAGTCAGCCCCACGGGGAGTTGGCCGGTATAGATCGGTGGGCAGTCCGCCGCGATCTGCACCATGAAACCCGCCACGCTCACGCCCCCTCCGACCGGAATCACTCCCACATAGCGCGGGATCTCGTCGGTCTGGAAGTAGCCGCTTGCATGCAGCGCCGCGGTCACGTCCGGCGAGTTGCAGCCGCCGCGGTTCTCGAATCGCAACGTGAGTCCGACGTTCTCGCCCGGATCCGCGACCCCGTCCCGGTCGCCGGTATAGTCATTGATGTCGGTGACGGACACGGAATACGCGGGCGCCGCCGCGTTCAGGCTGACGGGCAGCGCATCCGGGGGCTGGTTGACGCCCAGCGACAGACTGAGCGGTTCCCCGTTCGGCACGTCATTCGCCACATGGAAGACGAACGGCTGGCCGTTCGACACCGTGCCCCCGGCGGGGATGACCCCGTAGTTGCGCGAACCCTGGACGATTGCCACGTACGGAGAGGCGGTCGTGAGCGTACCGACCACGTTCTGCGCATCCGACATGCCCATGTTGTGCAGCGCGACCGTGAGCTCGATCGTCTCGCCGAAGTCGATCACGCCGTCGCCATCGCCGTGCGAGGAGCCCACGTTGTCGTCATCGATCGAGACATGGTCGATCAACAGATAGACGCCCTCCAGGTTGCCGTAGAGGTTGAGCGCGTCTCCCAGATAGGCCGGCGTGCTGCTGTACTGCGGGTGCTCGGTTTCGTGATCGTTCGTCAGGGCGAAGGTGAACGCTTCGTGCATCGAGACGAGGCCGTCATGGTTCGCGTCCGCGTTGACCGGGGTCCCGTCGGGCTTCTGCCAGGCGACCGCGGAGGTCCACCAGTAGACGAACGTGTCATAGATGTAGTCGGGTCCCATCGCCCAGGAGTACTCGTCGTAGTTCGCCGCCGTCGCGATGACGCGCCCGTTGCCCGCCAGGTCGTCGACCATTCCGCCGCTGAAACACTGCTCGAACGTGCAGATGATCGTCTGGCACGGCAACGCGGCGACATAGGCCGCCATCTGATCGTCCCTCATCTCCTCCCAGTTCCAGAGGTTCAAGTAGCAATCCTGGCCCGATTCCTGACCGCCGTGATCGGTCGTATAGATGAAGAGCTGGTCGTCCGCGGTCAGGGTCGCCGCGAGCTGATTGAAGACCTGGCCGATGTACTGGAGCGTCGCCGGGTATTCCGTGTCGGCGGTTCCATCCGCGTCCAGGTCGGCGGGCGAGTTGGTGCCGTCGGAGCGATCGACGGCGGGGTTCGTCCCATCGGAAATGCACACGCGGATGTGGTCATGCGGATACCCGTAGTACTGGCGGAGCGTGCGATAGATGGAGGAGCAGTCATTCCAGTAGCGGATGTGATTGTTCGACTGGTCCGCTCCACCGCTGATGATGAACGCCCACGCGTGCCCGCGCGAGGGGGGCGGCTTCGGCAGGCCCTTCAGCCGCTCGCTGAAACGCGCCAGGCTCTCCTCCGATACCCCCGGCGGCGGGTTGTCGCGGCCATGGGTGATCTCGATGAGCTCGGGCTTCAGGCGAGGGGGCGTCATCGAGTCGAAGCGCTCGACCGCGCCGGAAGCCGCATCGACGAAGAAGTACGCGCACGGGTGCTCCCAGTTCGCGCCTGGGACGCGGTCCACGAAGATGAACCAGCCGGGGGCGGGCGCCGCGAAGACGTCCTTCCTCCAGGTCGAGATCGTCTCGCCGGCGGGCAGCAATCGCGGATCGACGTAGAGACGGATGCCGTCCAGCGAGCCTCCCAAATGCGTCTGCGTCACGATGGAGACCGCTTCGTCGCGACCAACGCTGGCCGCCTCGGCGGGTGTCATGGTTGTCAGGAACCCAAGCCCCATCAGGATCAGCACCAAAACGGTGAACTTGAGGGTCGCGGAGTGCGGAATCTGGGGCGGCGCCAGCTTCCTACGCATCGATTGTCTCTCCCTTCCTGAGTCGTGACGGAGCACGTATGCGGTTCGTGGCCGCGGGGAACCTCGGAGGTCCCCGCGGCCGCCAAAACGGGCCGGAATGATTATATCATCTCAGGGTAGGGAGATGGGGCGCTTTGTGGGTCTTCTCCTGGGCGCTCCGCGTCACCGGACGCGCACGATCTTCCTCGTCACCATGTGCTCGCCGTCCTTGAGTCGGCACCAGTAGGTCCCGGGCCGGAGCTTCGAGCCGTCCAGGGAGATCGTGTGCGGTCCGGCGTTCTCCTGCCCGCTCGCGAGCGTCAGGACCTCGCGTCCGGACACATCGTACACGCGGAGATCGACGCGCTCGGGCTCGGCGAGCGTGAAGCTGATCGACGTCGAGGTCGTGAACGGGTTCGGGTAGTTCCGTAGCTCCGCGAGCTTCGGTTGACCGGAGAGACCGTGATCCCCGACGGCGGAAGGCCCGCTCCCGGAGATCTCCCTCTTCCAGATCCCCCGCCCGTACGTGCTCGCCAGCACGTAGAAGGTCCCGTCGACGTTCAGATGATCGATGTAGCTCATCTCCGTCACAATGCTGGGGTCGGGCATCCCGTTGTTCCAGCGTTCCCAGTTCACGCCCCCGTTGGTCGTGCGATAGCAGCCGAACTCGGTGCCGAGATAGAGCTTGTTGTCATCTGTCGGGTGCGGCACCAGGTCCCCCATCGGGACGTTCGGCAGATCCCCGCTGATGTTCGTCCAGCTGAGCCTACGGTCCGTCGTCTTGTAGACTTTCTGGCCGGCGTTGAAGCCGGTCATCAGGGCGTAGGCCTTGTCGAGATTCGTCGGGTGCGGCGCGACCCCGCGGAGATCCAGGCCGCTCGGCAATCCGTTGCGCCTCTCCGACCACGCGCCCTGCGTGTACACGCGCAGTTGAAAATAGAAGGTCGAGTTCCCGAGGCTCGCGTAGATCACCTGGTCGCCGAAGTTGAACCGGCTGACGTTCAGGTTGCTCAGGAACGATGGAAAGAGCGGGTCGTTCATCTTCACCCAGTTGCTTCCGTAGTCCGTGGACTTGTACACCCAGCGGCCGGAGTTCGTGTAGAGGCAGACGGGTGAAACCTGATCGTTGCGGATCTTCGTGAACCACTGATTGTCCGGATCGATCCCGTTGTTGATCGTGTTGTCCCAGGTCTGCCCCTTGTCGGTCGAGCGATGCCTGCGGAACGCCCAGGTACCGCTGTAGACGCCCAGGGTGCCCCAGATCCTCGATGCGTCGCTCGGGTCGATGCTGATGCAGCCCCCATCGCCCCCCTCAGTGTAATTCCAGGTCGTCCCGCCATCGGTCGTCTCGGAGAACCCGTTGTCCTGCGAGCCGCCGAAGATGACCCCCGCATCGTTCACGCCCACCCCGAAGTTCACGTACTGCGTGATCGGATAAGTGTTGCCGCTGCTGTTCCAGGTCACGCCCGCGTCCGTCGACACGCAGACCCCTCCGTCGTTGCCGGCGCACACGGTGTTCGCATCAACCCAGAGAATCGCGTGCTGGTCCACGTGGACGTTCGGATCGGTGATCTGGTTCCAGGTCGTGCCGCCGTCGGTAGTCCTCCAGAGGCCAACGCCCCCCGCGAGGGCGATACTCGCGTTCGTGGGACACATCCCGATCACGTTGTCGTAGTACCCCTGGTAGTTAAGGATGTTCGTCGCCGGCGTGACGTTCTGCCAGGTCAGGCCTCCGTTCACCGTCTTCCAGGTCCCCAGCAGGTCCTGGGTGTCGTTCTTCGCCACCTGGACGTAAACATAGTTGGGGCTGGATGGCATCGAGATCGAGATTCGCCCCATGTTCGTGGTCGGGAGGCGGCGGGTGATCTTGGCCCAGGTCGTTCCACCGTTGGTTGATTCATAGAGCCCGTCCCCCCAGATGCCCGCATAGACCCGGTTGTACTGCGAGCTGCTCACCGCGACGTCCGAGCAGTCGCCGGAGAGGTACTGCGTCCAGGTCACCCCGCCGTCGTCGGAACGGAAGTAGCCATGGGTCGTCGCCGCGTGAACGATGTTCGGATTGTCGGGCGTGCAGCGAATCTTGTAGAAGGCCTCGGGCTCCGGCGAGAGGGCCCGGTGGCTCCAGGTCGCACCACCGTCCGTCGTCATCCACAGGCCGGTTCCGGTCCGGCCGTGCGGCTCCCCCGTGCCGACGAGGATCGTGTTCCCGCCGGTCCCCGGGACCGTGACGAACGAGCCGATCGCAAGGCTGGTGAGGCCGTCGCTCAACGGGACGACCGGGCCGGTGGGGGGCGCCTGCCAGAGACCTCCGCTCGCCGACGCGACGCGGAAGCTGCCATCGAGGGACTCGAGATCCAGGACCCTGCCGCTGTACCGCACGCCGGGGTTGGAAACGGTGTTCATGCCGAAGGGCACCACCGGAGTCCATGCGTTCACGGCCAAGAGGCCGGATTCCCTCGGCAGATTGTCGATCTCGCGCCAGGTTTCCTGCACGACATCCTGCGGCAGCACGGCGCCATACTTCCTGTGCCACTGCTCGAAGTACCAGCGCTCCTGCTCGGGACCGTTGCGTTCGTCCTCGCCTTCGGCCTCGGCTACAGCCTCGCGCTCGGCGTGGGCTTCCGCCTTGGTCTGGGATGTGGCGTGATGCCGGACGCTTTCTCCGTTGCGGGAGGACGCGATGGCCCCGATCCCGAGTATGACAAGGAGGGTCAGGACCATGAGGGTCGGTCGTGAACGGGTCTTCATGAGTTGGTTTCTCCCCTTCCGGCTTCAGGCCGAACAAGACCCAATGCCGGGGAGTGGAGGAACCGCACGGGGGGCCGGTCCGCCCGTCCCGAGCCCCACCACCCGGGGCGATCTGCCCCCGCGACGCGTGGCGAGACCTCGTGACTTGGTGTAACTGATAGTACTACAAGTGCTTACATCTCGTTGTCCGGGGCAACTGCGAACCCAACGCGTGAGTGGATCTGCTTGTCAGGCGCCGCCGTGACCGCAACACGTGAGTAGATCTACTCGCCCAGTGCAGCCGCACCCACAACGCGTGAGCAGATCCACTGGCCCGGCGCCACTGCGAGCACGACGCGTGAGGAGATCTGCTTGCCCCGGTACAGCCGCACCCACAACGCGTGAGCAGATCCACTGGCCCGGCGCCACTGCGAGCACGACGCGTGAGGAGATCTGCTTGCCCCGGTGCAACCGCGAATCCAACGCGAGAGGAGATCCACTTGCCCCGGTGCAACCGCGACCGCAACGCTTGAGCGGATTTGCTTGCCGGCTGCCGCCGCGCCGCAACGCTTGAGTAGATCCACTTGCCCGCTGTCACCGCGACCACAACGCTTGAGTAGATCCACTTACTCGGCGCAACCGCACCCACAACGCGTGAGTAGATCCACTTGCCCCGGTGCGGCCGCACCCACAACGCATGAGTAGACCTCCTTGTTCGCCTCCGCATGCGAGCGGAACCGGCACGCGAATTCACTGTGTCGGCTCTCACCATCCGCACAGCCGATGCCGTAGTTCCCGATGTCCCATCGGCTCGTGCGCCGCGCGCATTCGGCAGGTCGCTGCACGCACCCGGATCACCGACACGGCCGATCTCTGAATCCCACCATCGTCCCGAACCGGCGTCGGAGCGCGTGACGGGATCTCACGTGTCCATGTTGATCGCGGTCCCAGCCTGTCTGCGGATTCGCCATGCCCGCTCGGATTACAATCCGGGACGATCGGTTGGATTCACCTGGAGACTCCGCCCGCTTGCACTAGCAGGGTGCTGAAAAGCTCTTTGATTCTGTGGTGAACATGATAAAAAGACGGCAGACGTCCTTCCCCCACCGATCCGTACCAAGGAGGGCTGCCGTGCGAGGCGACGAGAAGCGTCAGGGTGCAATGTGGAGCTACATCCCTTTGGAGCGGAGGATCCGCGAGGATCACCCCCTGCGCCCCGTACGCCGAATGGTGGATCGG
>Ga0209777_10004413_pt1 | contig 16659 bp, 10 predicted proteins | sample FrelakmetHBP12HB_FD_187147 | JGI IMG/M metagenome (GOLD analysis project Ga0209777, IMG submission 187147) | Freshwater lake sediment microbial communities from the University of Notre Dame, USA, for methane emissions studies -HBP12 HB (SPAdes)... | ecosystem: Environmental > Aquatic >...
GATCGAATTGTATGACGACGAACTGAACCAGCTTCGCGAGGCTGCCAAGTTTGACTGGTCCAAGGTCCGGCCTGAAATCTTCGGAACGCTTTTCGAGATTTCGCTGGAAAAAGGCGAGCGGCACGCCTACGGCGGTCACTTCACGCACCCAACGGACATCATGAAGATCGTGGGGCCGACGATCGTCGAGCCGTGGCGGGAACTGATCGAAAATGCGGGGACGCTCGCCGAACTCAAGAAGCTGCGCGAACGAATGCAGGGGTACCGCGTTCTCGACCCGGCCTGCGGGTCGGGAAACTTCCTGTATATCGCATATCGTGAACTCAAGCGGCTCGAGGCCAGGCTTTTTGAACGCATGGAGGAAAAGGACAAGTCCTTCAAGGGGCAGAAGCAGATCGGGTTTGTGAGCGCCCGGCAGTTTTTCGGCTTGGACATCAACCCCTTTGCGGTCGAGATCGCCAAGGTGACGATGATGATCGCCCGCAAGCTGGCGATCGACGAGTTGCACATTCACGAGCCGGCGCTGCCGCTGGACCGGCTGGACGACAACTTTACCGCGGGCGACGCGCTGATTACTCCGTTCCAGAACGGGAATCCGTTTCCAACCATGCTCTTCGCGGAACTGGACGTGGACCCCTGGGCCGTAGGTCGGATCGCTCCGGCGGTTTGGCCCAAGGCCGACGTCATCATCGGTAACCCACCGTTTCTAGGCGCGAAGCGGCTCAAACCAGAGCGCGGCGCGGACTATGTCAACGCGGTGCGACGAATGTTTCCGGATGTGCCGGGCATGGCCGACTACTGCGTGTATTGGTTCCGGCTCGCCCATGACCGCCTACCAGAATGTACGCCCGATGACCCGATCTCGGGGCGGGCGGGGCTCGTCGGGACACAAAACATACGCAACAACAAGTCGCGCCAAGGCGGGCTGGATCACATCGTTGGCAGCGGCACGATCATCGAGGCCGTGGACAATCAGCCCTGGTCTGGTGAGGCAAACGTGCATGTGTCGATTGTCAACTGGCTAAAGACGAAAAACACGCGATTGCTGCCGAAGAGGCGTACTTTATGGCAAAAAAAAGACCCTCCCCCCGAGCGCCAGCGGATTCGCAAACGTGGAGCGGGACCGGCAGCGAAAGAGTTCGAGCTCTCTTCACGGCAATGCAAATTCATCAACTCGGCGCTATCCGATCAAATTGATGTATCGGGCGCAATTGTGCTTGTTTGCAACCAGAAGCCCCAAAGATGTTTTCAGGGCGTCGTGCCGGGCTATTCCGGCTTTGTCACTTCTCTTGCAGATCGAGAAGAATGGATCAGGAACAACAAGTCCCATGCGAAAGTCGTCCGACCATACCTTATTGGGCGTGATTTGGTTTCCGCAGACGGCCGTCCATCGCGCGCAGTGATTGATTTCGCAAGCCGAACCATCCTTGAGGCGTCCACGTTTGAGTTCGCGTTCAATCGCGTGAAGACGCTTGTCCTTCCGGAAGTTCGAGACACGCTCAAACGGACGGTCGAAACAGACATGGAGGCAGCACGGAAAGAACACCTCGACCGATGGTGGCAGTTCTGGAACGTGCGAACCGGCATGCGCACCGCCCTGCGGCGGTTGTCCCGTTATGTAGTCTGTTCGCGCGTCACCAAACGACCTATTTTCTCTTTCGTTGCATCGGAAATCATGGCGGATAATGCGCTGCAAGCCTTCGCTTTCGATGACGATTACAGCTTCGGAATTCTGCAATCCAACGTGCATTGGCAATGGTTTGTGGCCAAGTGCTCGAAATTAACCGAACGATTCCGATACACACCGGAGTCAGTGTTCGACACGTTTCCGTGGCCGCAGACGCCGAAGGCAAAGCTTGTCCGATCGGTGGCGGCGGCGGGGCGTGAGGTGCTACGTGTCCGGAGCGCGGCATTAACCAAGATCAAAGGCGGCCTTCGGGCAGTGTACCGCCGCATGGAATGGCCGGGGGAGAATCCGCTCAAGGATGCGCACGCGGCGTTGGACGAGGCCGTGATCGACGCTTACGGGTTTTCGCCCAGCAAGGACTTATTGGGCCAACTACTGGAACTCAACCTCGACGTGGCGAAGCGGATCGAACGCGGAGAATCGGTCACCGGGCCCGGTGTACCCGCTGGCCATCCGAATCCGGAAGATCTGGTGTCTGAGGATTGCATCATGCCACGACGCGGTCTGCGGATTGCACAGCGCGCCCTTTGGCCGCAGCCAAAGGCCGTCCCGGTGCGCCGGGATCGAATGGCGAATGCGGAATGCTGAATGAACGGCTGCCTTCCGGACCGTGCATCCGAAATGGGCAAGGGCCATCGCGGAGGGTCGCTCCGGGTGAATCTTCGCGCGGCGAGAAGAACTTGAAGGTGAGTAGTACAGAGAGGCCATACCCCCTGAGGCAAGAGCGGACGACGGGGAGGGCACATATTGAGCGACCATCGATCGGAAGGGGCCTTGTTCTCGGGGCCCTGCTGCAATGCACAGGAAACCGCTCGCCTATTGAACACCAGGCGCGTCTTGTGCGATTATCGCCTGCTCTCTGAGAAAGTCGCAAACCGCCCGGCCTACGACTTCGTGGCCGACCGGCGTCCAATGCTGATCGTAGGTGTAGTAGGTCTGTTGCCCGGCGGCGATCGCGTCGCGTAAAGCCCGCGTCGTGCTGACGAAAGGAATCGACTCCTCGCGGCACCAATCGGCGATTACGAATTCCTTCGCATCCAGCCGCGAGAGCAATTCCGCCATAAAGACCGCGGCGTCCGGCAAAGGTTTTTTGTAGTCAATCGCTGTAAACGCCCGGACCCTATCCGCACTTAGCCGCTCCGCGGCGAGCGGCAGCACGACGTGGGCCTTGGTCGGCGCGAAAACGAGCACCAAACGCGCGCCCGCGTCGGCGCAGAGCTTGTTCATTTCGGCGATTTGACTCCGCGGATTGTGCCAATGTTTGTCACTTGCGAATTCCTCGCGGCTCTGTAGAAGATCGCGCAACTGCTTGGGCTCGAAAGCGTAATAATGCGCCCCCGGTCCCGGCGGGACGGCCAGCGGCAGCCAGTCCAGCACGTCGCTGCCGGCCAGAGGCCCTGCCCTGCCGATCGGCCCGAACGTCTCCGTCACCACGCGGTCCATAGTCTTGATAAGCGGCGACCGGTCCGCGTAATCCGCCAAACGCGCAGACAGGCTTGGATTGAGGCGTTTCGCGTCGCTCTTGGTCGAGCGGAAGTCGTTGCCCTCGTAGAGCAGGCAAAGCACGACCTTGGGCTTGAGGGCCAGACCCGTCTCGCGCAGCGATTCGAGATAGTGAAGCGGATCGTATCCCGACATGCCGAGGTTGCAGACGCTCTTTCCGCAGAGGCTCGCAAGCCGGACAGGCCAGGGATGCTCGTCGGAAACCTTCGAGCCTTCGGTGAACGAATCGCCTAGAGTCAAGATGTCGTATTGATCGAGATTGGTCTGGTTACGGTAGCCGCGTTTGTCCGTGCGGCCCGTGCAGCGCACCTCGCCAAATCCGGGCTTGAGGTTGGGATAGGTTCGGTAGGCGAGCGGCCTGTCCACGAAGGTTATCTCAAACTCGGCGTTGGCCGGCCGATGATAGGCGGCCGAATCGCGGATGTAGTGCATGGTCTGCGGCGTGCGCAAAAGGAAGTCGACGATCGCGAGCGTCGGAATGAGAAAGATGAGCGTAGCAATCACTTGAAACCATCGTCGTCTGTAGGCCGGTCCCGTGGCGCGATCTATGTAAAGCGTCACGACCGAAACCAGGAGTACGCCGAGATTCCAGGCGAAGTGCGTGCGCGAGTATCGTCCGAGCATGGTCTGCTCGTCGCGGGCCACGTTGGCGACGACATCGCTGGGAATACCCCAAAACGCGGCGTTCACCGCGATCACCAACGAAAGCCAGAGCTTTTGGCGAAGTCCAGTTTTCACGGAGGCCCATTGTCGGTTAGAGACCGGCGATTGTCGATCGACGATCGCCCTCGTCCCAAGACGCGCCAGACGGCGTACACTGGGATGCCCGTAAGAACGATCACCAGCCCCGGCCAGGTGGTCTGCGTCTTGTACAACGCCAGCACGGTCAGAATCACGCAGGCGCCTAGTATGTAAATGACGGGCACCACGGGATAGCCGACGGCGCGATAAGGTCTTTCGGCGTGCGGGCGCTTGCGGCGAAGCACGAACAAACCCACAGTCGTCAATACATAGAAAATCAGCGCCGAAAAGATCACATAGTCAAGGAGATCACTGTAAAGATTTCCGTACTGTTGCAGTCCAGTTGTGGGATCCAATTTCGGGGTGCCGTCCGGATTGCGGAGGATGGTTCGCGGCAGGACTAGCAGCGACGCCCAGATGCCCTGCAAGAGCAACGCGACCGCGGGGGCGTGCCGGGCATTGAGCCGACCAGTCGTCTGGAAGAACAACCCGTCTTTGGCCATTGCGTAGTAGACGCGCGAACCGGCAAGAATGAGTCCGTTGTTGCACCCGAACGTGGAGATGGAAATGGCGACGGCCATGATCGCCGCGCCAGCGCCGCCGAAAATCACCCCCAGTGCCGCGGTTCCCACGCGGTCGTCGGCGGCGTGCTGAATTCCATCGAACGGCAAGAGACAAAGATAAGCGATGTTCGCAAGGGTATAGAGTGCTATGACCAGACCTGTGCCGGCGACCATCGCCAGCCCCACATCGCGCCGCGGGTTCTTTACTTCGCCTGCCGCAAAGGTCACGTTGTTCCATGCGTCCATCGAAAACAAGGAGCCGACCTGGGCAACGCAGAACGCGACGATTAAACCCAGCCAGCCATCGCCAGCCGAGAGCACGGGTACAATCGAGAAATCCGGCTTGATGATGTTGACGCCGCGCGGGGTCCAGGCGTCGGCGAAGTTGGTGCCCGCGACCTCCGCCTTGCGGAAGATGAGGACGCCTAGCACGATCAGCCCTATCAGGGCCAGCGTCTTGGTGATGGTGAAGGTGTTTTGGACGAGCTTGCCGAGGTGAATGCCACGACAGTTGAGCAAGGTGAGCAATGCAATCAGGAGAATGCCGACAAATTGCTGTGTCGAGAGGCTTAGTGCATATCCGGACGAAACATGGATTGGCTTGACGATCCACGCCGTCGCGGAGATTCCCGGCGCAATCACGCCGAGAAAGCGGGCGAACGCTACGGCCACTGCCGCGATCGTTCCCGTCTGAATGACCAAGAAAAGCGTCCAACCGTAAAGAAAACCCCAAAGCGGGGAGAACGCTTCGCGCAGGTAAACGTATTGTCCACCAGCCTGGGGCATCATTCCCGCGAGTTCGCCATAGGATAAAGCGGCCGCGATAGTGAGAAGTCCCGCGATAATCCAAACTAATACCAACAACCCGGGTGCGCCGACGTGCCTGGCGATATCGGCGGGAACGATGAAAATGCCGGAGCCGATCATCGACCCCGCGACGATCATCGTCGCGTCCAGCGCGCCCAACTCACGAATCAAACCGCCGCCGGAAGATGTCGTCCCGCTGTCCTTGTTTGCCATCTGAGATTCCGTGCCGTGAGCTTCGATGTCTTCAGAACCAACGCAGTGGGGCCGGTCCTTGATAAATTCGCTCGTCCGGCCCCTCGCGCGGAGTTTAACCGGAGGCGGGAAAGGGTGCCATACTCCGGGCGCATCGTGGAGCGTGTTTAAGAACCCCCTCTCCCTTCAAGGGAGAGGGCTGGGGTGAGGGTGAGACGTCCAAGTGACCGCAGATTTTCCCCCTCACCCAACCCTCTCCCCCAAGGGGGAGAGGGCTTCTTATACACGCCCTTAGAATTGAAAATAGATAAAGGGCGTGCCGGTGTCGCCCAAGGCGGTGAAGAGCAGGACGCTCGCCGCAACCAATCCGCCTTGGATTTTGGCGGGTATTCGCGTGTAGGACTCGGTCAGCATCGACATCCATCGCCGAGGCATAAGCTCAATCGCCAAGGCTACCACAAGAATGACGTACGCGACCTGCGAGACCCCGTTCGCTCCAGGTTCGACCTGGACCAGCCGCGTCAAATAGGCCGACGCCTTGGCGAAATCCACCGCGCGGAACAAGACGAAGCAGGCGGCAACGAGGTGAAAGGTCACCGCGACTCGCGCGGCGCGGGACAAAGGCGGCTGCTCCAGTCGGTCCGCGTCGATGCCGGTTGCGGCGTGAAATAGCCGGCCCAATCCGAGAAGCAGTCCATGCGCGGCTCCCCAGATAACGAAACCCCAGGCGGCCCCGTGCCAAAGCCCACCGAGGAGCATGACGATTGCCAGGTTGCGCACCGTCTTCCATGCCGACCCGCGACCGCCGCCAAGGGGAATGTACAAGTAGTCGCGAAGCCAGGTTGATAGGGAGATGTGCCAGCGTCGCCAGAAGTCACGCATGCTGGTGGCCAGATAGGGCCGGTTGAAATTGAACGGGAGCGTGAAGCCCAGCATTCGCGCGGCCCCTAAGGCCACATCGCTGTACCCGGAGAAGTCGTAGTAGATTTGCAGCGCGTATCCGTACATGGCGATCAGCAGGGTCCATGAGCTGTAGGCTGACGGATTCGCAAAGACCGGATCGACCAGCGTGACACCCAATAGGTCGGCGATGATGACCTTCTTAAACAGCCCGGCGAGAATCCGGGCCAGTCCGCTCTCTGCCTCGCGGTCATCCCATCGCGGGTCGTGTTCAATTTGGGGGAGGAAGTTCGACGCCCGAATGATGGGCCCGGCGATCATCCGCGGGAAGAAGGAAATGAACAGCGCAAAACGCCAGAAGCTGCGCGTAGGCTGGGCCTTGCCGCGGTATACGTCGATCGTGTAGCTCAGGGCCTCGAAAGTGAAGAAGCTGATTCCCAAGGGCAATTCGAGGTCAAGGTGCACAGTAGTCCATGACGCGCCGAGCCCCCCGGCCGCAGCGGAGAGATTGTCCGCGAAGAAATTGAAGTACTTGAACAGAAACAACATTCCGAGATTGCTGGCGATGCTGAGCGTCAACCAGCGGCGCTTACCGCGCGGATCGTGCGTAGCCACGATGCGTCCCGCGACCACGAAGTCCACGGCGGTCATGGCCAGCATCAACAGCCCGTAGGCAATGCTCCAGGACATGTAGAAGTAGTAGCTGGCGGCGAGCAAAAATCCGATCCGAAACGCGGGATTGCGGCGCAGCGACCAATAGCCCGCAAGGACAATTGGGAAGAAGAACAGAAAGTGGGCGCTGTTGAAGGCCATGCTACCGATTGCTCCGAGCTGCACGCGAATCGGCAGCGACTCCAGATCCATCTCTCCCGCCTTGGGGGAGAGGGCAGGGTGAGGGGGAGAGCAGCCCGAGCCTACCTGCGCTGGTCGCACCGTTAATCGCATCTTGGATCACTTGCGCAACCAGCTTTCCGACCAGAGCGTGTCCGGCGTCGTTAAGGTGTACGGCATCCACGAAGTAATCCGCCCGTCTGGGGACCAGGCGATCAAGGTCGACCAGCGGCGCATTTGCAGCTTCGGCGACGCGGCGGATGGCGTGGTTGTAGCGGTCGAAGGCACTGTTGAGCCCATCCAGCGACAAAGCCGGATTGTGGGCGAGGGCACTGGCTGCCAGGGTGAATTGATCCGTCGGCGCCGAGGGGTCGCCGAAGGACCGCGGGACGGTGCAAAGCAGGGCCGTTCGTCCTGGGCGTTTGCACGCCTCGACCAGGGTTTGAAGACGAGCGGCGTATGCGATGATGCCACGCTCGTCGAGGCCGTCGCGACGGCGTTGCGGAATCAGCCGGGCGCTGAGGGCGGCGGTGTTCTGCCGCAGCAGATTGACCAGCAGAGAGTGCTCCTGAAAGATCCTTGCGAGGCTCGCCGAGGATGCCACAGTTCTGGCACTATCGCCGAACTGCCGTCGGGCGTGAGCGGAGATGTCCGTGGCCGCCTGATTTATCACCACGAAGTCGGGGTCGAGGATGGCGATACGCTCTTCCAGCAGTTTGGCGCTGTCGGCCAGAGTGTAGCCGGGGACGCCGCCGTTGACGGCGTCGAAACGCGTTGGGGTAGACCGCTCATTCAGCTCAGCGGCCATGCGCTCGACCCACACCGAGGCGTCATCGGATGCTTCAAGGCCGAAGGTGGTGGAGTCGCCGAGCACCGCGATTCGCAAGGTGCCCGGCGGTTTTGGCAAAGGAATCTCCGGTCCGCGAAAACCGAGGCGGTTGATCGACAGCCGCCGTTCACTTCCTGCAAGCACCGCTCCCGGTTTGAGCCGTCGTCCCAGGCCTTCGTCCGCCTGATATATGTCCGCGACCGGCGCCTGCGACCCATGCCGGTACCATGCCCGGACACGCAGCGACGCCTCGCCGCCGAGTAGCAATCCGAACGCCCAGAGCATTGACGCAACGGCTTTGCGGCGGGCGCACGGCATGGGCACGCGGAGCCTCGGAAGCACTTCTGGAACGGCACTTACGACGACTCCGGCGCTCATCTGGCCTCGCACAACATTCCGAACCAACCCAAATAAGACAAATGCTTATCGGCACCAGTGCGGAGAGGGCTGACGGCCGGGAATCTGAGCCGGTAGACCATAGCCGGTGTTTCGGTGCTTGGACCAGTCGCAGCCTTGTTACAATTACGTGACAGGTTGCCGCGATTGCAAACATGGAGATTACGCGAACGACCGGCGGGCTTGGGTTATAAAACAAAGACGATCGTCTACATGCCGTCCGCCGTATATGTCGTTAGAGTACGGGGATCAGTACGCACTTGCCCGCGTAGCAAGAGGCGCGCGGACGGTGCATGCTTCGGGAGGTAAGAGCCATGTTCTTCGACCCCATGTATTTCGTTTATGTTGGACCGGCGATTCTGCTGGCCATTTGGGCGCAAGTTAAGGTGAAGAGTGCCTACGCGAACGCGAATCAACTCCGCGCCCGCAGCGGATTGAGCGGAGCCGAGACCGCGCAGCGGATTCTCAACGCCTACGGCATCACCAACGTGGCGATCGAACCGGCGCAGTCGTTTCTCGGCGACCACTACGATCCGAAACGGAAGGTGTTGCGGCTTAGCCCCGACGTTTATCAGGGGCGGTCGCTGGCATCGCTGGGAATCGCCGCCCACGAAGTGGGTCACGCGATTCAGGACGCCGCCGGTTACGGGCCGCTCGCCATTCGCAACGGACTCGTGCCGATGGCGTCAATCGGCAGCGGCCTTTCGTTCGCGTTGATATTCGCCGGGCTGGTGCTGAGCACCATAGTCCCGGGAGCGCATTTGCTTGCGGTCGCCGGTCTTGGTCTTTTCGGCGTGTTTGTAGTGCTTCAGCTCGTGAATTTGCCTGTGGAATACAACGCTTCGGCTCGGGCTCGGCAAATACTGCTCAGCAACGGCATGATTACCGCCGACGAAGATCGCGTGGTGGGAAAGGTTTTATCGGCTGCGGCGCTTACATACGTCGCGGCGACAATCACGGCGATTCTGACGCTTCTGTACTACGTATCTATGGTGTACGGTCGGCGAAACTGATTAGAGGAACAGAGGCTGGTCGAAGCGTAAGCCGGCGCCGAGTAGCCTCTTTGATCCTTCGGCGATCACCTCGGTGCGGACAACCGTCGCGTAGCATGGACCGTCGGTCGGGCACAGCGACGAATCACGACTGCCGTGGGCCGAAAACATCACTTCGCAGCGCTGCCCCACGTTGAGCCCGTAGGAAAGCGGCACGCAGACAAACAGTCCACCCTCGCTGATGTCGCCGATCGAACAACGATGGGCTTCGTTGAGGCCGAGCGGCCGGACCTCGGCGGCGAGCGGTCGCATCTGTCGCGGCGTCACCCGTCGTTCGTCCACAATGAAGGCTGACCCGGCGATAGAGGGTTTTACGACTTCCGGTGATGTCGGTTGGGCAATCGTAGACATGAGCATGTCTCCAATGGAACGTCGCTTGGGCTTACCGCGTGTCGGGAGCCTACCAGTATATCGACCCCTACGTACCTGTCAACCAGTAATCCCCCGTCTCAGCGATTCCGGCGCATCGGCGTATTTGTAGTGCCGCCCATGTCCGCCAATCAGACCCGGAGGCACCAGCGACCGGTCCGCCTCCCCCTGTGCAAAAGGGGGACACAAGAGGGGGTCTTTATGCGTACCGTGCTTCCGCCCTTCGCCCAGGGGTACCCAATCGTCGCCGGGCAGTCAGGTGCCGAAACCATCGTTGAAATCTGAAATCCCGAATCTGTAATCTCCGCTCGCGATCCCCGGCGGGCGATTGCGCCTACCCGCGATTTCTTCCCCTTGCATTCGCGGCGTGGTTCGTGAAGTTTAGTGGTGGCCAGTGAGAGTTGGAGTGGGATCACGATGCTGAGTGCTCTTCCTCTCTCTCGTTGCGTCTGTGCGCGGACGTCCCCTACGGCGCATGCTCAATTAGGCACTATCCACCCAGGACAATGCGCTGGGGCCGCGGACCAGACTGATTGTCCCGCGACACGCCCCTACCGCGAATCAGCGCGGTGCCACCCGCCTCCGAACTCCAGATCCCGGCGTACCTCCAGAAACTCATGGCACGGCGCACGGCGGACCGTCGCCGACGGAAGCGGCCCAAAACTCCGTTGCACGTTGAACCACTATAGATTGAGCCGGAAGTGCGGAAGAACCTATTTTCTCTGGGAAAGGACATCGCGATGAACAGTACGGCAAGGGTTGCATCAGTGGGAGCAGTGATGTTGGCTTGTGTCTTCGGGGCCCAGGCCGTGGACAGGGCGACGGTTACGATCCTCGACCCCGCAGAGCGGAAGGCGTTTGACAAAAGGGATGTGCAGAGTGCGGGGGATGCGGCTGTTGGCAAGGACGGCATAATCGGATTTGTCGGGGTTGGAACCCTTGACCCCGCTGAGTAGCAGGCGTTTGACAAGAGCGAAGTGGAGGTTCTTCCCGAACCACTAATCACCCACGAAGGGGTGAAGGGGTTTGCGGCATGTGGCACGCTCGATCCTGCTGAGCAGCAGGCGTTTGATAAGAGCAACGGGGGAGCTCTAGATTTAGAGGAATCACCGACCGCCGCAGAACAGATCCTCCCGACAGCAACGATCTACGACGCTTGGTGGACGAACCAGCAGGATTGCGACGCCGACGGCTGTTTTGCGGGTATCAACAGCGACTACGCGCGTTTGAACTGGGACCCGGACGTGCTGGACTGCAGCGGGTCCCTCTTGGTATACGAGAAGGTCTACTACAAGGGCTGTAGCTCCAGCACTTGGACTTTGGGCTTAACGACCACGAACCACACGATCACCGCTTGTAGCACGTCGGACCAGCAGGGCGTGGATGTAGCGATGGGCTCCGGGTGTGCCTGCTACGACTACAAGATCGAGATTTATCGCGTCGGGCAGGCATCGCCCGACTACACACGGGATCCGAGCAACGATCCAGATCTCAACGACCACAAGGAGGAATTACTTAGTCAGGATCCGTGCCCTGTAAGACCAACGATCTACGACGCTTGGTGGACGAACCAGCAGGATTCCGATGGCGACGGCTGTTTTGCGGGTACCAACAGCGACTACGCGCGTTTGAACTGGGACCCGGACGTGGGGGGCTGCAGCGGGTCCCTCTCGGTGTTCGAGAAGGTCTACTACAAGGGCTGTAGCTCCAGCACTTGGACTTTGGGCTTCACGACCCCAAACCACACGATCACCGCTTGCAGCACGGCGGACGAGCAGGGCGTGGATGTGCATATGGATCCCGGGTGCGTCTGCTACGACTACAAGATCGAGATTTATCGCGTCGGGCAGGCATCGCCCGACTACACAAGGGATCCGAGCAACGATCCAGATCTCAACGACCACAAGGAGGAATTGCTTACTGAGGACAAGGTTTGCTCTCTGCCACTGCCGCCTTCAGCCCCGTCCCCGCGGACAACGCGATGAATGTCCCGTTCGACATTCAACTGTGCTGGAACACAACGGGCGAGATCGCCAAGTTAATCTACGGCTTCGATGACCGGAAGGAATACTGTGAGGTCGGCCCCGAGCTACGGGCCGCCGCCGATTCGACCGTCGCCCTGGTGGATACAACGACGACTCTGATCAATAACGGAAACGGAACTTACTCTTTGCCGGGCACGCCAGTACTGCGGGATTACATCGAATGGCTCACGAGGCCTTTCTACTATCCACCGTGTCCGGGGGAACGGTTCCTCGATCAACCAATTCCGGTTTCTTGCTCCGGGGTGCTGGTGGCCCCAGACCTTATTGTGACCGCCGGTCACTGCATCGTGACTGCGAGCGATTGTGCTAACATGGCCTTTGTCTTTGGCTTCCACGAGGTCGGTACGCCGCTGTCGTGTAGCCCGGTCTTGACGTTTCCGCAAGCGGACGTTTACTTCTGCAGCGCCATCGTAGGCCGTGCGCAGGTCAACGGCGGTCCGGATTGGGGCGTCATTCGCCTGGATCGCGCGGTAACCGGGCATGTCCCCCTGCCCATCCGACGCATTGGAAAGGTACCCGACGCCCAGCCGCTTACGCTGATCGGGCATCCCGTGGGGCTTCCTACCAAGATCGCGGACGGTGCCGCCACCATAGTTCGGGATAACACTCCCCTCCACCATTTCCTCGCAAACGTCGATGCATATGAGGGTAACTCTGGGTCGGCCGTGCTTAACGCGACAACAGGCTTCCCCATGATCGAGGGCCTGTTGGTGTGGGGAAACGACGACTGGGTCTACAATGCGGCAAACCAGTGCACTGAGTCGAATCGGTGCCCGGACACCGGATGCACAGGCACCCCATCGCGCTGGGAGGGAGTGACGCGCGCTACCGAGTTCGCGTCCTTAGTTCCGTATTACGACGTGTACTTTGGTCCTTGCGGATCGATGAACCTCGTCCACTCCGGCCCGGAAGCCTGCTGGAGCCCGCCGTTCCTCCAAGGAGGTACGGAGTATTGTTGGCAGGTCGTCGCCAAAAACAATTGCGGCGAGTCTCCGGGACAGATCTGGTCGTTTACGACTGGGCATTGCATAATAGACGCTGCAATCCCGCCGAACTGTGCAATCGACGCCCGTCAGCCGTACCCGCCGAATACACCAGGCTCGCCACAAGGCTGGAACTCGGTGGCTCTAACGTTTGGCCTCGGTTGCAGCGTGTCCGGAGTAACCCCGGGCGATTTCACCGTGAGCTGCAATCCGGCCGGTCAGCCGTGCCCGACGATCACCGGTGTGACGCCCGTGGGTCAGACAGTCACGGTTCAGCTAAGCGGCGTAATTCCCGCCGGCAAGTGGACGTGCATTACGCATACCGCAAGCGGAGAGCGGGTTTGCATCGGCAGCCTTCCCGCCGACGTCAACAGCGATCGCACCGCCGCCCCGGTCGATATTCTTGACCTGATCGACTGCCTGAACGGCGTGCGTACGTGCCAGATGTGGCAGTGCGACATCGACCGCAGCAACCTGTGCGCCCCGGCCGACATCCTCTCGGAGATCGACCTTCTCAACTGCGCAAGCGGGTTCCTGTGCTGGAACGGCAGGAACCTGCCGGTCTGCCCGAGCGCTCCGTGATCTAAGCGGTCGCGGCGATCTGTCCGCGAGTGACCCAGACCTGGAACCATTATTGGGCCGGACTGATGGCCACGTTTGACGGCCTGGACCGCTGCTGCGGAAACGTGGGAACCCAGTTGGTTCAGTGCGTGCCGATTACCGCCCCATGAGCCAAGGATCCCTTTTCCCTCTGGAGGAGCGGGCAGCCTGTCTGCCGACAGGCCTGGGTAAGAGGGTTTGGGGACAGGCTTCGGGCATCGAGAAGAACGCTCAGCGCGGTGGACGGCCGGTCAGCAAGCGTCAGCAGGTTGCGCAGCGCATCTCCGAGCGGTCCTCGATAAGATGCCAACAGCGTGACTAACTACACTGGAATAAACTCGAAGCCGATCAGCAAAGCGCCGCCAGGGGCGGTCTCGCCGTGGGTGCAACTCCGGTCGGGCACGGCCCATCCTTTCATCTATCAGCGGATGGTGCGGTCGGCGGACCCGTCGGCCGGACCCGGCGACGTCGTCAACATCTACGACAAATCCGGGGCCCTGTTCGGACGCGGGCTGTACAACCCCAACTCGACGATCGTACTCCGCGTATTAACCTACGGTGATGCGCCAGTCGACGACGCTTTCTGGCGGGCCGCGTTGTCCCGGGCAATCGACTTGCGGCGGCGGCTGCGAATCGACGAAACCACCGACGCCTACCGGCTCGTTCACGCCGAAGGCGACGGACTCAGCGGACTGATCGTCGAACGCTACGCGGACTGCCTGGTCTTCGAGGTCTTTTCGCTGGGCATGTATCAACGGTGCCAGATGCTGGCACAACATCTTTCCGACCTGCTCGGCGCGCCCATGGGTCTCCCCGATCCGCGGGCGGAATGCAATCCCAGCGCGCCGGGATCGCGGTACCGATTGGGTCCGCGGCTCGGAACCGCTCGTTACCACTCGCGGTACTGATCATCGGGTCAAATCCGCCATGCGGATTGCGTGACAAGGACGCGGCTCAGCGACTACCCCCCGAATCCCCCCCTTCCAAGGGGGGGAGGCGTAGGGGTCGCAGAGAGATTTGCGCCGGGTACCCCGAAAACTGGCGCTCACGCCAAGCCGATTCCCCGCGTTGCTGCAGGCGATAAGGCCCACAGACGGCCGTCGCCCGCTGGGGATCATAAGGCGGGCGGGACGCTCGACGGCGGGAAAGCAGAATGGCGAATGCCAGCCGCGTGTGGCGGGGCATTCGCCATTCTGAATTCACGATTCGTTCTTCGCCAAGCTCCGCGTCAGTGGTGCGAGGCGTTATTGCAGCATTCCCAGTTCCTTCATCACCGCTTCGGTTTGATCGAGGAGGTCCTTAAACAGCTTCATCCCGTCGCGGATGGGCTCCGGTGAGGTCATATCCACGCGGGCCGCCTTCAGCAGGTCGATGGGGTATTTGCTGCTTCCGCTCTTGAGGAAGCCCAGGTATGCGTCGCGGGCCCCCTGCTCGCCCTTTCCTATGCGGGAAGCGATGTTGGAGGCCGCGCAGTAACTGGTCGCATACTTGTACACGTAGAAGTTGTAGTAAAAGTGCGGAATCCTCGCCCAGTAGTTATCGGTCAGTGCGTCGTGCGTATATGACGGCCCGTAGTACTTCTTCATGATCCCGCTATAGGCGACGCCGAGAGAGTCGGCCGTTAACGGTTCGCCCTTCTCCGCCATTTCGTGGATGCGCTGTTCGAATTCGCTGAACATCGTCTGGCGGAAAATGGTGCCGCGCATGCCCTCCAGAAACTCGCTAAGAAGGTAAAGCTTTTGCTTGGGGTCTGTTGTGTTCGCCAATATGTAGTTTTGGAGCAGGATCTCGTTGCAGGTGGAGGCCACTTCGGCGCAGAAGATGTCGTAGTCGCTGTAAATGTACGGCTGGCTCTTGCGCGAGAAGAAGGAGTGCATTGAGTGACCCATCTCGTGGGCCAAGGTGGAGACGTCGCTGTAGGCCCCGTGGAAGTTCAGCAGGATGTAAGGCTGGGTCAGGAACGTGCCGCTGGAATACGCCCCGCTGCGTTTGCCCTTGGTCGGATAAACGTCCACCCAACGCGACTCGAAGCCCTTCTTCATGGCCGACAGATAGTCGTCGCCCAGCGGCTTCAGGGCAGTCGTGATCGTGTCCACTCCCTTTTCATAGGTGTATTCGGGCGCCTGTCCGGCGATCAGCGGGCAGTACAGATCGTAGTCGTGCGTCCCGTCTTGAAGCGCCAGCACCCGCTTTCGCAGGTCTGCATAACGATGCAGCAAGGGAAGGTTCTCGTTTACAGTCTTGACTAGGTTGTTGTAGACCTCAATGGGGATGTTTCCGCCATCCAATGAGGCGGCAAGGCAACTAGGATATCCTCGTGCCTTCATGTTGAGTATGTGCGTCTGCACTGCGCCATTGAGCAAGGCCGCTGCCGTGTTGCGGTGCGCCGCATAGGCCCCAACGATGCCCTCGTATGCTTCCTTGCGTACCCGCCGGTCGGCCGAATCCAGCATGATGTAAAAGGCGGAGTCCGAGAGTTCCGCCATCTTGCCGTCCGCGTCTTTGATGGAGGGGAACTTCAGGTCGGCGTTCTTCAGCAGGTTGTAGGCGTTTTCCGGCGTGCTGGTCACCTCGCCCGCCATGGCCAGAAGCTCTTCCTCCCGCGGCGAGAGGATGTATTTCTTCCGACGGAACAGATTGTCAAAATACTGACGATACAGTTCGAGGTCGGATTTCTCACGCATCCAGGAGTCGAGTTTTTCGAAGGGAATGGCCGTGAGTTCCGGCTGAAACCAAGATGTCGCCTGATTGTAGTTAACCGCCAAGGTCTGGGCGCGGGCCTTCAGTGCCTGGGCGGCCCCCACGCGCGTATCCTGGTCGGCAATCAGCGAAGTGTAGACGTACACCTTCTCAATGCGCGCGTCGGCCTCGTCTTTGGCCTTGAGTACCTTGAGGAGTTGGTCCGCGCCGTTCTTGAGCGTGCCTTTGAAGGCCGCTATCTCCGGCACTTTCTTCTCGACAGCCGCATACTCGGCCTCCCAGGCCTTGTCGTCGGGGAAAATGCCTTCCGTTGCCCAAGTGTACTTTTTCTCGATATCGCTTCGCTCGAGGACCTTTTTTTCCTTTTCTTCTCCCGCCGCCAGGGCGATCGAAGGCACTGACATCAACACAGCCATTGCAATTCGTTTCCAATTTTGCCAAACGGGGTGCTGCAACATGAG
>Ga0209777_10004414_pt1 | contig 16657 bp, 16 predicted proteins | sample FrelakmetHBP12HB_FD_187147 | JGI IMG/M metagenome (GOLD analysis project Ga0209777, IMG submission 187147) | Freshwater lake sediment microbial communities from the University of Notre Dame, USA, for methane emissions studies -HBP12 HB (SPAdes)... | ecosystem: Environmental > Aquatic >...
CACCCAATTCTTCCATCGTAAAGTTCCTTAGCGTTCGTCCCAGAGTGCCGAATGCGGTGCGCACTCCGTCAACAAATACAACTTCTCTGTTACTCATATACCACCTCACTATTTATTATTTTTTCCACAAAAACATTGTCAACTTTACCGGAATACAGGCAATTTCTATTTTTGCCCAAAATGAGGAAAGCGCTTTTCGCCATCCTCATTCTGAAGTATTTAAAATACTTTTATTGCTGCTACTTAATAGAAAATATTTATCCGCCTATTTTTTTTCCGGTTTTTTATATTCGTACCAGCCTTTGCCGGTTTTCTCTCCGTATTCACCTTTGACATAATGTTCTACAATGCTCGGTGAGGGAAGATCAGCGGGATTACCTGATTTTCTAAAGCTCTCCATACTCATGATGTAGGTAAGATCGATGCCGGTTAAATCATTCAGCCGGAAGGGACCCATCGGATGACCCGCCCCGTAAACACAGGCCTTATCGATATCTTCCGCCGAAGCAACACCCATATCCAGCATCCACAGGGCCTCTCTGGAAATAACGCGGAAAATTCTGTTGAGTAAAAAGCCGTCTACTTCCTTTTTAATGAGAACGGGAACTTTTTCCAGCTTCTTGCTCAATTCCATCGTCATATTGGCAGATTCTTCGGAAACATGGGGACCTCTGACAACTTCCACAAGCTTCATTACCAGCGCCGGATTAAAAAAGTGCATGTTCAGTACTTTATCCGGACGTTTAGTAGCGTCGGCGATACGGGAGCTCACGATAAAGGAGCTGTTCGTCGCCAGAATAGCGTGAGCAGGAGCGAATTTGTCGAGATCGGCAAATATTTTTCTCTTTAGATCAAGAATTTCCGTTGCCGCTTCGATTACGAAATCCGCATCCTTCGCTGCCTCCTTCATATCGCCGGTGAAAGAAATGTTTTTGCGCGCCGCCTCAGCTGCTTCTTTTGTCAGTTTGCCCTTCTCCACCCTTCCGGGAAGATAGTTATTGACAAAATTATCGGCCTTCTTGAGCATTTCCGGAATAACGTCGGAACACTTTGTTTTGTAACCGTAAATGGCACATTGAAGAGAAATCTGGTGGCCCATGTTTCCGGCACCAACCACACATACGTTTTTTACATCTTCGATTTTCATTTTTTCATCCTTTCTATGAGTTTTGTTTTATGGTCATTTCTGTCCAAAATAATCCCTGAAAAAAGCAATCCATCACCGGGTGATAGATATTTTCGCAAGAAAATAATCCCACCGGGAGGATACCATCATCGGGAATATTCAGGAGCAGTTTTTACTAAAACATATAAATATTCTCGAAGCTCGGGTCAAACAATCATTCGTCCCCAATGTCTGTCACCCTACCAAAAATATTTTTCTAATTCAAACTATTTTGACCGGCAGTAGCTTTTTTTATTATCCAGAGGCAAATCACATTGTTATTTGGCTTAGGTACTTGAATATAAAGTGCTTTTCATAACAATCGGTCTCCGCCGGCGATAAGATATTCATTGGACAAAATGCCAAATTTAGAATATTAAATTCACATTGAGACTAAAAATCCTGAAGGGGGATGTATGAAATATAAGTTTATTGAACTGGAAATTAAAAATCATGTTGCGGATGTAACTCTCGCCAGAGTGGAAAGCCTTAACGCTCTGAGTCTGGAATTTGCCTCCGAGATTGCGAGTGTTTTCAGAAAACTGGGGACGATGGATGAGGTAAGGGCAATTATTCTCACCAGCAAAGCCAGAATTTTTTGTGCTGGTCTCGATTTGAAAGAAGCTGCTGGTGGTTTCCATGGAACGGCCAAAGGCGTTATCGAGTCCGTGGAAAGATCCCAGCCTTTGTTTGATTGCTGTAACGCCATCGAAGAATGCCCCAAACCGGTAATCGCGGCCATACACAGCCGCTGTATCGGTGGCGGGCTGGATATAATTTCCGCCTGCGATATCCGCCTTTGCTCTGAAGACGCGAGCTTTTGTCTCAAAGAAGCGGCGATCGGTTTTGTCGCCGATATGGGCGTGCTCCAGAGATTGCCGCTAATCGTCGGACAGGGTTTTGCCCGGCAGATGGCCTATACCGCCGCCGAATATCCCGCGCGGGAAGTGGAAAAAATGGGCTTGGTCAATGCCGTTTACAAGGATAAAGACGCACTGATGGTCGCCGCGAAAAAATTAGCGGTAGAGATTGCTCAAAACGCGCCCTTGGCCATTCGCTGTACAAAAGAAGTTCTTAATTACAGCCGTTACGCCAATGTCAAGGATGGTATGTCTGCGGCCATACAAAAGAATATGGTGCTCATGACTTCGGATGATCTCAAAGAAGCCGTCACTGCTTTCATCGAAAAGAGGCCGCCGGAGTTTAAGGGCAAATGAAAAAATACCAAGTCGTCTTCATTCGACTATTAATGGTAATTACAAAGATGGGAAAAACAAAGTTCGTATATCAATTGGTTCTGGCTTAGAAAGGATCTTAATATGAAGACAAGTAAATCTGCGCTACTGATCAGTTGTTTGATTTTGTTTCTAACATCATGCACTACCAAGCCCCTTTATCTCGTTCAACAAAAAAACAATTTGCCACATGAAGACACTAGAAAAAAGTGTCTTTCTATAGCACAAGACGAGATGAGGTGCGGTATAGTATTTCTCACTAAAGAAGAAACACTTATTCTAAAAGGGGTTGAAACAGAGCGCTTTCTTTGGTGGGGATCATCCAGCCCAAGGGTAAATATTGATTACAACGGTAACCCCACTGAGCATCAATCATTGATACCGACAACTGATCCATATAAAATTAATTTGTCTGAAAGATATGTTTTGTGCCTTCTTCGCAGTGGCTATACGTGGCTTGATGAAAATGAAGCAGGGGTTAAAGAGCGCCTTAATAATCCAAACCAATTGGAACGACGCATTAATGATATACCAATGTACGGCCAACCAGAAATTCCGCGATCTGATTCCCAAAAGAAAGATGATGAAGCCTTTATCGACCAAGCCTCCCGTGAGCATGGGGGTGACAGAAAAGCCGCGAGCAAGGCCTATTACATGCAAGGTGATAAATACTTCAAGGAGGGAAATCATGAAGATGCTATGCGTAGATTTAATCAGGCATGGCTTCTGGATTCTGATTGGTATGGCCCCTATGCGGGGTTCGGCTATGTTGCATCTGCACAATGTAAATTTGATGACGCTCTTAAGTACTACGAAAAATCAAGACGGTGGTTGGTTAATGACAAGTATGATGAGGGGGGATTGGCACTCAATATTGCAATTGCTTATAACAATAAAGCCAATATGATAAAGGACAACCCTAGGGAAAAGACCAGGTATTATGATTTAGCAAATCAAAAGTTCAAAGAATGTACGGATATTGATCCAGCCTTTGGTGATGGATGGATAATGTGGGCGGCTTCTTTATACAAACAGTGGAAATACGAAGACGCTTGGCAAAAAATTAAGAAGGCACAGGCATTAGGCGCTAAAATACCCGAAGATTTCTTAAAAATGCTTCGTGAAAAAATGCCTGAACTAAAATAGTCAGCTAATAATCATGGCATTGTTGAGATTTCTTTACCCCGTGTTAAATACTAGATAATAAATTATGATCAGAATGAAAAAAACAATCTGGATTATTTTTCTGTTCTTAAGCTTCGGGCTTTCTGCATGCTCACCTGTTTGGACAGGAAAGTACTCTGCTGCTTTCTCACCAACCCAATGCCTGCCCAGCTTCCCGGATAAAGACGGCTGGTATGGCGGTGACGGCGCTTATTCCATCAAACTGGATAGAGAGCGCACCTTGTGGCTCTTCGGCGATACTTTTGTTTCTGACGATAAAGCTAGAAAAGACCGCATCGGCATGGATGTGGTCATGGGAACAACACTGGCCATCTCCACTTGTTCGGAAAATAACCAATTCCATATTCACTATTATCTGAAAAAGAAAAATGGAAAATTTGTGTCATCTTTTGGTGAAAACGAATGGCTCTGGCCGCAGGACCCCTTTATTATTAATAATGTATTGTATGTTCCTCTGTTAGTTGTAAAAGCTATGCTGGATTTAAAAGCACCTTTTAACTTCAAGATAATCAGACACAAAATTGCCCGAATCAAAAATTATACACTGGCGGATCCCCTTCAATGGAATGTCGATTATATTGACTTAAAAGACGCAATTCTGCCGGGAATTGAAGCTTTTGCCCCGGCCTCCGTCGTTTTTCAGAATTATGTCTATTTTTATCCGCTTTATATCTCTGTAAAGAAAACAGCGAAAGTTTCCGGCAATATCCTGGCGCGCATTCCCATCGACAAATTGGATGATCCTGCTGATTCCATGGAATACTTAAACAAAGACGGAAAATGGGAAAAAGGGCTTGTGCCCGCCATGGCTAAGATCGTTCTTGTCGCCAGTGTCTCCGAGTTGAGCGTCAGGTACCACGATGATGATAAAAAATGGATCGCTATTTATCTATCGCCGCAAAACAACGGCAATCAACTCTTGTATCAAACCGCGTATACACTAGAGGGCCCGTGGACAAAGCCCAAAGCTTTAGTCGAAAAGATTCCCGAAGTTGACCCCAAAGGCCCCCGGTATGACGATCAAAATTTTTGTTATGCCGGTAAAGAACACATTGAATTTGCGCGCGCGAGGAATCTTGTTGTAACGTACGTTTGCAATTCATCCGAAAATTTTCAACAACAAAACAATTTCATCCGCAAAAATCTTTTTCTTTACCGCCCCGTCGTAAAAAGCATAAGCTACTGAAATACATATTACTCTTTGCAAAAATGCTCAGTTGTGATAAAAAAATCGTTGCCACGACAATGTTCTTAATATTTAACTGCCGGATATAAAATTATTTATATATCAGGATAGTGTGATGATTAACCATACCATGCCAAATGACGGTATAAGCGTATTTTATTATGTGGTGCTTTTCGCGATCTACTCCTTCCTGGGATGGGTCATCGAGGTTATTTACCGTTCCGTAATCCAAAAGAAATTCGTCAATGCGGGATTTTTGTATGGGCCTTTCATTCCCATCTACGGCATAGGCGCGTTTTTTATCATCATCCTTCAATATTTTTTGCATACCTGGCATCTTGTGCCCCGGTTTATTATATTCGGCCTCACGCTTACCACCATTGAATATATCGTTGGGTTTTTTTCCGAAAAGATATTTAAATTGACGTTATGGGATTATTCGGAAAATAAGTTTAATCTACAGGGGAAGGTATGTTTGCTCTTTTCAACATTATGGACAATTCTCGCTCTTGCCTTCGTGACATTTATTCATCCCGTAATTTTGAGCAATATACTTACCCTGGATATCTTAAACATTAAAGTCGCTGCGTTCACGTTCCTGATCTATTATTCAATCGATTTTGTGTTTTCAGTAGTATCGATTACGGAATTCCAAAAGAAAATTGCCTATTTGTATACAGAATACTTTAACCTGAGTAATGTTGAAATCGAAAGGATTGTCGATTCTTTTCAGAGGCTCCGCAATGCATTCCCGTATCTGAACAGGTATATCAATAACAGCATCAACAATAAAATTAAAAGCGGTATTAATGCTTTTTTGAAATCCATCCAGGATAAGATCATCATAGGGATGAATGGCCGCCAGCCATTTGAACATGAATATTACGAAATAATTCAAGACATAGACGGACACGAAGAATTCATGAAACTCAAAGATTACTTTCATCACAATTCTTCAATTTACGAACACGTGCAGAAAGTCGCGTATTTATCTTACCGGATATGCAAATTTTTAAAACTGGACTATCGCTCTGCGGCGCGCGGAGCGATCCTTCATGATTTCTTCCTTTACGACTGGCGTAATCATGATGTACCTGACCTTCCCCGCAAAAAATTTCATGGCATCGAACATCCTGCAATTGCCCTTGATAATGCCAAAAAACACTTTTCTCTAAATGAAATTGAAGAGGACATTATCAAAAAGCACATGTGGCCGCTCACTCTTTTTGTGCCCAGATATAAAGAATCCTTCATCGTTTCCTTTGCCGACAAATATCTTTCCTCAAAAGAATTTATCGGTGAATTTAAAAAAAGAAGAAGCCATAGGCACGCACAAAAGGCACGCAGAAGGCATAATAAATCTAGTACTCACTAATTACACGGGGCTTATGTCTTCAATTTTTCTTGTGAAATGACGAAGGAGTGCAACAATTGTTGGGTTTATATTTCTTAGCCTCTATATTCCCAGCCATCTAACAAAATTATAAACCGCAATCCCGCCTAAATAGGAAACAATCAGCGTCATAACGATAGTGGAGTAAAACCATTTATTGCTATTCATTTCTTTTTGCAAGACTGCTACTGTTCCGGCGCAGGGAATAAAAAGCATCATCACCACGAGGAAAGCCGCGGCGGAAGCGTGGCTCATCACCGTCGGCAGAACATTAACCAAACCTTCTGCGCCTACAGAATAAAGAACCCCCAGTGTGGCCACAACATTCTCTTTGGCTACAAGACCGGTTAAAAGAGCGGTAATCATCTTCCAATCCAACCCCAGCGGCACTCCCAGCGGCTGTAGAAATTTCCCTAATGAAGCCAGAAAACTTTCTTCCACAACGCCTGAAGGGAAATAAGATAAAAGCCAGATGAGCAAGGCAACGGCAAGAATAATTGTTCCCGCTTTACGGATGAAGGAAATTGTTCTGGACCAAACCACCATCATAATTGTTCTAGGGTCGGGACTATGGTAAATCGGCAACTCCATAATAAAAGGCGCGTCCTGCTGCCAGAGTGTCTTATTCACCAAAGCTCCCGCCAATCCCAGAACGATTATGTTCAGAGACAGAATGCTCCAGGATACATAGGCAGCGTTGGTTCCAAAGATAGCGGCAGAAACAAGTGTCAATACCGCCAACCGCGCCGTGCAGGGAACAAAGGGGATTAAAAGCAATGTAATCATTCTGGCTTTGCGCGTCTCAATAATCCGCGCGCCCAGAACAGCAGGCACATTGCACCCGAATCCCAGGCACATCGGAATAAAACTTTTTCCATGCAAGCCCACAAGGTGCATAATTCTATCCATAACAAAGGCAGCGCGCGCCATGTAACCGACGTCTTCCAAAAGCGCCATGATCGCAAAAAAGATGAGCAGAATCGGCAGAAAAGTGAGCACTGATCCTGCTCCCCCGATGACACCGTTGAGTAATAGTCCCTGAAGCCAGGCAGGCAGAACAGTTGTATATGGTTCACAAAATTGAATGAATTGGTGAATCAGGACGTCCATCCATTTCTGCATGGGAACACCGACAGAATAAGTAAGGGAAAAAACTGCGGCCATTACTGCCAGCAAAACCGGAATGCCGAAGATTGGACGAGTCAGAATATGATCGATTCTATCGGTTAACACTACCTGCCCCATTTTAAAACGGGAAATGGCCGCCCTGGTCATTTTCTCAATCCAGTCATAGCGTCCGTTGACAACGGCGTGCAGTGCGTCTTCATGCTTGATGAGAAGATTCCGTATCTCATCCCATGCGGATTTCTGCGCCTTGCTTTCCACCATTTTCGATACTTCGGGATCGCCTTCCATCAATTTTATCGCAATCCATTCGGGTGTGTAAGGCTCCTGAATATAAGGCCGCACTGCTTCCAATATTTTCTGGTAGATTTGCTGATGGTCGGAAGAAACTTCCGGCAGCTGCGGATGAAATTGGGTGTCGCATAAGGCGAGCGATGATATTTGCGCCACAAGCTCTTTAATGCCGCTGTTTCGTTTAGCCACCATGGGAATTACCGGTATTCCCAGCGAATCCTGCAACGCCTTTGTATCAATCTGGATACCTTGATTGGAAGCGACATCCAGCATATTTAAAGCCACAATTACCGGACGATTGAGCAGAAGAACCTCGGATAAAAGATAAAGGTTTCTTTCCAGAGCCGCCGCATTGAGCACCAGCACAACAAGATCGGGCTTTTCTTTGATGATGAAATCGCGGGCAACTCTTTCCTCTTCGGAAAACGCGGTCAGGCTGTAAGTTCCGGGTAAATCCACAATACGAATTAAAACATTATCGGCGCGATGTATTCCCTCTTTCTTTTCCACTGTTTTTCCCGGCCAGTTGCCGACATGCTGGGACAAACCGGTAAGAATATTAAACACAGTCGATTTGCCCACATTGGGCTGCCCGACAAGAGCTACAAAGATTTCCTTTTCGACGGGCGGCAGGCAGATTTCGTCAGCGGAATCAATTTTATAAACCATTATTTTTGACGCTTCGCCGCGGCCTAAAGCAATCCGTGTATCTGCTACTTGAATTACGATAAGACCGCCGCTGACCTGAGCGATGCGGAATCTGGCGTTTACGACTATGCCCATACCGGCCAGGCGGCTCGTCAGGGCTGAGCCTCCCTCAATGGAGTGAATAATTCCCTGATCGCCTTCACGCAAATCTGTAATAACAATTGGACTGTTCATTGATCAATATTCCCTATATCATTTGAGGCAGATGCAGTATTTTTTTAAAAGCATCTCCGGACCATAAGAGCTTTTCGCCCGGCGCAAATTTTTATTACCCATATCTTCTTCGAGATTGAGATATTTATATTGAGCCTGTAATTTTTTGGCTGTGTCATTAAACATAAATTCATAAATACCGTGGTATTTCTTGGACGCTTTGGCAAAGTGTAAACAAAATGTATCAGTGTTTAGCGCCTCACCGATTATAAATCCGGCCGGTTCTTTATCAATGTAATAAATCGTGCCCCATAAAGCAAGTTCGGAAAATTTATGCAGAGCTTCGCTGCACTGTTCAAAGTCAGTTTTATCCAGCGTTAGTCCGGAATCATTTTGCCATTGATGCAAAATATTCGTCGTGTCGTTCAAATTATTCATGCCGATGGATTCCGCCTGCGGCTGATATGAAGAAAAAAACTGATTTAAGTGATTGCGATGACGTGTATATTGTTTTCCCTTGAAGGAAGCCATGTTTTCGGTCAGATAAATATAGTCGGATTCACTATCGTTGCTGGTTATGACGAATTTATCAGTGGGGAAAAAAGAGAGCCATTCTTGGGGTATGGGAAAGAAAAAACCCTGATTAATCAAAACGTCCCTGAATATCTGCATATCGCAACTGCGCAGATCGTTTAAAGGCATTACGTAGCGCTGCCCTTGTTTATTATTGCCGCAAATAAATAAGCCGCAATCCGTTGTCAGAAATTCATAATGACTGACTTTGCGGAAGAGATAAATATTAGCGAAAGTGTAGTCGGAAATAGGCAAATTCAATTGCTTAAATTTGTCTTGGAGAAGTTCGCGATGCTGAAAATCGATTGTTTCCAATTTTTCCATAAATAATTTTATTAAATCCTTTCTGGTGGAGCCCCCTCCGGCTGAAGCCGCAGGCTTCCTAAAATAACGCGACCTCCCGCGAATCACAGCTTTCTTCCTCCGGCCGGAATCGGGGATTTCAATTCGCGGGATAACCGCAGATCAAAGAATAAATTTAGGGCTCTCTTCCTTCAGCCAATGCCGGTGTATTTTATATTCCGGCATAACCGTCTCTATCAATTTCCAAAATCTTGATGAATGACTTTTTTCTCTGATATGCATCAGTTCATGCACAACGACATAATCAATCACCGCGGGCGATGCCATTATCAGCCGGAAACTGAGTGATAAATTGTTATCTTCCGAGCATGACCCCCAACGTTGGCCTGCGGAAGTTATTTTTACCTGCCGCGGCTGAAGGGATAGTTTTCGGCTGAAGAACTCAACACGTTTACTTAAATATTCTCTGGCTTTTTTCTTATACCAGGAAATAAAGAAAGACATCCCGTCAACTGCCGCATCCGGAGAATTAAGATAAAACCGATCACGCCAAAAAACAAGTCCTCTGCGAGCGCCTTCTTCAAAGAAAACTTCCAGGGGAAAAGTTTCGCCTAAATAATAAAATAATTCGCCGTTAGTGTATTTTTTTTCTTTGGCAGGAAGCAAGGTTTGCTTCTGTATTGTTTTTTGAATCCAGTTTTGCTTTTCCCGGACAAAACGGTTGATTTCACCGGCGGGTGTAAAGTATGGCGCGCAAATAGTAACTTCTGACTTATTGCTGATTTGCAGAGAAATTGTTTTTCTTCTTTTTCTGCTTCTTTTCAAAGTATAGTTGACATTCATGAAAATATTTCCTGCAAGATCTTAGCAGTGGGATTTCCAGCAGGACACCTGATTTTTATGACGACCATATATTAATATATTTTGCTTTCCACCAATGTATTTGCGTATAATTACCATAGATTGGCAGTTAAAGCGAGTCAAAAAGCATTAAAGATAACTTCACATTAAGTTAATTTTATGTTACGAAAAATAAAAAAAGAGTCAACCGAATGGAAGCAATCAATAAACGTCCCTGGGGATATTTTGAAGTATTGTCCGATGCCCCGGACCATAAAGTGAAAAGAATCGTTGTTGAGCCGGGCGGTGTTTTGAGCTTGCAGCGTCACAAGTTGCGCTCCGAACACTGGTTTGTCGTCTCCGGTAAGGGGAAAGCAATTGTAGGCGATAAAAATATTTCTCTGCACACCGGCAGTGTGTTGGATATTCCTAAAAAAGCTAAACACCGCGTAGAAAATTCTTCTGCCGAAAATTTAGTTATTATTGAAGTGCAGACTGGGGAGTATTTCGGCGAAGATGATATTGAAAGGCTGGAGGATAAATACGGCCGGGTGTGATCAAGCCGCTTTTATATGGCTACCTTTGTTGGTTGTGTCGTCGGTTCCCTCGACGTATGTTAAATACGCCTGCGGAACCTCCTCCTTACCGCCTCGGTATCCTGATAAAATCGACTTAATCATTGACGTCTCCTCCTTGCCGAATCTGATCCTTTAACCTGGTGCGCAACCAAAGGGCGCGCGATAAAAATAAACTTCTACCCTGCCGGGAAGTGACGCCGAGCATCTGTCTTCATTAAAAGTATTATACAGTAATTATGCGGCTTTTAGGTTATTATACAATATACATATAAGCACTGTTATGCGTGGGACCAGGTGAAGCATGAAACAATGGTACGACCGTTATGAAAGTCAATGTTGGTATACGAACACATTTCTAGTTAATGAATTTTCACAAATATCAAGGGTTGATAGACGAAATGGCGAATGGAATAACATAGAAGGTTCTGGATGTCACTTCGTTTGCCTTTCAATGATTATCGGCATTAATCCTGGTTATCTGGCCACTACGCTTAAGAATCTGAAATTTTTCCGAGCAGATCCCGATCCCCGTTTAAGGGCAAGAAAACTAAACGGTGAAACTGGATACCTAGTATGGGATCAAAATTGTCCATGCAAGAAATACCCACTAATCAGTATCAAGAATATAAATCATCCATTGAAGGGTATGGTTAATATAAAAATAAAATTTTTAAAAATAGAGGAAGAAAAAAGCGTTGAACAAGCGGCATTGCTGATAAAAGGGAACAGAAAACAGGGGTATCATATTATTTGTGGATACGATGATCATTCAAGATTGGTTGCTGGAGTTAAGAATGGTCATTATTTTTTGTGGGATCCAGACCTAACTAAAACTGACATAAGCAAAAATATTTCTGGAGAGTATTCGCTAGATTGGTTTTATGATTTATATAAGAATGATAAAGAATATCGCAATAAAGCGGCCGAATATTGGATTTATTCTGTTGATATGAAAAAAAATGCATAACAAATCGTTGGTGCCGATCGCTTACGCTCCGGCTGATTTTTTCGTTGCACCTTTCAAATCGTAATCCACAACGTCAAAACTTTTTAAAGTTGTTTGTTAGGTGTAGTCAGTGAGCACTTCTTCCTGTACTGTTGTTTTTCTTATTTCCCAAACTCATATAACATTTCAATCGGAAATAATCAAAATAGCTGAACTTTAATTTAACATATGGTATAAGTAGCGGGGGCGTGTCAGGGTTTCATATTCTTAAAAAAATCAGCAAGTAAAATGTTACCCTGAAAAAATTGTAATTTTAAAATTAGCTGTAATCAAATATTGGGGTTTGCAAACATGAAAATTATTACTACCGGTTACCTTGATTTTGGCGTATCTATTGGAATTGATGATGAACCTTTTAATGACACTTTAAAACTTAATCAATTTCGAAATATGGTTAAAGAAAATATAACATATCCTGTTACAGCGCCAGAAGAGATCTTTCCACTAATAGGATGTGGTATAGATATTTCACTCAATAAATCTCGCATTTCTAAAAAGTGGTTTAAAGATACTTTAAAGAGTCTTCATAATAACAAGCCAATGTCTATTTTAAAAAAAGCTTCATTGAGTGATTGTAACTTAACTATATATTCCATTGGCATCATTTATTTTACATTATCTATTGACGGAATTACAGGCAATGACCTAAGTGCTTTGGATGAAATATCAAATTCATGTGACATGTCGGATGATTTCGCAGCCTACTTAAAAGATATAGGCAAGCGTTGCATTTCTTGTTTTGGAGGCAAAAAAGACTCGTTGGAAAGCATTAGTCATCGCTATAATATATCTGAGTCATCAGATGAATATTTAATGCATCTGGTAATGAATCCAAGCATTTTGCTATGTGACACTGACATAAGCGATTCGAAATTTGAAAATATTTCCTTAAAAATTAACAATACCGACAACAAGCTTAGGGAGAGAGATGATGATTATATAATAGAATATGGACATTATTTTCTAATCAGGCCTGAAATTTCTGAAGATGATGGATATTCTTACGATGCTAATAGAATTCTATATCTTATTAAACTGGGGAGTGTATTCGATTGTATTAATGCAACCTTTGAGCAGTTGTTCGTTGAAGAAATGAGGAATACACTTAAATCAAGTTTTAATACTAAAATACAAACAAGAGATGCACGCTATCTAAATCAATGTCGTATGCTTGCAGCATTAATTATAGATATAACAACTCCTGAAACAATATCACTATGGGCTTCTGACGCTCGTGTATTAAAACTTACAGAAAAAGAGTCATGTTTGAATGCTCAAAAAGAGAGAATTAAATCCACTGTTGAAGTTTTTAAGGAAGTGCAAGCTGAAATGAATTCTATTGAAGATTCCCGTCGTGATAAAAAACTAGGCAGGTTTATTATGGGATTAACAACGCTGACTTTTATCTCTGTTATTGCCAATGTGATTAACACTGTTGATTTTCAGCATAGAATTCTATCAGGCTCATTCGAAAGATTATTCGCCTTAATAACACCTTTACTATTTGTTTATTTATTAATATTTTTTATAATTAGAAGAAAGTAGTATGTTGGGAAATCAATATATTTTTATGCGATAAAATAATCTAATAAAAGTGACCAGTTTCAGGAGGGGGATGGAAAGGAGACATACAATGTCCGAGTTAAGCAAAACAAGAGGTTTTCTCTATTCTCTAGCTCGTATTTTGGGTTGGGTTCAAATTGTTATAGATTTTCTCTCCGGCCATACCAAGCAGGCAAGTAAGAAGTTGGCCAATAAATTTATTGGAAGAAAGGTAGGATCGAAAATCTATATTAAGTAATTTCTGAACTGGTTTTTGAATATTACTTTATTAGTCTTACCAGCAAGGATTGTCATATCCAATCCTGAATATCGTAAACTCTGAACAGTTGTTGATAACAAAAACGCTCCGCTTCTTTCTGAAGTCCCCAATTCAAAGTGAGAAAAATTGAAGCTTTCTTGTGGTAATCTTTAGTCTTCTCCAATCATCAATTCCGTTGACTCGTAGGTGAACTCTTTGGAGATATTGGGGATGTCTCTAATTAACTTTTCCCCACAATAATATCTTTCTGTCTTTGTTTTTTCGTATTACTTTTTTCCACGAAAATCTTTTTGCCGGTTACGGGATCAATTCCTGTATAATACATCAGCGCAGAATAAGTGGAAGGAAGCGGCGTAAATATTTGTACTTGTCGAGGATTGATTTTCAACTCCTTCGTGGCGAACGATTTCAACAACCGCATATCATCCTCGGAGCACCCCGGATGAGCGGCAATGAAATAATAAGTAAGAAATTGCTTTTGCCCCGATGTTTTTCCCATTTTATCAAAGAGCTGCTTAAAGCTTGTCAGAGACTTTGTCTGCGGCTTGCCCATCAGCCTCAACACGCCGGGAGAAGTATGTTCCGGCGCCACCTTCAACTGGCCGGAGATGTGGTGACAAACGAGCTCTTGCATGTAGGCATCGCAGTGTTTTTTATCGGCCGCAAGCAAATCATAGCGAATGCCGGAAGCAACAAATACTTTTTTTACGCCCTTGATTTTGCGCAAACTCTTAAGAAGGTTTATCTGACAACCGTGATCCGGCTTCAGGGACGCGCAGACCTGCGGGTAAAGGCATCGTTTATTCTCACAGGCTCCCCGGCTTTTTTTGCGCGGGCAGTCGATCCCATACATATTGGCCGTGGAACCGCCAACGTCCAAAATGTAGCCTCTAAAATCGGGCAGGGCGGCAATTTGGCGCGCTTCATTAATTATCGATTGCTCGCTGCGGCTGATTACTGTTCTTCCTTCATGCAGGCCGATTGAACAAAAATTGCATTCGCCATAGCAGCCGCGATGTGCTGTCAGCGAGAACTTAATCGTATCCATTGCCTTGACTTTTCCCTGTACACTGTAATAGGGGTGGACGTCCCGTGTGAAATCAAGTGCGTAAATTTTGTCCAACTCCTCAACTGTCAGATGAGGTTGAGGCGGATTGTGGATCAGATAGCGAGGACCGTGCGTCTGAAACAAACCGCACGCAGTCAACGGATCATTGTTGCGGTAAAATGTGTTAAACATTTGGATGAAAGCTTTTTTGTCGGCTACAACCTTTTCATAAGATGGCAATTCAACGTATTCGGGCACAGGAGTGGAATCAATATAACAAGTGCCGCGAATATTTTTCGTGTCTTCTCCACTAGTCAGTTTTTGTGCCAATTCCAGTATGGCCTTTTCGGCCATGCCATAAACAAGAATATCGGCACGGGCATCAAATAAAATCGAGCGGCGGATGGCATCCGACCAGTAATCATAATGGGCAACACGGCGGAGGCTCGCCTCCACGCCGCCTAAAACCAGCGGTTTGGTATTTTTAAAATATTGTCTAATCAGATTGGCATATACAACAACGGCGCGGTCCGGACGGCGATTATTTTTTCCTCCGGCAGTCAGATCATCGGCGAGTCTTTTTTTCTTGGTGGCAGTGTAGTTGGCGACCATGGAATCCATACAGCCGCCGGTGATTCCCCAGAATAATGCCGGCTCGCCCAAACGGCGAATATCGACATCGCTTTTAACATCCGGCTGGGCGATAATTCCTACGCGATACCCGGCATGCGACAGAATCCGGCCGATAACAGCAACTCCTATATAGGGGCTGTCAATATAGGAATCGCCGGTGACAAGAATTATGTCGAGTTTATCCCACTTTAATTTTTTTAATTCAGAAGCGGTAGTAGGCAGGATCATATTTTTGACCGTAAAAGAAATCAGGCTTTATTAAGAACGATTATTTCTTTAAATTATCACGGAAGGTTTTTTTAAATTTTTCCAATTTAGGATTAATGATAATCCGACAATAACCCTGCTCTTTATTTTGATTGTAATAATCCTGATGATAGTCTTCAGCGGCATAAAAAGATTGAAAGGGAACTACTTCGGTTACAATCGGATTTTTATAAACCTTGTTTTTCTTAAGCTCTCCGATGACTTTATCGATAACATCTTTTTGTTTTTGATTACGGTAGAAAATAATCGAACGGTATTGAGTGCCGACATCAGCTCCCTGACTGTTTAATGTCGTTGGGTCATGAATGACGAAAAATATTTGGAGCAACTTTTCGAGAGTTATGATTCGGGGATTGAAGGTTATTTGCACAACTTCTGCGTGCCCTGTCGCTCCTGCGCACACCTCTTCATAAGTCGGATTGGCGATTGAACCTCCGGAATAGCCGGAGAGAACCTTTTCCACTCCTCTGATTTCTCTATAAATAGCATCCAAACACCAAAAGCAACCCCCGCCCAGCGTGATTTCCTCATTAATGTTTTCTGAAACTTTTGTCTTCATATCCTTCTGCGCCCCGGTTGCCGGATTGGTCATAACAAGAAAGACCAAAATAGAGATTAAGTAAGTGTACACAATTTTTTTTAGCATTCCCACGCCATTTTTAATATTAAATGATACCAGCGAGCATTAATCCCAATGTCAAAGTAATTATAATCAAAAGCAAAGATGCTCTGCCCGACCAGCGATGTGTTGTTCTTACTACTATTTTATTTTTGGCCTTAAATTGATAGAATCCTAAAAGCAAAGTGACGATAGTCAAAATAAATGTGATAAAGCCAATAATTTGGTGCGTTCCATCAAGGTGTTTGCCACTGGTTGTGGAGACATAGGTTATGGCCATGATTATGCCAGTACATAATAAAAAGAGGCCGGCTGAATTAAATGATTTGTGAATTTTTAGCCAATTATTTTTTTTGCGAAAAAAAACGGCCGCTCCAACACCGGCAATAAAGCAAAACGTTCCCAAAGCCATTAATAACATATGAAAGAAAAATACCATTTTTTTGAACTCTCCTTAGCGGTATATTTATAGCGCTGATCAATTCATAAGCACGCTAGCCGGAAAATTAAAGCACCAATTCCAT
>Ga0209777_10004415_pt1 | contig 16656 bp, 13 predicted proteins | sample FrelakmetHBP12HB_FD_187147 | JGI IMG/M metagenome (GOLD analysis project Ga0209777, IMG submission 187147) | Freshwater lake sediment microbial communities from the University of Notre Dame, USA, for methane emissions studies -HBP12 HB (SPAdes)... | ecosystem: Environmental > Aquatic >...
TAGTAGGTGCGGGGGCCAGCAGAGCCAAAGGTCTGGGTGAGGGTGATCTGGCCATTAGCGTTGGTGTTCTTGGTGGTGTCGGTATAGCGGACGCCGTTGAGGTAGTGGTAGATAATGACTGGTTTAGAGGGGATTGTCTTAGTGCCGTTCTTGAGGATGGCGGCGAAGGTGACCTCTTGATTGACGGTGGGGTTGGGGTTGTTGACAGAGAGGGAGAGCTGGGTTGGTTGCGTGGGGCTCGTCCCAGAACTCGTTGCAAATGCCTTTATGCACACGTTTATTTTGAACTGATTCTGGGCTAGATTGTATACGTCTGTCCACGAAGCCCCGTTTTGACTCACATAGCCTTGGCCCGGAGCATTCGTAACGCTGCTGTCGTAGCCTTGTATGAGATCACTTACGGGGACTGGATAGTTGTATCCTGGCGTTGTGAACTTTATAACCACTGAGAACTTGTGGCCAGATGTGAGTGGTATCATCTTTCCGAGCGACGCCGTGTAGTATCCCGCGTACGCTGTGCTACCCGACTTGGTTGCCACCAGCTGACCGCTACTCGGACTGCTCGTTGGGTCTTTGTAGACCTGTATCGTATATTGCGTGTTCGGCACTACGGCATAGAAGCTTGCCGCGGTAAGATTTCCGCTAGTAGCTTTGAAGATGTTCGCAGCCCAGAGCGTCGTCGTACCCGCCCCGAAAGCGTCGGTCAATCCGAGCGGGTCGTATTGATAGTTGGTCGTGTAATTCTTGGGTGATTCAGAGGTGAATACCGCGTTAACAGGTCCCACTGAAGTAAGTGAGCCCGATGCAGGACCGCCGTAGCGGGCAAACGTCGCGTCATAGTAAGAAACGTAGAAGAAGCCTTTGTCGCCCCAGCCCGTGCCCCAGCTATTCTTTACGATGAACGCCCCTGGTCCAGGGGGGCGTGATGCGAATCGACTCGCAGGGTAGGTGTCGTTCCAGCCAACGATGGTCACCCCGTGATTGGGTACTGTGGTGCCTTTATTGTAGTAGTATGCCGCGGTTTTGTCATTGTAATACGCGGAGCTTTCATCTATGTAAAAGGAGGTGGCAACGCCGCCATAGGTCTTCAATGCAGTTTTTATATGGCCATTATCGAGTGGTCCCGTTCGACTGGGCAGAATGATCACGTTTTGCACGTGTTGTTGCACAGGACACTTCGACACGTCATCGCAAGAGTAGCTGTACGGGTCACACGTTACGCTCACTGGCCCGCTTTGCATCGCGCCGCCCCACCGGGCAAGGTACGCTGTTGACATCAAGTAGGTGCCTCCGTTGCAGCACGAATAGTCGAATCCTGCAAAGTTCTTCAGGTTGTTCTCTGAATATCGCGTTCCCGACCCAGGCAACAGATACGACTCAAGGGAACCAAACGTGGCAAACGTCCAGCAGCTGCCACATTGGCCCTGGTCCTTCACCGGGCTGACTTTGCCCGTGGTCCGGAGGTCAAACGTAGTGGAATATGCGAACGCCGAGGAAACAGTCTCCTGATTCACTTGTGGGAATGCAAAGACCGGCGGGATGTATCCGAGACCGTGTCCGTTGAACGTGCGCTGAACACCGCTGGCCGCTACAAGCTGGTACTGTATCCATGCAGGGTTCAGCGGGGCCATGCTATAGGAGCCAAACGCAGCAGTATCGGTCGACGCCAAGGCATTTTGTGTGCGGCCCCCCTCTGTCTGTGCAATCGAGACTCCCACCGCCCCCACTGTAAACATTAGAACGATGAGAAGCGTGATGGGTATCCATTTTGTGCGTAAATGCATTATATATCTCCTTCAGGCGCATAGCAACGCGTAAGAGAACCTCATGAAGATTCTTATTTGGGCGCGTTTGCCTTATACTTTGTGCGCAAAGCAACACCCTCGCCCGCGTGTCTGTTTTAGTCTAATGCACGCGTATGGTCACGACCGAACTTGTCGACCCCTTATACCACGTGTCACCGGCGAAGGTGGCGTAGTAGGTGCGTTGTCCGACGGAACCAAAGGTCTTGGTGAAGGTGATCTGACCGTTGGTGTTGGTGGTCTTGGCGGTGTCGGTGTGCCGGACGCCGTTGAGTATGTAGTAGATAGTGACGGACTTGCTGCTGACGGGTCGCCATTGGTTGATGGTGGAGTCCCACCAGTAGAGCTTGGCGGTGAAGGTGACTTTCTGATTGACGGCGGGAGTGGTGGTGGACGCGGTTATAGTGACCTTCGTCTGGGCTTTGACGATTTCAGTGAGCGCCGCTGAATATGCGCCCTGAAACAAGGCTGTGCCGTTGTAGTGCCAGCGGTACTGGTAGGTGCCTGCCGTCGACATCTTCTGTGAGACTAAAACCTTCCCTGCGGCGTCAGTGTACTTATAGGTGTTCGCGACGTTCGCCCACGTGCTGGTCGTGCCGGTGCGTCGTTCGAGGTGGACGGGCTGGTTGGTTAGGGGAGTGGTGCCCGACTTGAGGGTGCCTGAGAAGGTGAAGGGGACGTTTGTCGTTGGCGTGGGTGTAGAGGTGGTGATGGTGACGGTGGTGGGCGTGTTCACCGTTCCAGTGAATGCTCCTGGAGGTGACGTCGAAGTACGCAGCATCCCGTTGTAATCATACGTCACCGTGTTGCTTAGGTCGCCCTGCGGTGCAAGCGGCGGGTACGGCCGATCCCCGCCCGTGAAGCGAGGGATGGGGAACACTTTAGCGGTAAAGACGTTACCTCCTTTCACCGGCTGGAAGTTCCCGTGGGCCGGATCGACGAGCTGCGGTTTTAGTGTATTAATCGCGTTGTCGCGGACAAGCTGGGCAGCATTGCACGTGGGCGTGGAAGGGATGTAGTCGCCAGAGAGGGGCATGTCGGAGGGGCCATTCCAGATGATGTTGCCCCGGATCTGCAGGTTCGTATCCGCACTTGACGGTGAGGGGATATTCGAGTCGCTGGCGGGCGTCTGGGGGGGTGCGAACGCGAACTGCTGCCACTGGGTCTGGTATCCTGGTGGGTTGTACACGATATTGTTGTAGACAAACACGTTGCGGTTGGGAATCGGTTGTTGGTCCTCCCATCCGGTGCGTACCGTTCCCCACCCGCCTGCCTTGAGATTCGCTGCGCATATGGCAGCGTCGCCTGCACCGCACCCGCGGAGCCCGTGGACGAATTCCATCGTGTTATCGGTTTTGCCCACCCTATAAAGCGTGTTATACGCAAGGAGAATATTGTACCCACCTTGGACCCCAACGCCCGATGCTCCGTCGATGTTGTAGATGAGGTTATTGACAAATTTGAGGTCGTATGCCTCGTAGTGGAGCCACGGCGACACCATATACTCAAACCCGGTGCCCTGGCCGGCAGTAAATCCTCCAGTGCTGCTGTCGTAGATTTTGTTGCCCTCAATGAGCAGCGAGGCTGAGCCGCCTTTAAGGCAGACGCACCAGTCAAGCGAATGGTGGATACGACTGCCCACGATGTGTCCGTACTGCACCGCAACGTAGTCCAGCGCGTTGCTCCACGCCCCCGATATGTCGGAGTCCTCGACGTAGAGGTACTGGCACTGGTTGGCCTTGAGCGCCTCCTGCGGGCTTGCGTAGGAGCCTATGTCTCCCGTGCCGACCGCCTGGACCTGCCGCACGAGGATATGGTTGCACCCTGCGAAGTGAAGGGCGTCACCACTCTCCGCGCCGCTCGCTTCAATCCGCACGCCGATGAGGTACGTATAGCGGCAGTTGTACATGTCGACATTCGATATGAGTGCGCTGCCCATTCCGTCAGCACTCTGAATGATAACGGGACATTGGAACGTACCGTAGCGCGACGCCAACCATCCGCTTGGCGGCATGCGATCACGATAGCTCCCTGCACTGAGCATTATTCGATAACCGGTCGTTGTCAGCGTCGCACCTTCAGGAATACGATTCCATGCTGCGTCGATGGTTGCGAGCGCCAGTGCGCGTGTTGCTCCGCTGTTGCTGTCGCTCCCTCTCACGGCGTCAACCCAGATATCCACGACCTTGGGGGTGCCGATGTCATAACGAGCGGCGTTGCTTGCACTCGCCCCCGCTAACGACGAAACGGTTGCCCCACCCGCTTCGTTGTACGCACCAGATTGAGCGCCGGGTGCGGAACCTGCTGCCCCGCCGACCGCAAACGCGAAGACTGAACACGCCATTATTCCGATTAGCACGAGTGAGAGAATTGTTCTCTTCATCGATCGGTCACTTCCCCCCTTTGACGAGCGTTCGGACGCTGGGAGCTATCTACGAACGCTTTGTAGCCTGTGTAACCATGTACCTTAGAGAGAAGAAGTAGTAAATTTTTACCTATGAGAAATGGGGTAGATTAACTTTCCGCATTTCGTGCGGTGCGTATCGCGTATCAGTGGCACGATGATCCAAGCAGTTGGTTCAGCTCGTATGGCAATGCGAACTGGGAGTTCGATCAGAATGGCCTGATGAAGCGTCGCATTACCACTATCAACGATTTGCCGATTAACGAGAGAAACCGAAAGTATTGTTGGCCACTGTGGCGACGCCCCGACGATTATCCGAGGTTATCTGTCTTAGTTTTGTGATTTTCCCGCGATAAAACTGGCGTTTAGAGCTTTCTACGACTCTGCTACCATACGCAACAAGCATATTATATAAATTCTCTAATTAAAATATAATTATATTTATATATAATTTTATTGCGAGCCGTCGCTTCTCGACAACTTACAAGCTTCGCCCTTCGAAAACAAGTCACTCCGGAGTGCTATATAGTGTATAAGGGATGTGTTGACGTAGCTCTTCCACCCCCATTGACTGTGGAGGTGAGAGAAGAAGATGCAAAAGGAAGAGCAACTAGAGAGACCCCTCAGGTGGTTTGTCCTGCCGAACGAATCGTACAAGTGGGATTTCATCCTCGAGAAGTATGGCGATGAGCAGGAGGAGGCCATTGCCAAACGGCGGGGTGCTGTAGGAACGACTCGCCGTCTTACGGTGTAGTTTTAGTGTAGTTTTGGTGTAGTTTTCAGAAGCGCTATTACGGAACGCGGAGGCACGGCGCCTAGCGATTCTTCTGACTACGAGCATAGCTTTTTATCGAGTACGACGAAATTGACTGCGAAATGGCCAACTTCTGCCCATCTGCTGAAAAAAACTCCCGGTTCTGCAACGGCACGCCCTACAGCGAACATAGCGAGGCCCTCGCAAACACGCATCTAACGCAGTTTGGCTGCGTCGAGCAGTTAATCGCCGCAACCAGGACGTCGACCCTACAAAAGCTCGCGCTGCTCTAAACCTACGACCGCAAGACGGCGCTTCAGCAGTATATTCTTTTTTTTGGGCGCGGGTGCGGGTGCAAGTGGAGGTCGTCGAGCCCGTGATGCTGGTTGCGCCTGCGATATGATTTCGCTAAGGAACTGGGGGAAACGGAGAGCGGTTATGGCAAGCCTTAAGTATGTCTGAAATGAGAGGGCCCAAAGCGGGTGAATTGAAAACGGATCAACTAGACTACGGCAATTGGGTCTCGGTGAGAATATTCTACGCTCTGGGCGTACTCGCGATTCTTCTGCTAGGCCTCACATACGTATTTCCTCTTGCTATCGTCGGTGCAATCGCGTCCCTCGTGTGGTTTGGGTACTTCACGTATGCGCGATATCGGTTCTCCCCAAGAGGTGGAGACCTACAGACGCAAATCCGCGAACTTGTGTTGCACCATATAGAATGGGACGGAGACGGCCACGCCCTTGACATCGGGTGTGGAAATGCCGCCCTCACCATTTGGATGGCCAAACGCTTCCCCAACGCGCGAATAACGGGCATTGATTATTGGGGTGGAAAGTGGGAGTATTCACGAGCCGTTTGTGAGAGCAACGCGACGATTGAGGGGGTGACAGACCGCGTCAACTTCGAAAAAGCAAGCGCTTCGTCCTTACCTTTTGAAGCAGGATTCTTCGACGCTGCGGTAAGCAACCTGGTCTTTCATGAAGTGAGCGATACAAAGGACAAGCGAGACCTGATCGAGGAGGCGTTGCGGGTCGTTCGGAAGGGCGGCGCGTTCGCCTTTCAAGATCTGTTCTTGGTGAAGCGATTGTTTGGCGATATCGACGATTTGCTCGCCGTAATCAGGGGTTGGGGTATCGAGAGTGTCCAGTTTATTGATACCGCTCATTCGGGCTTTGTTCCGAAGGCGCTAAGGCTTCCCTTTATGCTCGGTGCGATTGGCATTCTCTACGGGACAAAATAACAGACGCGCACGGATCGTGCAGCGCCGCCTTCACCAGGTTCCTGCGGTCTGACTGAGTCCGAAGCTCCCGACTACACCGCATCGAGTAAGCTACTCCACCAAAATCGTTACACCCCGCTTTGTACCGATCGAAAAGACCGATGGCGATGACATGTGCGAGAATTACCACACGGCAGCGCTGATTGCGACCACGTTGTCACCAGCTCGCTGTTAGAATCCCACGACTATCAAACGCCTTGTTCGCTATGTTGAGAGCCGCTCGTGCGGCTATAGAGCAAACATACGAGAGAAAATAGCTCAAATCGAGGGCGTCGAATGATCAAACAACAGAATCGACACGTATGGAAGATGCACCAACGAGAAGCTCGTGCTCTTTACGTCAGACCCCCTCTCAAGCCTAGCATGATACGATCTCTCGAGGCTGTCGCACGTGTCTGTTGCGAGGTCGAGGCACGCGCTTGACGCTCATGTCGCGCCGCTTGACGTGCTGCTCTATTTGCGTGATTTTTCGCCTCACGCTAACGGAGCTTCGCGGCCTGGCGGGGTGGGCTGTCGTTAGATATGCGTATACCGACAGATGCACGTCTGTCCCCTACAACCAACTGATCTAAGTTAAAGACTGAGTTAAGTATCTCTACCGCTTCAAGCTTGTAATTACAGTCAGATTGTGCTACTTAATCTGAAACGAGTCGACCATCAGCTGCGCCGTGCTTGCATAGGTGTCGAAGTTTTTCGGATCTGCTTTATAAGTTATTAGATATTCCGTGCCGCGTTTGACCGTCCATATTTGGGTAACCTTTTGGTAGTATCCGTCAACGGTTGTCGTATAGACGATCTTGTACGCCGGATTGCCTGCAAGGGTCGTATTTCCGGCCTCAATCTGCTTAAAGTCTGAAAAGTCTTGCATGGCCAAAAGTTTGGTATCTGTTAGACTGCTAAGTGTATCGCTTGCGGAGCGATTCCATACTTGAACGTTTAAATTCTCTGTCGCGTTGTTCGTTGGTATTGCAAAAAGCACAGAAAGCGCCCCGCTTTTTGGCTTGTCCTTTGTCCAGTCTGACGGGTACTTAATCGTGAAGCCTTTCGCGCTGTCAAACGTGTTTGTCGGAGGGGCTGATTGGCTTGTATTCCCTACATTGGACGTGCAGCCCGCAGCTAGCACTAATAGGCTCACGATGACGCTGATCAGTAGCACTAAAGTTCTTTTGCGCATTAAATCGGCCACCCTATGATTGTGGGCGGTCTTATTATTTTTCCGGTTTGAACTGGCAACGTCGCTTTCGTTGAATACGATGGACATGAACCCGGCAATTTCAGCACAATGTGATGCCACACGTATCGTAGAACAACCGCGCTACCCACCAAGCCTTTCAGCACATTTTCCCTGACGCACAGAATCCGACACAATACTCCTATCGAAAAAGGCAGGTTTCGGCGCGGATATCGCGGTAGCAGTACGGCCAATCCCAGCCTCATCTCAGTTCAACGAATACCGAGTGGCAGTGTTCGCCTTGTTGTTGAAGTTTCGCCGTCGACCCTGGAGTTCGTTTTGTCGTCCGTGGAGCGTTGAAAGGCGACGTTTTTGCGGTTTGCCTTATTGCCCGTCAGCTTGAGCAAAACTCAGCCTTTTTTACATATGCGGGCACGCGCTGGTCCCCTTGCCTATGCGATCAGTTCTCGATGTCAGCTGAAATAATATGGCATTGCTTCGTCAATGTTGTGCACTTCTACCACACGCACGTCATAGCCGTTCTGTTTTAACTCTTGTTGCAGATTCACCCCACCTACGCCATTCTGGTAGGGGTCTTTGTCTCCGTAACTCTGAGTTGGAGGGACGAGTAGAACCTTGGCACCGTCTTTTGCAGCTGCGACCCCCTTAAAATAGACACCCCCGATTTGTCCGATTGTTCCGTCCGGGTTTATGGTGCCCGTTTCATACACTGAACTGTTCGTAGGCTTCTTCGTTAAGGCAGAGTAAGTCGCGATAGTCATAGCGGCTCCTGCACTGGGACCGTCTAACGTAGACATCTCATGAGCATTTGTAATTGTGAACAAGAAGTTGTAGCTATTCGGGTCCACGTTTGCTTTTTTAGCAGCTACGGCAACGGCAACTTTGGCAGCTCCTGACCAATCATATCCAATGCTCGGACTCGTTGTGACCAGCACGTTACCATTGCCGGGTTCGACGGTAACCACCACGTTTGACACAGAGCCGCCCGTAATTAGTTCACCGCCACTAGGACTAGCCAACTCTTGCACATACAAGTTAAGTATGTGCGTAGAACCTACCATCGACGGCTGTGCCGACTGGCTAGACGATTGAAAGGGCAGCTTGATGTTTAAGCAACCGCAAGTAGCAGAGCACACTAGGAGAAGCGCAAGCAATGCTGCGATCAAAGTCAATTTGCTCTTTTGCCCAAACATGGTCGGTCTTAGCTTTTTGCTGTCTTGTTGTTTTTACTCTTTGTTTCCGTCCTGTTGCCTTGCAGGGCTTTTCGTGTCATTATTATCCACTGGTGAGCAAGTAGGTGAACCTTCACAACAAAGCATCAGTTACCATATACGCTCAACGATGTGGTTCGGTGTGTCTAGCCAGACATACGCATACGTGCCATTGTACAGGCCTGATGTAGCCACGCCCTTCCATGAATCAGCGGTCAATGTTACTGTGGTGTTATAACCGGAGAGTTTCGCGTTATAAACGGTATCCTTGAATCTTTCTTGCGACTCATATAAGGACTTACAGATCTCAAACCGTACGTCTTTATTAACTATGCCATATGCAACAGTGCCCGTATATTGATCATTTCCTGTGACTGAGTTTTGTGACTTTGTGAAGGGTTGCACTATTGAAAACCCTTGTTTTTCCAACCTTTCTTGGAAGTACGCGCTCATGTTTTCAGGCGTCACATTTGTTGTCGCGATCGTAGTTATTGGCGATGCAGATACCGTTGCTGTAGGTGATGGCGAAACCGTGACTACGTTCGGGCACCCGGCGCATGCAACTGTTGTAAGGGTCAGCAACAGCACAACAGGTACTATCAGAAGCCGTTTTTCCATTAACTTTCCCCCCCAATCATTATTCATTAAAACATAATCGTGTGCTTCTTAAGCACATCTAACGCTAAGAAATACTTCTTCATTGTCTTATAAATGTTGCTTTGGTTCACGCGGCCTCTATGTTGAGGTAGTTCTTCATATAGCAATGAGCAAGCCCCGAACGTTTGAACCGCTCAGTGGCCTGCAGCAAAGCCGCATTCGACTTAAGGGGGGGTTTTTTCACTTTACACTTTTGCAGTGCATTGCTATAAGACAAAATAGAGCCCAGTGTTTTTCTCAGGACTACCTCGCACGACAATTGCCGCCTGCCAAGCTTACGGATTTAGATCACAGGAAAACAGGCGAAAAGTTGTTAAGCCTGAATAGCACAAACGAGGCTCACTTTTACAGCAAGTAAGATGACCTGTCTGTCCGAGTGGCGGCTATTCTGTCCAATTTCAAGTTTTGGTCTATTCTCATGACGAAGTCGAGCATCGGTGCCCGGGTACGTGACAGTAAATGCTTTTGTGTTTTTCAATGTGCATTGTGACTGATTCTCTTCGGCTAAGAAACGGGATCCGATTCAATATAACGACTATTGTGATGGTGACTCAAACCCTAGAAATGCTAGCCGTTGCGCGCGATGGGGACAATACATATATTTAGCGCAACGCCTTTCCCTTCGTAAAGGTGTGAACATGACAAAGGAACACCATAAAGACGAAGCACTGACGTTGTCCGTTGAGCACGCTGCACGCCTCATAGGCATTAGCCGAGCAAGCGCGTATCGGCTAGTGCGGTCCGGCGAACTGCGGGCGGTAAGGGTTGGAAGGCGCGTGCTTGTCCTCAAGAAGCCTCTGATGGAAATGCTCGAGGCTGAAGAAGACACGGGCAGTCTATGAAAATGGGACCGTCACGCCCTTTGTTGTCAAGCCATTCCTCTTTTTTGTCTATCACATACGGGTCAAAGGATTGTCCAATACCCTCTGGTCTTAACTAGCGATGAAATAGCCATTTTTTTACTTTCCGTGTGCATGTACAATACTTAACTCCTAGTTCATCGAAACGTTATAACACTATGAAACAAGCGTTTGGTGGCGTGGTGTACGACACCGAAACGGCTATTCTTCTTGCGCGAAACGAGCACCAATTCTGCATTGAAACGCTGAAAACCGGCCTTAAGAACGTCGACTTGTTCCGGACACAGAAAGGACGCTATTTCAAGTACGAAAAAACGGTACCGTTTTTTGGCGACGACGAGGAGTACGACCCGGAACTGACACCGCTCAGCTTAGAAGAGGCGGTGATCGTGTACAACAAGCTCACGGATAGGAGACTCGAATTCTATGACGCATTTCCCGACGTCGAATACGCTGATGCGTGAATGGAGGCATTGCGCGCACCGTTGGTGATACGCGCGAAACGCTATCAGCTTTACCCAACCCTCGGGAGGGGGCCAAACTCTATAAAGGTCGGTATCTTCGGCAGCACCCGAGAGCGAACAACCATCGTTGTCCCAGACACTTCGCAAGCATGCAGCCCCGGAGCTTTTGGGGATTGTAGAAACGCTCATCGATCTCCTCTACGGTATCGTGTCGGATTCCATAGAGACGGTCATCGTCGCGCAGTTCAAGCCCGTTAAATCGCTCCTGCAGATGGGGGACGACAATTTTTTCGCGCCAGTCGGCAGCTGGACCTTTCCCGTTACCGTTTTCAGCGCGCCACCGATCGTACCGTATTCCGTCGACTTCCCAGCACGTTGTATCGACGACGCACCTTCGAACCAAGAGCGGAATCTCTTCATTTTCAATGCGCCTGTTTACGCGTAGCGCCGACGAGGAACCTGCGTACAGTGGTTCACCCGATTGTGTGCTCGTTACATTTGCCGCCATAGCTTTCATCTCTAATCTAACCTGCACACAAAAACGCAATAAGGCCGCGTGAGACAGGAATTGCGTGTAAACCCGTGACATCGCGTTTGCATCACACCTCAGCGGAGGCTGGGTTTGGCAAACTTACACTTTAAAAGAGCTCACTTATGCGAACGCTGAGGCCGTGAAACCGTCAGGAGCCGACCGCATTTCATAGTGGGTTTGGAAATATTGCCCAACACCGCTGACAGCTGACATAGCGTCAAAAAGCGCAAAAAAGATAGAATTCGTTCTTCCAGAGCAAAATCGAATCAGGCTTCGCTTGAAAGTTAACGAACCGATGCGGCTTGCTTGTCGAACACCCAACGTTTTGAGGATAGCCGTTTATATTTGCTTTGTAGCGAGTTCAATAACTATTTTTGCCCTTGTGAAACTCGTTTACATCAATTCGTTCCCGGCCGGAGAGAAATTTAGTGCCTCCAAGATGGAACAAAGGCTCAACGTGCTCATTGAGTAGACCGTCCTTTATTGCATCGAAGTCGCCAGATTTTGCCACGACTTTGCCAACAAAGATGGTATGGTCGCCCGTTTCGAGGGTGTCGACGATGCGACACTCAATATGGGTCGGACACTCAGCAATTCGGGGCGGCTTCACCACGTCGGAGGGTATGGGTGTTAACCCGGCGACCTGGAACTTGTTCACGTTCCTTCCCAATAGGGTTCCAACGACCCACACCTGCTTGACCAATTCCTTTGTTGGTAAATTGACGACAAACTCATCGGTTAGACGCTCGGGGTATAGCGTTCCCTTGAAACGCTCACTGCGATGAGTTCCGGGTCGTGCGAAGTGCTCATTATCCAAGCAAAGGTCGCAACGTTTGGTTGGTAAGCACGATCAACAGTGGTCACTAGGCCAACGAGTTGCGGCGCAAACACCGCACTTCCAGCATTGTCGAGCTTGATCTTGTCTTTCATATAAATTCCCCACTTAGGTGGCGCTTTGTTCATTCAGCTGAACAAGAATTCGACTTGATTGCTACTAAGGCTCTCATCCGGAGATTGCCTGTGCGCTGCAATCTCGCTCTGCATAGCGGAATGTTCAGGCTTACTCTTAGCGTGGCCGAAAATGGCGCAGCAAAACTGCTAACTATTGTTTAAAAAGAAAAAAAGATGATGGTTTGCGTTCTTGCTTGAATCGTAACGTTCATACGCTCCGATTTGCTTCGATCCACCTAAACGCTTTCCATCACTCGAGCTCAAGTTTGAAGCCGCCAACTTTTGGTGCAAGCCAGTTGTAAATCAGTGTGACTATCGCTCCACCGATATACCCAAAAATAAATCCGCCTACGACCATGACGATGATGACTAATACTGCGCCTACTGCCCCGGCACCAAGAGAAAGTCCCCCAGGAACCGCTACTCCGGCAAGAATTATTATGGCGTAAATGATTCCGATTATGAGCCCTAAAACTGCTTCAAGAGCTGCGTACATCATGGCGAATGCCCCTACGGGCACACTGGTTATCGTTTTAATGTCTCCCATTACTTCACCTCCTTGCTATGTTAACGCTTAGTAAAAAGCGCTTCTCTTAGATAAGTTTTGAGTTTTGTGCTTTACTTAGATAAGGGTTGAGATTTGATTCGCTCTTTTTACGGAATCTAGGTCTATTTACCCTCTGAAACGGAAGAAGAAGACACGAAAAAAACTCAGAGTTTTGTCTAGTGGAAGAATATGCAATTTCACGAATTCTACTGCTTACGCTCGATTTGCGCATAGTCAGCAAATAGACGCCCCTATTACACCATTTCACCTTCACGGCAAGCGGAAACAACAAAACAGAAGCTATGCGTGTAAGACAATCCCACTTATAGGGAGAGAACGAAGCACAACTTGACAGGGTTTTTGGCAGTCATACACGCAATGTGACAACTGCTAAAACCGATAGATAAAAAAAATCGAAGTTGGAACACGGACCCGTTAGCCGTAAGAGAAGACGGGTTTTTCGAGGCAGGCCATTCACGGGCCCGGTTCCCGTTAATGTCAGTAAATTAAGCTTTGCACGATCATATTTAACATTTTCGCTCGCGTTTTACGCTTTTTTTTTAAATCTGGACTCGAAATGAAGGTATTCAAGCGTACCAAGATTTCTATTTTTGTAAACGAGCGACGCTGTGCGCATATTCGCAAGGCAATAATAGGCTCGCCAATGCTCCATTAGAAACGATTTACATCGCACGCTAGAAAACCGCTTTAAGTATTTTCTAGCTTAGTTGCGACTGTATTTTCAGAGGCGCAACACTACCCACGCGAAAAGAAACGCTCTACGGGCTCCGTCAAAACAGGAAGCGTTGTAATTGCTATAATAAAAACAAACGCCGATTGATGTTTTTCAATTTCGCTATCCGGGCATTCTAATACTTCATCCCCCGTGGTCTTCCGACGCAAAGTGCAGAGGAAACAGCGGAAACTATTGAGTGGAAAAATTGGGTCAACTTAAGATATTGTTGAGTACTACTGATTCACACTACGGTGTGACTGAAGGAAGGCAGCGCATGTGCAGTGTTCCATAGACTTGCCATCCCGCTTTTGGGTCACTAACGCTGCGCTTTTCCCCGCTTAAATGCTCGAAGCTACCCCTTTTTAACCAATTAGACTTGCCGCGTTTGAAGACAAAAGTACAACCATGCTACTAAGTGTAAGCGTTGTAAAAAAAGGTCGTCACGCACTCGTTTGAGCTTGCTACCACTTTCAGCTTGCAACATCGGTCGCGCCAGCCAACAGCCACGGCAGTTCATGGAACTTTCCGCCTCCTTAAGCTTTCTCAAAAAAAGTAGATAATGGGCTTCTTTTTGCTGCTACTCTACGCTGAAGGCAGCCTCTTGTTAGCTATAAACAGAAAGATGCTTATCGCACAAGCTATCGCTGCGCCAGTCGCTATAGAGGCAGAGACGCCGATAACCGTGCTCAAAACACCAAAAGGGAAACCGCCAAGCGGTCGTATTCCCATAATAACGAGGGTGTTAATGCTCATTACGAGACCTATCATGTTGCGTGGCGCGTTTATCTGCAGGAGCGTGATTGACAGGGCTGACGAAACGGCTTGCATTGCCCCCACAACGACCAGCAGGCCGAACGAGAGCCAATAAAGGTGAAGAAACGAAAAAGCGATTACCGACAGTGACATCAAAATCGACGAGACCATCAGGAGTTTCCCCTTGTGCCAGAAATCGCCTAGCGATGCCACCCCCAGCGATCCAACGATGGTACCGACCCCGATCGCCGTGTAGAGTACGCCGAGTGCTGCCGGGGTGGTCCCGAGCTCTGTCACCGCAAAGAGCGCGAGCAGTATAGTGTAAATCGACGCGAAGAACAGCAACGACCCATAGTTAACGAGCAGCGTTGCCAAGAGGCGATCGTGGAATATGTAGGTCAAACCACCCCGTATGGCGCGAAATAGCGAAGTGGACGTCGAGCTAACGATTGGAGAAAATCTCATAAGAAGGAGCGCTATTAGAACCGCTACATAGCTAAGGCCATTGACGAAGAAGATGCCAGCATAGCCGATGACCATGACGAGCGCTCCACCCAACGCGGGCCCGACAACAGCCGTACCGTTGAAGACGATCGTGTTGAGCGATATCGCGTTAGAGAGATCTTTGCGCGGCACCAGCGAAGGAATGAGGGCAAATCGGGTCGGCTGGTCGAAGCTAAGCGTGACCCCGATGAGCGCTGATAGCACAACGATGTGCCAGAATTGAATTAGACCCGTAACGGTAAGGATGCCCAAGGCAAACGCGAACACAATTTGGAGGCTTTGTGTAGCCAGCAACAGCCGCCGTTTGTCCACTCTGTCGGCCACACCCCCACCGATAAGCGAAAACACCAAAAACGGAGAGGCTTGGGCAAACGCGATTATCCCCAGAGCGACGCCAGAGTTCTGCGTGAGCTGCAAAACGAGGAGCGATTGCGCAATAACCTGCATCCAAGCGCCGGTGTTCGACAGGATGAGGCCACCCCAGAGCAGCGCAAAGTTGCGGTAATGCAGTGCTTTGAACGTCTGAGGTCGAAAAAGGTCCCGCGGAGGGGTGATCGCTGCGGCGGATGCAGCCGCTTCTGTTTCGAGGGCCCACTTTTCATCTGGAACTTTCAAACTGTGAGCTCCTGGCGAGAGCGTAACGAATGCAGAGGGCGCTCTCCTTGTCGCGGAAAAACCTAGCGCGGCGTGCTCACCTAGGCTTCTCGATGGAGTCCTATTTCACGACAAAGCGCCGCGCTATTTATCGCTTTCTCGTAAAAATCACTTCGCCGATCTGTCTCCTCGCCTCGTCTAGGATGTTCTCGATCTGGTGTGTCTTCTCGTCATCGAGATATGAGTAATTGGAAAAGATCGTCCGCGCGATTTCCCCGATGCGCTTGCCGACGCCGGGAAGTGAGCTCCACCGTGGCTGAGCCGCGCGCGTACACAATCGCTCAACCGTATCGCAGTGTTTCTCTAGGAAATATTTCCCGTCTTCGGTGAGGGCATAGACCTTCTTGTGATCCTCCTCATGCATAGTAACGCAACCCTGGTCCTCAAGCATCTGCAACGTGGGATAGATCACACCTGCGCTCGGGGCGTGGCCACTCATTTCCTCAATGGCCCGGATAATGCCGTACCCGTGGAGCGGTTGGCTTTGAAGCGTCATGAGTACAAAAAACTTGATGTTGCCGCGCTCCATTTTGAGGGGCCCAAACTGCGTCATGCCTAGAAACTGCTCGTGCGCCCATTCTTTCCATATTCGTCTCGGCATCGGAAGCCCTCGCCTTGTTACAATATATCTGAAGCTATGCTTTTTGATATATAACAGTTTATGGATGGTGCCAACCCCCGCACGGCAGCCTCGGCGGTGGCAAACAGTAAAATGCTACGAAAGCCAAATAGACTTCACCGAGGGTAACTATGCAAATTCACGCATTCGCTGCGCGAGAGCCCGGAGCGGCGCTTCACCCATTTAATTATGAGCCTCGAAAACTAGGTCCTTACGACGTAGACATCGAAGTGATTAACTGCGGGGTCTGCCACAGCGACGTGCACCTTATCGATGATGACTGGAACGTGTCGCGTTATCCTCTCGTCCCGGGACACGAAATCGTCGGCACAGTGGCAGCGACTGGTGCTAAGGTTAAACGGCTCAGTTTAGGCCAACGAGTAGGTGTAGGCTGGCAATCAGGCAGCTGCTTGCGCTGTGAATGGTGTCTGAATGGGTACGAAAACCTGTGCCGAAACAAGGTACTCACGTGTGTCAATAGGCACGGCGGATTCGCTGATTTCGTTCGCATTGACAGCCGTTTTGCCTTCGCGGTTCCAGATTCACTCGATTCGGCAGACGCGGCTCCGCTTCTATGCGCAGGGGTGACCGTGTACGCGCCAATGCGGCGCTTTGGCCTGCGCCCGCATCATCACGTCGGCGTCGTCGGCATCGGCGGACTCGGACATCTCGCTTTGCAATTTGCGCACGCTATGGGATGCGAAGTGACCGCTTTTTCAACGAACCCTGAAAAG
>Ga0209777_10004416_pt1 | contig 16655 bp, 13 predicted proteins | sample FrelakmetHBP12HB_FD_187147 | JGI IMG/M metagenome (GOLD analysis project Ga0209777, IMG submission 187147) | Freshwater lake sediment microbial communities from the University of Notre Dame, USA, for methane emissions studies -HBP12 HB (SPAdes)... | ecosystem: Environmental > Aquatic >...
TCAAATTCCTCCAATATTTAGGTTACAGCAAAAACCCATGCTCATCAACTACGTTGATTCGCTAAAGGTGTGGGGCCTTCGCCCCCACACCCCACCCCTGACTACGTCAGGGGATTTGCTAAGATTCAAAAAGTTTCCTCGCATTATGAAGATCATGAAGGAGATTTGCATTCCCCAGTTTCATCACTGGGACTGTATTTTACGGCAAGGCTTCGAATGATCCCCAGACACAATAGAAGGAATCCAAAAGCAGCAATCGTTTCCCATGTCATGTTTTGTTCGCCGTAAAGCTTGACGATTAGTTCACGGATAACAAAGATAGTAGCCAGATCAATCATAGTGCTCAGGCGAAACCGGTGCGTTTCAAAATAGACGACAAAACTCCTGAATAATTCGATGATGACAAGAAAGGTTAAAATATTGACGACGATGACGTTGAACGATTGGCCAATAGACCTTGTAAATAAAAATTCCTGAATCCCCCAAATCGTGTGAAACAGGCCAACAAACAGCACGGCAATAATAAACATGGTAAGTATGATAACAATAACTTTAATGGCCAGATTAAATACCTTATTCATGGTCGGAATTTTCATTTTTTCTATTCTTTTTCATCCTTGTCTGAAATTCAAAGTTGGGAAATTCGGAGCTATGCTTGAGTGATGAATTCAACTAACAAATATTACCGCACTGCGTTTGTAATATTTGAGTTTCATCAATTTCACTTACGCTTCAAACGTCACTTCATTCGTTTTCAGCGTGTCTCATTAATAAACCCCGGGAGGTTACCCGCCCTCCCGGGGTTTCAAAATAACAATTAAATAACTCTCTTGTTATTAGAAGGTAAGAGTAAGTTTGTTGATGAGCATGAAGTCATTGTTAACTTCGCCAGTTGCGCTGGTGCCCTTAAAGTAATCGCCTGTGAATAAGTAAGCTACACCCAGCATGTATGATAGGTTGTTGGTAATTTTGTAAGTGCCGGTAAGATCAACTTCCGTACCATAGGTGCCGCCGACGTAATTTAGCGGTTTCTTATCTACGTTTGCATAGGAAAGTGATGCCATAAGATCCAGATCAGCAATAGGCTTCATACCAGCCCTGCCTTGGAAAAACCAGGCATTGGACATTGGTCCACTGTTGGTAGAACCGCCGTTACCGGTAATACCGCCGACCCAGTAAGTACGATCATAATAGTTGAATAGAATCAAACAGGGGTTCCAATCCTGGCCGCCATTTAGAGTACCGCCTTCCTGCTTGTCTTTAGTGTTGGGATCATCACCTGATACATAGGCAATTGTGCCGCCGAAATAAGCCATGCCTAAATTGGCGGTGGCGTCAATCCAGCCGCTCCAATTTTCCATTTTAACGTCTGTACTTGAACTGGGTTGATCATATTCTTGATACTTGCCTGTGGCGTAGTTGATTTCCGTCTGTATATCCACAGGGCCGATTTTGGCAATAGCATACGGCGTAAAAAGAAAGTAAGTTTTTTTATTGTTTGCTGATTGTCTATTTTCGGCATAGCGATAGTAAGTGAGTTTCATGCCTGCCTTGCCATCTTTCCATTGATAAATTCCTTCCAGACCATATTTATCATTGTCCGTATCTGCGGCGGTCGCAGTAGAAGCAACAGCCGAATAGCTCTGATCTTTGGATTTTGTAATATCAGCTGCAACGGTAACAGGGCCAAAGATATTTTTCCATTTTATCCGGCCCAGAGTTGTATAGCTGTTGCCGAAAACAGTCCCTGTTCTTCCGTCTTCCATTAAACCTACGTCAAAAATGCCGATAGGAGACTGGTAATCGATGTAGGCCCAGTCAAAAGCAATGTTTTCATTTTCCGCTCGGGTACCTGCTGAATCTGCGGCTGAAGATGTGCCGGGAGTGCTTCTTTGGCCACCCCAAACTCTTTCCAGAGCATCAAAACGGGTAATAAAGGTGAGACCGGGAGAAACAACAAAATCAGTCCTGACTCTTAACCGCTGATAATAGAAGGCGGTGCTCGGAGTAGTTTCCGCATCTTTTGCTAAACTAGTTTTATCTAAATACAATCCGGCGACATAATATTCGCCGCTAACCTTGACATCGACCGCAAAGGCCGATGCACTGAAGGCCATGATCAACCCAAGTGACAGTAAAACTAACCAAACTTTCTTCATTTTATCCTCCTAAATTAAAATTATTTTCTTGAAAACAAGCAATTTTTAACGGGGTTTCTTGTTTATCTTCATGCAATTATGAAGGCATTGTACACGTTGTGTGTTACAGTATGATGACAAGCTGGTTAAGATATAAAGAAAATACGAAGAGCAAATATTCTTAAGATGGTTGCAAAACAGGTAAATATTTGGTAGAAGCATCAAACAATATTTCACGGAGGAAAAATAAATGTTTAGACCGCAAATTAAGGTAATTGACTGCACAATCCGCGACGGCGGGTTGATGAACAAATCAAATTTTTCGTTTGATACCGTGAAAAACGTTTACAAAGCCGCTTGGACGCAGAAATAGACATTGTCGAGATCGGCTACAGAAACAGTAAAAAGATGTTTCCCGTGGATGAGTACTGACCTTGGCGTTTCTGCGACGAAGAAAACCTTGTGAAAATTGTGGACGGGACAATATCAGAAAAAACGAAAATCGCCATAATGCAGGATGCGCATAAAGCGGTTGCGAAAGACATACTGCCTAAAGAAAAAAGTGTTGTGGATGTAATCCGTGTCGCTACATATGTAAAGGATATTGATAAGGCGATTAGACTGGCGAATAACGCAACCGATAAAGGATATGAAGCTACCATTAACATAATGTCCATTTCCGTTGCTCTCGAACGGGAACTTGATGAGGCACTTCAGCAGATAGAAGAGGAAACAAAAATATCAGCTTGCTATATAGTTGACAGTTTCGGCGCGCTCTACAGCGAGGACATTGATTTCTTCGTAGACAAATACAAAAAATATCTGAAGAATAAAGATATCGGGATTCATTGCCATAACCATCAGCAGCTTGGATTTGCCAATACTATCGCCAACATTATCCGCGGGGCTAATTATCTTGACGGTACACTTTACGGACTCGGACGCGCCGCCGAGAATTGTCCACTTGAACTCTTGATAAGTTTTCTAAAAAATCCTAAATTTGATATTCGGCCGCTGTTAGATGTTATCAGCAAAGACATAATACCTCTCACCGAGGAAATTTCATAGGGTTATTCAATCCCTTACATGATAACCGGCATTTTGAACCGTCATCCGGATGTGGCAATGAAACTTGCCGATAGCAAGAACGATAAAGAAAGATACGGTTTCCTTAATTTCTATGAAACACTTACCAAAGAGGAAGTTGAAGATTAAATTTTCCCCGAAAATTTTTACCGGTCTTGCCGTTAATCGAGTCATCCCTGGCATGCAGAACGTCTCAAATTACAAATGTATCTCATTCGCGTCGCACGTCTCGCCGGAAACGTTTGGATAGATAATCTTGCCATTTGGAGAGCGCGGCGCCAGCCCTTCTTTTTTAATAACCAGCACATACCAGCGTTGGATCATATTCAGAAGCGCCACGACCGCCAGTATTGCCATCAGGCCGACAAGAATGGTATGAAGAGTGGCAAGACCAAATGTCATCTCCGCTTTGCCCTTTACCCAATAGGATATGATCAACTCGATCGCGGCGGTCAGGGTCGTGGTAAACATGAAAAGCATGGGAATGAAGGTTACCATGGAATATCGCAGTTTGCTTTCTTTGATAATGATGGTGGTTCCGACGCCCAGCGCAATGGCCGCCAGTAGCTGGTTCGCCACACCGAACATCGGCCATATTGTTTTTATCGTTCCGGTGAAAATAAGGAATGCCCAGCAGCCGACGACGAACAGGCTGGATATGAATATGCCGGGATACCATCCCTGGCGCGCGAGCGGTTTATAGACCACTCCTCCCATTTCCTGAACAAGGAAGCGCGCCACTCGCGTACCCGTGTCGACGGTCGTGAGGATGAACAGGGCTTCGAACATCAGCGCAAAGTTGTACCAGTAGGGCATGAGGCTTTTCATTCCGGGAAGACTGCCTAAGATCGACGCCATGCCCACGGCAAGAGAAACCGCGCCGCCCGGCCGTCCGACCACGTTGACCTGCACCATGGCGGAAAGTTCCTTGACGCGATCGATGGGGAAACCCATGGTCGCCAGTTGGTCGAACGAAAGAGTGGTATTGATTGCGAAGTAATCACCCGGCAGCAGGATGCATGCCGCAATGAGCGCCATCATGGAAACAAAGCCCTCGACGAGCATAGATCCGAAACCAATCAAGCGTATGTCTTTTTCAGAGCTTATCATCTTGGGCGTGGTGCCGGAGGATATCAGCGCGTGGAAACCGGATATGGCTCCGCACGCAATAGTGATGAACATGAAGGGGAATAGTTTGCCGGGAATCACTGGGCCGCCGCCGCTTATGAACTTCGTCATGGCCGGCATTTGTAAAGTAGGCGCAATAAAGATAACGCCTATTGCCAGCATAAAGATCGTCCCGATTTTCATGTACGTCGAGAGGTAGTCCCTGGGGCAGAGCAGCATCCATACCGGCAGAACCGACGCGATGAGACCATACATGGCCATGCAGATGATCAGTGAGTTCCTGGAGAGGTTGAACACGGACTCAAGCGGAGAGCCGGGTATGAAGTGCCCGCAAACGACCGCGGCGATAAGGAGCGTGACACCGATGACAGTCACCTCGCCCACTTTTCCGATGCGTATTTTATACAGGTAGAGGCCCATAAACAGGGCGATTGGAATCGACATCCCGATGGTAAAGGTGCCCCACGCGCTATGAGTAAGGGCATTGACCACCGCCAGGCCTAGACCGGCAAGCGCCACTATGATGATAAACAGGATCGCGAAGGACGCGGCAACGCCCCCGACGGGCCCCACTTCGTCCCGGGCGATCTGCGCTAGCGAGTGCCCGTTCCGGCGCACCGAGGCCACCAGAACCACCATATCGTGGACCGAGCCGCATAACGCCGCTCCGATTAGTATCCACAGGAAGCCGGGAAGATACCCGAACTGCGCCGCCAGCATCGGGCCGATAAGCGGGCCCGCGCCGGCTATTGCGGCAAAATGGTGCCCAAAGAGCACGTACTTGTTCGTGGGATGGTAATCTATGCCGTCGCGCATTATAAAAGCCGGGGTCTTACGTTCATCAGAAAGCGCAAATATCTTAGTGGCAATAAAAGCGCTGTAAAACCTGTATGTCACAAGATAAATGCACGCCGCCGCAGTTACAATCCACAGAGCGTTTACTTTTTCTGAAGGATTCCATATTCCCACCACGGAGCCAAAGGCCACAGCTCCGATCATGCATATTATTACCCAAAGGATTTTTTTTATCATACGGTACCTCGACAAGATGTTTATTTATAACATTATTTTAAATTGATAAGGAATTTTTTTCGCGGTAGGAGTATATAAAGAAGCATATGGTGTGTCAAAGAAATTTTGACCACAAAAGCCGAAAAAGAATCATATAGTGGGGCCACCTTCGGCAGAAGCCGGAGGCTTCCAGTAATAATGAGACCCAAGCTTTAGAAACAAAGTGCATAACCTAAATAACCTAAAGGTCACTCGGGGTCACCAAGCTAAAGCTCGCAGGTCGAATTAATGACATTCGCTGAAAATGAGTGAAATGAAATAATGAGACTCAAATTTCAGGAACGGAGTGAACTGAGATTTGCAAGTCGAATTATCCCATAAGCTATGCGACGCGGGATTTGAAGCGCAAATGGAATTGATCCTCGAAGCAGAGGATAACGCGACCTCCCGCGGATTACGGCGCATTCTTCCCCTAGCTGAAACCGGGGATTCCAGGTCGCGGGATTGATCGGTGGATTTTTCTTTGATGCAATTAGAAGAAAAAAGATTTATAATAGAGTCGCTTAAATGGACTTGATGTATCGACTGTCAAAAGGAAAAAAACTAAAAATAAAAAAAGTTTTCATTTATACTGCAAAGAAGAAAATATTTATCTGAAGGATAGATGAGGTTTTATAATGGCTTATTTTTTCTTTGAAACGGTGACGGGGAAAAGAAAACCTTATGTTGAATCTCTGCGACAACTTTTGGGACAATTCATGTCGCCGTTTACTTCCGGCGACAGTGTCGGGATCAAGCTCCATTGGGGAGAGCGGGGAAATAAAGGCTATCTGCCTCCTGACTATGCAAAAGAAATCGCCGGCTGGCTCACTACACAAGGAGCAAAACCTTTTGTTTTTGATACGACGGTGCTCTATTCCGGCGGCAGGCGTTCAGCCGATGATTCCCTGAAAACCGCAGCCAATCACGGTTATACGGCCGAGTTTCTCGGATGTCCGGTCATTATCGCCGACGGCATGGACGGGCGAGATGTTGTTTCCATCCCCTCAGGCTACAAGCACTTTGAAACAGTCCAGGTAGTATCTGTCTTTGATAAGGCGAAAGGTTTTGTTATCTTTTCTCATTTCAAGGGACACATGGTTTCTTTGTTTGGCGGATCAATCAAGAACATCTCCATGGGATTTGCCTCCCGTGCGCAAAAACAGCGAATGCATGCCGATTATCATCCTGTTCTGGATCTAAAGAAATGCACTCGTTGCGGCCTTTGCGTCAGTATATGTCCGACAAAGGCAGCCACTATCTTGGAACCTGATTATCCCGATTATGATCTGAAAAAGTGCATCGGCTGCGCCCAGTGTATTGCCATGTGTCCGGAATTGGCCCTCGAAATCTTCTGGAATTCGGATATGACGGTTTTTCAGGAAAAGCTTGTTGAGACAGCAGCTGCCGTCTGGAAGAAAATTCATGGAAAGACCATCGTCATCAACGCCTTACTTAATATTGTCGAGGAATGTGACTGCCTGCCGGGGAAGAATGCCGTCATCGGCCCGGATTACGGCTTTATTGGCGGCTACAATCCTGTGGAAGTGGATGCGGAATCCCTGAAGATGACGGGGACGGATATCTTTGAGAAAGTCCATCCCGGAATCCCCTGGCAGCGTCAGTTTTCCTATGCCCGGGAAATCGGATTTATAAAACCTCTGGATAAGGGGAAGATTTAGAAACGACAGTGAAAAAACGCGAATTAGAAACAGGCGATCTCTCATCCGCTACGCCCTTCATTCTTTGACATGCGTCCATGTTGCATCGGGATCGTATGATCTCATCTCCCGGGCGATCTTTGCCGTGTCCGGTCCAAGATTCTTCTGGTAAACTTTCCCCTGCTGATTAACAATGAAGGTCATGACCCCTGATTTTCCCCAGTTTGAGGGAAAAGCGACCAGAGCAAATCCTCCAACCATGTTACCGTTGATTATATAGTTGTATTTTCCTCCCGGCGCATTTTTTCCCTGCCTCGTTAATATCTTGAAATAGTAGCCGTGAAAAGGCGTCGGCTTCTCTTCCCTGAAGATGGTCTTTCCCTTCTTGTACCCCTCATGCCAGGCTCGTGCCACAAGTTCACCCAAGGGACTTATCTCTTCTCCCGAGGCGCTTCTCCAGAAGAGGCCGTTTCTCTTCCCGTGATCGCTCCGGAGTTTCTGCGCGTAGGCGAGTATGCCGTCGCCATCCCAGTCTTTAAGCGTGTACTCACGCTGCGCCTTCACATAGGCGCGGCTGACCAGTATCGCGGTAAGTTCGTTTTCCCCGATCCGGCGGTTCAGTATCTCTTCTTTACCTGCTTTTGTGTCAAAGAACCATTGATTATCTTTTTTTATTAGGGGAATAGGAAAGGGCCAATTCTCGTTTCCTATATGCAGGATAACTTTTGAATCGCCGTCTTTTACAAGGATGGTTTTTTCAGCCAGATGTTTGGCAAGCTCTTCAAATTCCGCGGCATCCTGCACCCTGTCACCGGAGCGAAGTTCTTCTCCGGAGGGCCCAAATATCTGATCGAGTGCGGCTTTGTCTTTTGTCTTCACGGCATCAGTAAGGCTTTTCAAAGCGTCTTCGGGAGAGGAAAAGAGACTCTGTAATGGCGCCCCGATTACCGGTATAGTCCATGCAAAAACAAACACTGCAGTTAACAAAAGCAAAGCGATGAAAGCCTTTTCCCATGATAGGCGACATGCTGGTTTCTGCTCTATTGTACCCATAATTCCCTTCCTTTCCATATTCATTAATTCTCTATTGCCAAAAATTATTTAACACAAACCTGCCTGCTACCGGCCATGTCTTTCCCCGGAGGAACTCTTGCCGCCAGAAGCGCTTCCTCTGCTTGCAGGGGCGGATGATGTATTGGGGGACTGCATGCTTTTGCCGGCAAGATGGGACTGCGCGGATGGTCGTGTTTCCGTGCCGCTCTCACGGCTGGACTGACCCCGGAGACTCTGCACCCTTGCCTCATTTCCTCCCCTGTAACCGCCAAAGGTAACTGACGGTGTCTTGGGGGGTTGAACGCTTTCGCCGGCAGGACGGAACTGCGATGAGCCGCGGCTGATGCCAGAAGCCGTCCCGGAAATTGATATGGACGGTTGCCGACTGACACGGGCAGCCGGTGATGTCTGGCGTTGGTTGATTGCACCAAGGCTTTGCCTGCCGCGATTGCCGAACGAATTGGTATCGCCCTTGGGACCGAAAATTACTCCCGTGCTCTTTGCCGGTGTTGTCTCTCTTCCCCTAGCTTCAGACATGCGTGCAAACCCGCCTGTGCTGGCGCGATCGGGTTGTGATGCCCGGAACCTTTCAGGGTCGCCGTGTGACATGTCATGCCTCCATGTCTGATTTATGGAAGACCTGCTTCTGTTGACATAAACATTCGGTATGTGGATATAAGGTCTGGCATGATTGACCCAGCCCGGCCGATTCCAGCCATGATAGATTACGTGATGGTTGCGCCAGTCAAAATCCATACTCAACCAGCCCCCGATTGCCAGACCGAAACTATAGGTTATGAAAGGCGGAGAGCCCTGAGCCCAGTTTTCTTCATATACAACGGAGTCATCATACTGGGGAACATACATATACTCTGGTTGAGCCGGTATGATCTCGATGTTTTCCCCGTCGATAATAACTTGCTGATTATTGTTACTCTCCAGATTGCCGATGTCCCTGGCTTGCCACCTGAGACGCTGGATTGATCTTGTCACTTCTTCCTGCTGGTTAAGAAAGGCATCGCCAAGATCGGAAGTCCAGTCCAAATCTCCGGCCATCATATCCAGAATGTCCGGATAGTATGCAACTGCTTTGACAGATTCATCCCAACTCTGTCCGTTAATTCCTGATACCGTCCCGCCTCTTTTCAACCACTCGTCCGCTTTGTCAATTTCCTCTGGATACGTTGAGGCCGGCAACATCACGGCCAACAGGGGATCAGGATAAAGGGCGATGGGTGCGAGGAGCTCGTCAAGTTCCTGACCGGAAAATTTGTATGCGGTGGACGAATCGGCACCCACAACCTGCGTCAGGAAAGCGCCAAAAAGAAGAAGAAAAATAATTACTGCGTTTACTGTTTTTTTCATATTGCCTGATAAGGATAAAGTTTTGTAAGAATTATAGGTTATCAAAAACACAAAGTCAACCACCAGATAAATTACTTAATAACACTTTCAGTCAATAAGAATCACCATTTTAAAACAGGTTTTTATGGGATTTACTTCGACATCTCATCGAATCTGGTAATTTTTCTCCCGAAATAGTCTCAGGCAGGCATCTGCGACAGCAGCATCATAAAGAATCCCCCTATTTTTTTCGATCTCTTCAAGGGCTGCCTCAATACCCAAGCCGGGACGATAGGGACGGTGCGAAGCCATGGCCTCCACCACGTCGGCAACAGCCATAATTCGCGCCTCCAGGAGAATTTCATCCCCTTTCAAATTTCTTGGATAGCCGGATCCGTTCATCCGCTCATGGTGCTGATAAACAATTTGTGCCAGCGGCCACGGGGATTCCACATCCTTCAGCATCTCGTACCCGACCTGGGGGTGCTCTTTTATCAGTGAAAACTCAAGGTCTGTCAATTTGGTAGGCTTGGCCAATATCTCCGCAGGGACAGATAATTTCCCGATGTCGTGGATGGAACCAGCCAGACGGATTCCGTCAATTTTATCACGAGGTAATCCCATCTCCGTAGCAATGGCTCTGGCAATATCCGCAGATCTGGTCTGATGACCGGATGTATAGGGATCTCTCATCTCTACGGCTGATACCATGACCTGAATGGTTGTGCCAAAAGCTTTGCGGAGACTTGCAAGAGCCTGTTGAAGTACCTCTTCGGCCAGTTTGCGCTCGGTAACATCTCGTCCTATTCCCCGGAATCCTATGGGTTTACCCTGTTTGTCCCTGATCAAGGAGGCAACTAATTCAAAAAATCCCTGTTCCCTGTTTTTTTTCACTAGATTCCATAAAAACGGTTTACCCGTTTTGCCTGTCAGGAAAATTTCGCCAAAATATTGCACGATCTTTTCAATACCATCGGGTATACTGATTTTCTTAAAAGACGTCCCGGTAAGTTCCTCCTCAGAGTATCCGCTCATTTTACAGGAAGAAGAGTTAACGAACGTGATATTTCCCTTGATATCAACTTCAAAGTAAACGTCATCCATATCTTGGAGGATGGTACGGTATTTCTCCTCACTTTCACGAAGAGCTGCCTCCGCCCGCTTGCGTTCGGTTATATCGTGAGAAACACCACGGAACCCGATTGGTTTGCCTTCCGCATCACGGACAAGGGATACCGAAAGTTCGGCAAACCCTATCGTCCCGTCTTTTCTGATATATTCCTCTTCAATCGCCTTGGCCGTTTCCCCTGTTCTGTAGATTTTATTAAAGGCCTGATATATTTTTTTAGCGGTTTCTTCAGTTTGATACTGACGGTTGTCCATCCCGATCAATTCCTCTCTGGAATATCCCATAAGTTTGCAAATAGAGTCATTAACGAAGGTAAAACTGCCAGCGAGGTCTACCTCAAAATAACCGTTCTCCATTTCATCAAGTATAGTCCGGTATCTCTCCTCAGATTGACTTATCACATCTTCCATTTGCTTGCGCTCGGTGATATCGTGAACCGATCCAACCAGATGGGTACAAGTGCCTTTGTCGTCAAAGACAGGTGCGATGCTGACTACGCCAGTCAACCGCCCAGTTGGGTAATCAGATATTTCTTCCTAACTCACGATGGTATTTTCTGCTATCGCCTGTCGGTACTTTCCTAGAACCATCGTCGGGGACGGCTCTGGGATGATCTCGTTCACCGTCCTACCGACCACCATTTCCGGGCTCAATCCGGTGACTTTCAAAAAAGCCGAGTTGACAGAAACGAAACGGAACTGTCCTGCGGGTTCGACAGCCAGATGGAAAATAATATCTCCGACGGTGTTGTAGATTGAGGCAAGACTCTGTTCGCTCTTCCGCAACGCCTCCTCTGCCAGCTTGCGGTCGGTAATGTCACGGGTGACGGAAATAATGCCGATAATCTTGCTATCGCGCCTGATGAGGGATCCACTAACTTCACCATGCTTTATGGTTCCATCCTTTGCGATAAACCTATAAATTGTCGCTGAAATTGTTTCACCCTTTAAGACTAAACTTATATCGGCCATAGCCTGATCTAAAGATTCCGGCGTAAGGATATTTCTTAAATTAGAAACAGGCTGGCCAATGAAATCTTGTGGCTTATATCCCAATACCCTCTCCACGCTTGGAGACACGCTTGAAATATTGAGATCCGTGTCAATCGTATAAATAACATCTGTTACATTCTCAAAACTCAGGCGATATTTGTTTTCACTGTCCTTCAAATCCTCCTCCGCCTGCTTTTTCTTGTTTCTAACTTCTGCATCTTCTAATTCTCTGGCTATGGCTGGGCAAAGACAGGACATGTTACCCTTCATAATATAATCCTGGGCGCCTAAACGCATACATTCTATGACTGTTTCTTCGCCAATAGTTCCGGATACAATTATGATAGGTATATCAATATTTGCTTCCTTTAACATGGCAATAGCTGAGGGACCGCTGAATTTAGGCATTTTATAATCGCAAAGGATGATATCCCATTGCTTCTCTTTGAGGGCTTTTTTCATGGCCGCGGCGGTTTCCATCCGTTCATACACCGGATTGTAGCCGCCTTTTTTCAGCTCACGGATTATAAGCAGCGCATCGTCTTCCGAATCCTCAACCATTAATACCCGGAGTGATTGATCCTTCATAGGGTTGCCCCCTGTGCGTTGAACGGTTCATAATATTTTGCGCCGATAACTCCGGCGCGGTCATGCTTCAGCGCCTGCGGTAGAAATTCCATAATATCCCTTGCCGTGATGCCGTCGGCGCCTTTTTTTGCCGCCGCCAGATCTCCGGCATAACCGTGGAGGAATACTCCCTTGCGTGCCGCTTCATCAGGCTTTAATCCCAATCCATTCATTGCCGCAATGCAGCCGGTGAGGACATCGCCCGAACCGGCCGTCGCCATTCCGGCATTGCCGCTCAAATTGATATAAACGTTGCCACCTCTAGTGCCAATCAGTGAATGCGCGCCTTTCAAAACAATCGTAGCTTTAAATCTTTCAGTCGTCTCCCGCAAAACAGCGATTTTATTGCCGCTGATTTCCGCCGCAGGACTTCCGGTAAGCCGCGCCATTTCCCCCAGGTGCGGAGTCAGGATTGTCGCGGCTTTCCGGCTGCTTAATATCCCCGTATTATCCGCAATCACAGTGAGACCGTCACCATCAATGAGCAGAGGCACTTTGATTGCCTCTGCCAGTTCTTTGACGAGCTTTACCGTTTCTTCCTGCAAGGAAAGGCCGGGGCCGATAACCACCATATCCACTTTTGCCGCCGCCTCCAACAATCCTCTTTTGTTCTTAAAGGCAATACTTCCCGCCGCTGTTTCTTCCTGCGGCAAATAGACAATCTCCCTGCCCCGCTTCGCTACAACATGAACAACACAACGCGGCGCGGCAAGCCGCGCGTAACCGCCGCCTGATTTTAAAAAGGACATGGCCGCGAAATAAGGAGCGCCATAGTAATTAGCCGCTCCCGCAATAAAAAGAACATCACCCATTGAACCTTTATAAGCTTCGGCAGGTCGCGGCGATAACGCCACATAATCATTGGTTGCAATTTTTAAATCGTTGCTTTCAGTCAGCGAAGGCGGAAAGGAAATGTGACTGACAAATAATTCCCCGCCAAGTTCATAACCGGGATAAAGCATGTTTCCGATTTTGGGCAAACCGAAAGTAACTGTATAATCCGCTTTAACTGCCACTCCCATTACTTCGCCGGTATTGCCGTTAATGCCGGAAGGAATATCGAGAGATAAAACTTTCTTTTTACTTTTGTTGACGAGCGCAATTACTTCCGTGGCCAATCCGGCGACAGGGCGATCAAGGCCAGTGCCAAAAATAGCGTCAATAATCGCGTCACAATGAGCGACATCATTTTTGGCGGCAGCTACACCTTCCAGTCTAATCACCTCTACCGGCAGTCGCGCAATTATTGTAAAATTTGTTTTCGCCGCGCCCTGATACTTTTTGCTGTCGGCAAGTAAAAACATTTTTACTCGGCCGCCATTGGAATGAAGCAAGCGGGCAACTACCAGTCCGTCACCGCCGTTATTGCCGGAACCGCAAAAAATGACAAATTTCTTATCGCGTATGCCGATTTTATTTTTCAGCACATTTACCGCGGCAATGCCGGCATTCTCCATCAGGATTTCTTCGGCAATCCCTAACTTTTCAATGGCATAGCGATCCATAAAACGCATTTCATCAATACTGGCTATTTTCATAATCGACTCCCCGCAAATATCGAACAAGCTTTACAAAAAAATATTCCTGTAATATAAGTTAATAATACATTTACAAAAGAATTTTGCCAACAACAATTTTGGAGAAAAATATATGCCGGCAATAACCGAAATCATCAAAAAACGTCTATCCTGCCGAACCTATTCGGAAAAGCCCATTGAAGCTAAAGTGCTGCAGGAATTTTCCGCCTCAATTAACGCTGTTCATACAGGACCATTCGGCAATCAACCAGAATTTAAATTAATCAAGTTAACATCATTATCGCCTCAGGAATGGAAAAAATTGGGTACATACGGCGTAATTAAAAATGCTCAAATTTTTCTTGTCGGCAGTATTCAGAACGGTAATCTGGCGATGGAAGATTACGGATACTGTAAGGAGAAATTGATTCTGCAGGCAACGAAATTGGGATTGGGAACTTGCTGGCTGGGTGGAACTTTCCAGCTCAGCAGGTTTGCTCAAGCAATAAGTTTGCGGGAAGATGAATTACTGCCCACGGTAAGCCCTGTCGGTTATCCAGCTCAGCAAAAATCATTTACAGAAAGAATGATGCGCTGGGGCGCTGGCTCCGACAATAGAAAACCATGGTCAGATATTTTCTTTGCCGGAAATTTTTCGCAACCATTAACGCAAGCACAAGCGGAAAAATACTCGGAAGCGCTGGAGAACCTGCGGCTTGCTCCTTCAGCTGGCAACAAACAGCCCTGGCGTATTTTGCGGGATGCAAAACAAAATACTTTCCATTTGTACCTTTCACGCGCCTTCGGCTATAATTCGCTGTGGCATGTTTCTCTACAAAATATTGATATGGGCATTGCGATGTGTCATTTTGAATTAACCGCGCAGGAGACCGGCCTTAAGGGAAGATGGCAAATTGATGCCGCCGCCCCAAAAGAAAAATCATTGGATTACATAGCCACATGGCAGGAAAATAACTGAAAACAAGATCAACTGATTCTCAAAACTTTGGCGCCGCGGATATTGCCTTCTTTTAATTCGGAAAGAGCACGATTGGCTTCGTCCAGCGGATATTCTTCCACTTCCGGTATTATTGGTATTAGAGCGGCAAGAGTTAAAAATTCCTCGATATCACGGCGTGTCACATTGGCTACACTTTTTATTTCTTTTTCCAGCCAAAGATGATTACCATAGTCCAGTTGCATAAGATAATTCTTATCCCTATCTTCTTTGCGTATCGCGTTAATGATCAACCTTCCGGCCGGTTCCAGATTTCTTAAGGCCTCTACAATCGTTTTCCACACAGGCGTCGTATCGATAATGGCATTAAGCTTCTTCGGTGATTCCGCGCTTATATCCCCTGCCCAAACAGCGCCCAGGTCACGGGCGAAACTCTGCTCATCTTTATTGCGGGCAAAAACGAATATTTCCGTATGAGGATAGCGGTAACGAACCATCTTCAAAACCAGATGAGCGGAAGCTCCAAATCCAGCCAGCCCCAGACGCTTTCCATCGGCTAAATTAGCCAATCGAAGGGAGCGATATCCTATAGCTCCGGCGCACAACAGCGGCGCTGCCTGAACATCGGAAAAAACATCCGGAATGGCAAAAGCGAAGCCCTCCGCTATCGCCAAATATTGGGCATAACCGCCGTGGACATCCCTGCCGGTTGCTCTGAAATCGCTGCAGAGATTTTCATTTTCGGAAATACACGCCGGGCACCGGCCACAGGCATAATTAATCCAACCTATTCCAACTCTGGCGCCAATTTTAAATTTTCTCGCCAGTTTCCCGCGATTGGCAACAATGCCGACCGCTTGATGCCCTAAAATTACGGGAAAACGAGGCGGCGGTGTCCTTCCTTCAATCTCGTCTAATTCCGTATGACAAACACCGCAGGCAGATATTTTAACCATGATTTCCCAGGCCCCAAATACAGGTTTGGGCAATTCAACCATTTTCAGGGGCTGTTTGTTTTCTTCTAAACTGGTTATCTTCTCTAAGATTGCCGCTTTCATTTAGTCATTATTCCATTAACTAAATTAACCGGGTAGCAGGTAGCATTAAAGTAGATTTTTTCAGCCCTTCAGGGCAGCAGGCAACTCCTGTTGCACATCTACCGGCTGAACATATTTTTCAACGATTTTTTGCGTCGAAGTTACTTTGAGTTTGTCAAATAAAAAAGTGAATTGTTTTTCCAGTTCAGCGCCCAATTTATTGCGCGTCTGGGCCGGCAGATGCCACATTTCCAGTTTGAACGGACCAAATCCTTTTTTACGCGTCTTGTAAATAAACTGTTCCTCGGTATCCTTTTCCTTCCATTCGTCTTTCATTTTGTTTTTAAAATATTCGTAAATTTTTTCTCTTAAATCTTTGGGGAAATTAGAACTATCGTAAATAATATTCTGAAAACCTGTAGCCAGATGAATTTCGGCCGTGCCCATAGCCGGAAATCTGTCAAAGGCTTCATCGGGAAGAGTGGATGCGCCGTGCTGGACGGCTCCGGAAAGGCCGTATTGAGAGCGCGCCAGTTCAGATAACTTTTCCAAAACTGCAAAATCAATCTTAACTTCGGCCACACTACCGTCCGCCAAAGGAACTCCTCCATGCGTTGTTCCCGTCTGGACGCTGATTTTGCTTATACCTTTCAGTGATTCACCGCCCTTTTTGAGTTCTTCCAGATACCCTTCCATAAAAGCCTGAAGTTCTTCCACTGTGCTGTTTTTCCCGCCGACCTCGCCGATTTCGCCGCCTACGGATACGGTAATCCCTTCAGGCTCCAAATCGCGGATCATCGTGGTAAGTTCCGCCGCGAGGCTGTAGTTTGTCTCTTGCTGTTCTTTGACGGTTGTTTTTGTCAAGTCCACCAAAGTGGAAGTGTCGATATCAATATTGTAAAATCCGGCTTCAATTGCTTCCCAAATTAAATTTT
>Ga0209777_10004417_pt1 | contig 16653 bp, 13 predicted proteins | sample FrelakmetHBP12HB_FD_187147 | JGI IMG/M metagenome (GOLD analysis project Ga0209777, IMG submission 187147) | Freshwater lake sediment microbial communities from the University of Notre Dame, USA, for methane emissions studies -HBP12 HB (SPAdes)... | ecosystem: Environmental > Aquatic >...
GGCCGACGATGTTATCGTAGATGTAGCTGAAGGCAGAAGGAGAGAGCCTATAGTTTACGGCGCGCCGGTAGAGGACCTGGACGCTCTGCCCAATCCCGACTTCAAATTGGTCAAAGGTTTTTGGCCTTCATTCCTTACCATGCCCATCTCCACATCGAGGGGATGCCCTTTCGACTGCAGTTTCTGCTCGGTCACAAAGATCTTCGGACGCAAATACCGTTTCCGGAGCGCCGAAAATATCATAAAAGAGATGAAGTCTAGGCGCACTAGATCATTCTTCTTCGTAGACGACAATTTTACGGCCGATCCCAAACGCACGAGGCTTCTCCTGGAGCTCCTGTCAAAGAATAAGATGAATCACTGGAACTGCCAGGTGCGCTGTGACGCCGCCAAAGATAAAGAGCTCTTAAGGCTAATGGCAGAATCCGGATGCAGGGCCGTCTGCATCGGGTTTGAGTCGATAAATCCGGCGACATTACAGGCCTATCAGAAGAGGCAGACCCTCGATGAGATCGTGAGCGCTATCCGTTCCTTTCACAGAAGAAAGATAAAGATACACGGCATGTTTATCCTCGGGGGAGAGGATGACGGCAAGAGCGCCATATGGGAGACCTTAAAGTTCACGATAAAGCATAAGATAGATACCATACAGATGGCGATACTCACTCCGTTCCCCGGCACGAAAGTCTATGAATCTCTTGATGCCGAGAAGAGGATATTCACAAAAGACTGGAGCCTCTATGACGGCCAGCACGTCGTCTTCAATCCGAAATTGTTATCGGCAAAAGATCTCCAGACGAACGCGCTAAAAGCGTATATAAAATTTTATTCTCTGCGCAGGGCATTCGCTTCGCTTATCCAGCTGCACTTCAGGAACGCGATGTTCCGCTTCATAGGCCATTTTACCATCAAGGAATGGGTAAAACATAATTGCAATATGACCTGGCTAGCGCAACCGGGCCCACGCCGCGGTCAGGCCCAAAAAGACATAAGATGTACTTATTGAGAGATGCTTTCGCGGATACAGTGAGACTGCTGCCCCTGCTGCTGGCGGTCTATTTTTTTGTTTCATTTCTTGAATACCGCTATGGCGACCGCATGGGGTTTTTCCTGGCGCATCTTCATAAATTCGGCCCTGGTATAGGGGCGCTTTTCGGCTGCATACCGCAATGCGGCTTCTCTGTAGTCGCGTCAGCTTTATATGTAAAGAGAGTCATATCCGTCGGCACATTGCTGGCGGTATTTTTATCTACTTCGGATGAGGCTGTGCCGATACTTTTGTCTATGCCGGAAAAGGCGCATCTGGTAGGGATACTTATACTGATAAAAATAGCTATAGCGATATCAGCCGGGATGACGGTGGACTTTCTACTCCACTCTATGAATATCTCCAAAATAAAGAAGTCCGCGTCTATAGACGATGACTGTGAGGATGCCATAATGGGCCATTCGGGATGCTGTTCCCACGGGGTAGATAAAGAGAGTTCAAAAATAAAGTCTTTACTTATCCATCCACTGAGGCATACAGCCAAGATATTTGTATTTCTGTTTGTCATGTCGGCCGCCTTGAATTATTTGATGCATCTGGTAGGCGAGTATAGGATCGAAAGGCTTCTCTTGAATGGCACCATATTCCAGCCGTTCCTTACCTCGATGATAGGCCATATACCGAACTGCTTTGCCTCGGTTCTTCTTGTAGAGCTATTTGCCAAAGGCGCGATCAGCTTCGGTTCCATGGTAGCGGGGCTATGCTCCGGAGTGGGCTTAGGGATGCTTGTGCTCGTGAAAGAGAACAAGGATACTAAAGACACCCTTTCTATCATCGGTCTATTGACCGGCATAAGCGTCATCGCGGGCATTATTATTCAGCTTATAAACGGCAAGTGACTCAATCCCAAAAATTCTTGATATAACGCTTTGCCCAGCCTATAATACTACGCATGCACAAATACGATAAAGTGATCGAAGCGCCGTTCGATTATTATTTCGGAGCCTTCCTCAATCTGAACTGCAGCCTGCCGTGCGAATATTGTGTCCAGAAGATATCGCTTCCTGGCCAGCCCGTCGCCAGTTATCCGATGATCTCCGGCCGGGAGTGGGTAAAAGCGCTGAATTCTATCGCCGGCAGGACAAAGAAGAGATTTTTAAGGACGCCCAAGAGAAAGAAGATATCCATTACCGGCGGAGAGCCGTCGCTTCATCCGGACTTCATCTATATCCTGAACAATCTCGATAAAGACTGGAAGATAACGGTAACTTCGAATTTTACCTCCCCATTCTTCGACAAAGATATTAAATCTTTGAGGCGGATAAAGCGCAGAAGTAATCTGAAGTTCAATGCCTCATACCATTTTATCTATACTCCGATCGAAAAGTTCATAGAGAATGTGAAGAAGGTGAAGCGCGCGGGGTTTACGGTCCATAGCTTATTCGTAGTAGCCCATCCGGCGCACAAAAAGGAGGTAGAGGAGTGCAGGTTGAAGCTTTTAAAGATACACAATATAGTGAAGTTACAGCGCTTCTTCGGAAAGCACGAAGGCGAGCTCTATCCATCGGAGAACGCTTGCGATATCGTATGCGAACAGGAGGACGGCATCAGGAATTACAGGGCTTACAGGGAAGGGTTCGGCCAATCCGGCAAGAGTGACGCGTACTGCCGTGTGAAGAAGGTCCTGTTCGCGCCCAATGGCGATATCTATAATTGCCACTACAAGCTTTATACGGGCCACAAAGACAAGTTCGGGAATCTCTTGGACAAAGACCTGCGTATAGTCATGCCGCAGGACTTCTTCCTGTGCCATGATTACGGCTTTTGCAACCCCTGCGATTCCGAAGGGCACGCTTTTAAAAACCTCGAAGGCAAAGAGTTCAATATAGGGCAGAAATAGATGCGTAGGATCTTATCGACGTGCATAATATCACTCTTAATAATTTTATCTGCGCATGTCTCTTATGCGGTTGGACAGGTCCCGAAAGTCGCAAGTTATTGGAATAAAATTAAAGATAAGATAATCCAGTGCGTGCTATGTCCGCGTAAATGCGTTATCGCCGACGGCCAGAGAGGCTTATGCACCGTACGGGTGAATAGGGACGGGACGCTTTACACTCTCGGTTACGGCAATCCTGTCGCGGTCAATATAGACCCCATCGAGAAGAAACCGTTCTTTAATGTCCTGCCCGGCGAGAATGCGTTCTCCATAGCGGTGGCTGGCTGCAATATGCGCTGTCTCTTCTGCCAGAACTGGCAGATCTCCCAGGCCAAACCCGACGAAGTGACCGCCTACGACATGCCTCCGGAGATGGTCGTATCGGAAGCCATAAAGAATCATTGTCCTTTCATCGTATATACCTATACTGAGCCCACCGTATTTTATGAATATATGCTCGACATCTCGAAGCTCGCCAGGAGCAAAGGATTAAAGAACGGCATGCACACCTGCGGCTATATAAACCAGGAACCGCTCAAAGAACTGTTGAAATATATGGATGCCGTTAACGTGGACCTGAAGGGTTTTAATGAAGAGTTTTACCAGAAGATGGGAGCCTTCGCGTCCCTCGAACCGGTATTAAATACGCTTAAGATCGTGAAGAAAGAAGGAGTGTGGCTGGAGATCACAAATCTGATAATACCGGGCTTAAACGACGATCCCAAAGATATCAAGAGAATGTGCGAATGGATAAGGGAAAATCTGGGTGAGGATACGCCGGTACATTTTTCGAGATTCATGCCTTCTTTTAAACTGCAGAATCTGCCGCCCACACCCGTTTCGAAACTGGAAGAAGCCTATAAAATAGCCAAAGACGCCGGGCTCGATTATGTATATATAGGCAACATCCCCGGCAACACCGGCGAAAATACATATTGCCCGCAATGCAAAAAACTTATAGTCGGCAGGATAGGCTACCGCATAACAGAGAATAATATCAAGGACGGCAGATGCAAGTTCTGCGGTAAACAGATATCCGGCATCTGGTAGCGTTTGCATAACCCCGCCGCCTAGGTGGGAGCTTAGGAATGCCATGTTAAGCTCTTTCATTACTTATCTGCAGATCTTCGGGATCGGTTTCAGTTTTGGGCTCGCAGGGCCATGTTTTTTGACCTGCACGCCGGTCCTCATTACATATATAACCGGAAGTAAAAAGAGCCAGATCGAAGTCTTTAAAGATATATTCACGTTCCTTTCCGGCAGGCTCTTCGCTTACATATTATTAGGGGCGCTGGCCGGGCTCTCCGGAGCTCTTTTAAAAAGATTTACGGGCTCCTCTCTCTCCATATATCTTCAGCCGCTTGCCGGAGCGGTGACTATTCTTTTCGCGGTGATCTTACTTACAGGTAAAAGCAATGATAACTGCACCTGTCCTGCCGCCCGCGGCAGTATGCTTAATTTTGGCGGGATATTCGCTTTCGGCCTTCTGATAGGCATAAGCCCGTGCGCCCCGCTTTTGGCGCTTCTCTTCGACATAGCCCTTATGTCCAAGGGCTTGCTCGACGGCATATTTTACGCGTTATTCTTCGGCTTGGGGACTTTCCTGTCGGGGCTTATTACTATCGGAGTGATCGCGGGGCTTTTGACGCGCGTTCCCGCCGCATTTATTAAATCAAAAACGGCCAATATTATTCTTAAGGCTGTCTGCGCGTTATTATTATTAGCGCTGGGTCTGGGACTTATTTTAAAAAGTTATCCACAATAGTAGCCCAGGCTTAAGCCTGGGCTACATTGGGAGAACTTCAAGCGAATATGAAGAAAATCATATCTTTTTCCATTATCCTGACAGGATTTACGGCGATGGCCTCGCAGATAATCTATATGCGGGAGTTCCTGGTAGTATTTTACGGGAATGAGCTGTCGATAAGTTTTATTCTTGCCGGCTGGCTTATCAGCGGAGCTTTGGGCAGCGCCGTATTAGGAAAGTTCACGGACAGGATAAGATATAAGATACAAGCATTCTCTTCGTGCCAGATAATTTTAGGGCTGCTGCTCATAGCGGGGATCGTAGCTGTAAAATTCATTAAGATATTCCTGAAGGTCAATCCAGGAGAGGTTATCGGGTTATTTCCAATAATAGTTGCCAGCCTTGCGATCCTCGCGCCCACCTGTCTATTAATGGGTTTTATCTTCTCGCTTGGCTGCAGGATATATGCTTCCGGTCGAAGCGACGGCGCGCACGGGATAAGCAACGTCTATATTCTCGAAGCCATAGGCTCGATAATAGGCGGGGCGATCACAAGCTTTATACTTATCAGGTCATTCGACGCTCTCCGCATTGCGGTGATATTCGCTTTATTAAATATATTGTCGGCATCTATGCTTGTGTTATCCGCGAATAATAAAAAAGCTAAACAGGTTCTTGGTTTTATAGCATCTCTTCTTGTAATAGGTATAGTTGCCGCCTGGCTTTCAGGCGGTCTTGTGAAGATAGAAAAGTATTCTCTCTTTCGGCAATGGCAGGGCTACAAGGTCCTGGGTACAAAGAATTCGATATATGGAAATATTTTGATGGCGAATAAGGGAGAAGATTATTCCTTATTCAATAACGGGATCCTTTTTTATACAATACCGGATAGGCTCAACTCGGAAGAGGCCGCGCACCTGGCGTTATTGGAACACAAGGATCCAAAGAGAGTGCTCTTGATAGGCGGCGGAACGGGCGGACTTGTAGAAGAGATATTGAAACATCGTGTTGATAAAGTGGACTATATTGAGTTGGACCCGTCCATAATAGAGATATCCGAAAAGTATCTACCCAAAAGTTATTACAAAGCGCTTAAAGATCCCCGGGTCTCGATAAAGAACGTGGACGGAAGATTTTTTATTAAAAACTCAAAAGAGTTATATGACTGTATAATAATCCACGCGGGCGATCCTTATACGGCGCAGGGCAATAGATACTACACATCAGAATTTTTCAATGAAGCCAGGAAGAGGCTTAAGGAGGGCGGCCTCATATCTTTCGGTCTTACATCCAGCGAAAGTTATATAAGCAAATCTCTGGCGGAATTCTTGAGGTCCATCTATGCCACTTTAAGGTCCGTATTCGGCGAAGTCTTGATCATGCCCGGTGAAACAGCGTACTTTCTAGCGTCGGATTCGCCTGGAAGCCTGACTTACGATCATAAAATATTAGAGGAGAGAACCCTTGCCAGGGGACTCGATACGCAATATGTGCGTGATTACTACCTCTTCTCAAAGCTTTCACCGGAAAGAATAGCTTATTCTGAAAAGGTCATAAAGAACGCTGAAGGCGCGATGATAAATTATGACTCAAGGCCCGTTGCATATTACTACGGCCTCATATTCTGGACTACGCTATTCAGGGATTCCGTATTTTCGAAGACCTTAAGATCGGTCACCGAACCTGTGATATGGCGCTCCATAGGTATCTTTATGATACTGTTGGCGGCCATTGCCATTGTCTACAGAAGATCTTTTAAGAGATCCGCTCTTATGGCGGTGATGGCGGGCGGCTTCAGCTCCATGGCATTCCAATTGCTTATATTGCTCACATTTCAGACGATGCACGGGTATTTGTTCTATGAATTGGGCATTATTCTCACCGCTTTCATGGCGGGCCTGGCCCTCGGCGCTATATTTGTCATAAAAGTTATCCACAACGGTAGGCCGGGCTTAAGCCCGATCTACTATCACAGGGCTTTGCTTATAGCGGTGCAGGGTGATTTCATCTTATTCTCCATATTGTTAGGCATACTATTCTCAAAATTTTGTCCGGACTATCTCTTCCCGGTCCTATCAGTAATAGCCGGATCGATTGGCGGCGCTCAATTCGCTATAGCCAATAAGATATTCCTTGGCCGGAATAGAGATGTCGGAAGGGTAGGTGGGTTAATTTACGGTATAGACCTCTTTGGCTCATTCCTCGGGGCGCTTTTAACGGGCATATTCTTAATTCCGATACTGGGAATACCAAAAACCTCCTTCGCCATAGCGCTCGCCAACCTGTCAGTCCTGTTACTATTGTTCACAAATGTACGTGTTGAAGAATAGGGAGCTTTGTAGTATCATAAGTCCAGCTGCTACGTGCCTGTAGCTCAGCTGGATAGAGTAGCGGGCTTCGAACCCGTTGGCCGTAGGTTCAAATCCTACCAGGCACGCCAAATTTGCCGAAGGCAAATTTGATCCTGAGGGCACGACGAATAGGAGTACCCGAAGGACCTAAACTAACGAAATTGATTTAAGCGAAGACGAAGGTGCTTCGGCAGCTATCCGCTTTTGGCGGATTACGCTGCCTCAGCATCGCGTTTGCTTCGCAAACGCGGACGTGGTGGAACTGGCATACACGTACGGCTTAGGACCGTATGCGAAAGCATGAGAGTTCAACTCTCTCCGTCCGCACCATTTTATTTTTTTCTTGGTAAACGGCCGATCCACACGCCGCGCAGCGTATTAAGCCATTCCAGGTTATGGATAAATTGAACATTATTGGAGGTATCGGGGAGTATGAGCCTGTCTGCGGGGCGCATCTTCCTTACCCATGGCTCGAATGATGCCACGGCCCTGTTGGATGATTGAATATTTCTTAGTATAGCCAGGTCCTCCGGCGGCATAAGCCCCGCCTCAAAACCGAATATATACCGCCACTTCGCCTTAGGAAATTTATAGAACGTCTGATAGAATATCTCCATGCTGTCACTGTAGACTATTCCTCCATCCTCCGGTATCCATAGAGCAAGCTCCGTCTTTTCCGGGGAGAGGGCCATCAACGGATGATTTGCGGACCAGCGGTTTTCCGGATCGGTGGCGACAAGGGTCATCAAAGTAACAGCAAGAACTACTACGAGCAATATCCTTTTAAGGGAATCTCTCTCCATGATAGACTCAAGATACTCCTGAAATTCCAGCGTCATCCATACACAAAATGCAGGCCGCCCCAGATCGAACCAGATGCGCCGCGTCAGGCATCCCAGCGCCATGCAAAGAACTGTCATCATGAATATGGGATCGCGCGATATCTTCAGATTTTGGCTTCCTCTGGTCCTTCTCCAGATGAGCATCAGGAATATCGCGCCGATCGCAAGTGTAGAAGCCGCGCCGGCTCGGAATTCTGTTACGAGTTCGGCCTGTGTTTTATGGGTTCCTAAAGCGAGGAACAGGTGGCGCAGAGTCTGTGTAAGGAATATAAAAGGATGGCACGTAAATATAGCGCCTATCGATATGCCTATTATGGCCGAGACGCTCAATGCGATCCCTGCGCGCCACTGCCGCGCAATAAAAAAGCAGGCTATTGGGATGGCAAAAAGATACCACGAAGAATGCAGATACGTTGATACGGCGATCAATGCGACCATTATGCCGGCCGTCTTTAGATAGCTTTTTTTGTCATTGAGTTTCGGCCATAAAAATCCCATTGCTAAAATAACCGCCATCGTGACGATATACGGCCTTCCTCTAAGTATGCGGTCAAAAAGATAGAATTCCGTAGTCGGCATGATCCCCATGACTATAAGCGCAAGGAGCCATGCTTCGGGCCTGCGGATCACCGGTATGGGAGTCACGCAAAAGAGGAAGAATAGAGAGATTACACAGAAGCACAAAAGGCCTTTTGCGTCGACATCCGTAAAATTGTAGATAAATCCCAAGAATTTGTGCCAGCCCAGGCTCGGGTCGAGTTTAATATCGCTGCGGAGCACGAGTATCTGGTTCCAGTCTTTGTGGGAGATGACCTTGGCTACATGACGCATCGCGTCATCGTCAGGCATATATCCGTATTTCATTATGGTATTTGGGATAAGGAAGAAGGTCAGAAGAGAAATTAGGATGACGAGCGCGGAAACTATCTTTGAGGCCTCTATTGTCAGCGTCTTTTGCATAAATTAACAGTATATTATAATATCATAGCTTCAGCAAGGCAAATATTGCTCATGTCGAGTTGTTCTGTTAAGGAATTGATGATATACTGTCGTAGATGATATATATTGATGGAGGTGTATGATGATAATAGTTTTGGGGATAATAGCCATTTTGATCCTTATAAGTGTTATAATACTACAGAGATTCATGAAAGATATGGCTATCGTTGAGAAAGACCTGCTTAAAGAGATCAAAGAGATGAAGCAGTGCCTGATAAGGATAAATGAAAAGCAGCTGTAGGGGCTTTGGCATGTTTTCTCATTGATTTCGCATGGGCGTTTTGATATAATCACGCCTCTATAGCAATATATACCTACGGTTTATAACCACAGGTAGGTTGACTGAAACACCGGCTATTACTAGTCGTAGGAGGGGGTGACAGGGAGCCCGAACTTTAGTGAGGGCGACCGTCATCAGGGGGAACTATAAGTTCCTCCTATGAGTAGAAAAAATCGAGCAAGACTTGCTGCGTCTATAGCGATGTGGTTGCAGCGAGATTTTTTCGACGCCCGCATAGCTCAATTGGCAGAGCAGGACACTCTTAATGTCAAGGTTCCAAGTTCGATTCTTGGTGCGGGCACCACTAAACGATTTTGCCTTCGGGCCCAAAAAGTGCGATATTGCTTTTTGGCCCTTCGGCCGCTATACTTAAACAAAGGCGGGCTAATCGCCAAAATCGTTTTAAGGAAAACCTAAATCGGTTTTCCTTAATATTCCTTTCCCTTATGTTGAAGCGATAAGGGAAAGAAGATTTTACTTTATGTGGTACTTTACATACATAAGGCTATTGACTAAAACAATGGCTATTACGAATTGTAGGAAAGGGTGACAGCGAGGCCCGTAGGGCCGAGCGTCATCAGGGAAAACCATTGGTTTTCCCTATGAGGAGAAAAAATCGAGCAAGACTTGCTGCGTCTATAGCGATGTGGTCGCAGCGAGATTTTTTCGACGCGGCGGTAATTCAGTGGTAGAATGCGACCTTGCCAAGGTCGATGTCGTGGGTTCGAACCCCATCCGCCGCTCCAAATTTTGCTTTAGCAAAATTTGATCCTGAGGCCGCTTTAGCAGCCTCAGGACCTTAACGGTTGGTAAAGCAAAGGTATCTCGGCAGCTAAAGGTCCTTCAGCCGCTCCTATTCGTCGCGGCTTCAGGATCAAATTTGCTGTCGCAAATTTGGCATTACATAAGGAGACTTACAGATGAAGATTATGGACTTTTTGAATAAAAAAGCCATATCGGTGGACCTTAAGGCTACCGACAAAGAAGGCGTAATACGCGAACTTGCGGATCTTCTCGCGAACGCTACTAGCATGAAGAACAAAGAAGAACTTATCTTGGCCGTTCTCGCCAGAGAAGCGTTGGGCTCAACAGGTATAGGTCAGGGCATAGGTATTCCCCATGCTAAAAGCCAGGTGGTCAAAGAGCTTGTAGCCGCGTTCGGTCTTTCAAGGGACGGGGTGAACTTCGATTCCCTCGACGGTGAACCGGCCCATATATTTTTCCTCCTTATAGCCCCGGAAGAATCCGCAGGCCCTCACCTTAAGGCGCTTGCCAGGATATCCCGGATGCTAAAGGACAAATATTTCAGAGAGCTGCTCAGAAAAGCTAAAAGCGAGAGCGACATCCTGCAGATAATCCAGGACGAAGATTCAAAGAAGTATTAATATAAAGAGTTCTTTTTAAGATGATAAAAATATTAAAGGCTTTTAAATGGCTTTATCCCGGCATGAGGGTCAAGAGATGGAGTTTCTTAGCCATCTTTGGCGTGATCATGGTCTCTATGGGATTTGTCATGGTGATATCGGAGACCGCGTCTAAAAGTAAGACCTTCGCCGCGGTAATAATAATAGCGGGCATACTCGCTATCGTTACCGGGATAAAACGCATAATAAAATCGTTCGTTACGATACTTCTACCCTCGCAAGAAGGTGACCTTGTAGATAAGGTATATAACAAGCTCATACTGGAGAGAGGCCCCAAGGTGGTGGTGGTGGGAGGCGGAACCGGTCTTTCGATGCTGCTGCACGGCCTGAAGGAGTACACTAGCAACATAACCGCGGTAGTTACCGTAGCGGATGATGGCGGATCGAGCGGGCGCTTGAGGCAGGATTTCGATATGCTGCCGCCCGGTGATATAAGAAATTGCCTTGTGGCGCTGGCAGATGCCGAACCTCTCATGGCTAAGCTGTTCCAATTCCGGTTCGGGGAAGGGACGGAATTAAATGGCCATAACTTCGGCAATCTCTTCATTACGGCGATGTCTAGAGTCGCGGGGGGTTTTGACGCTGCCATAAAAGAGTCGAGCAAGGTCCTGGCTATAAGAGGAAGCGTAGTGCCATCCACTCTCAATAAAGTTACGCTAGTTGCCCAGCATCGTGACGGGACGGAGAGCGCGGGGGAGAGCCAGATACCGAAAACGGGGAAGCCGATAAAGAGGATATATTTGAAGCCGGCGGGCTCAAAACCCACCCATGAAGCCATAGAAGCTATAAAGAAAGCCGATGGGATAATATTGGGGCCGGGAAGCCTCTACACGAGCATAATGCCGAATCTCCTGGTGGAAAAGATATATAAGGAGATAATATCGTCCAGGGCCGTAAAGATATATGTCTGTAACATCATGACGCAGAAGGGCGAGACAGAAAATTATAAAGCGAGCGATCATATCGGCGCTATTATCGAACATACGGCTCCGGGAATAGTCGACTACTGCATAGTGAATACCGCGAAGATACCGGATAGCGTGGCCGAAAGATATAAAGAGGAAGGCGCCATTCCCGTTACGGTAGACTCTGAGAATATAAAGAAGATGAAATCTAAAGTGATAGAGGCGCATATAATCACCGTCAAAGACTATGTAAGGCATGATGCCGGCAAACTTGCGAAGATCACGATGGACCTGATAGGAAGCTTAAAGAGAGCTAAGGCTTAATATGAACCCCGCCCCTTTGGCACAAAACCATGTGTGGCGAGGTTTAAATGTTGATAATAAATAAACAAAATGTTATAGGCAGATAAAATAGAAGATTTGCCAAAGGAGCGGGGTGAAGGAAGTCATAGTTGTAGAGAAGACTGTCGTAATAAAAAATAAGCAGGGACTGCATGCCCGGCCGGCCGCACTCTTTGTACAGATCGCGAATAAATTCGATTCCGATGTCATAGTCTCCAAAGGCAAGGCAAAAGTGAACGGCAAGTCAATAATGGGTATAATGATGCTTGAGGCAGGCAGCGGGTCCAAAGTAACTATCACTACAAAGGGCGAGGACGCCCAGCAGGCCATTACGGAGCTTGAGAACCTTCTATTAAGCGATATCGAGGATGTCATAAAATGACAAAAGACAAAGAACTGACCTTAAGAGGCATACCGGCGGCTCCCGGGATAGTTACGGGTAAAGTGCTGCTTCTTGACAGAGAGCAGTACGTGATACCGAAGCGCCCGCTTAAGGACGATCAGATCTCGAGTGAGATAAAGCATTTCAAGGACGCGCTTATACAGACCAAGCAGGAGGTAATGGAGATAAAGAAGCGCATATCCGAAGAGCTCTCCGCGGAGCACGGCCAGATATTCAGCGCGCACCTGTTGGTCATAGAAGACAGCATGCTCATAGAAGAGGTTATATCAAAGATAAAGAGAGACAAGCTTTCCGCCGAATATGTATTTCAGGATGTCTTGAAGAAATACATAAAGGTATTCTCGGAAATGGATGATGAGTACCTGAAGGAGCGCATAAGCGATATCAATGATATAGGCAAGAGGATACTGAAAAACCTTATAGGCGCGAGGGAAGACGCGCTCTCGACATTGAAGGACAAGGCGATAGTCATCTCCTACGATCTTTCACCCTCCGATACGGCTACCATGCACAAAAAGAATGTCATAGGTTTTGCTACGGACATAGGGAGCCGCACTTCGCATACCGCGATCATGGCCAAGTCTCTGGAGATACCCGCGGTAGTCGGCCTGGAGACGGTTACAAAAGAAGTGAAGAACGGCGATACCGTGATAGTTGACGGAACCCATGGCGTGGTGGTCTTAAACCCAACGCCGACGACGCTTAAACATTATGAACATAGCCGCAAGAAATTAGTGGCTTTCAGCAAGACCCTTCTGGAGATGAAGGGGCTGCCGTGCGAGACTCTGGACGGCAGGAAGATAGAGCTGATGGCGAATATAGAGCTTCAGGAAGATGTCGCTTCCGTTATTGCCCACGGCGCCGCGGGGATAGGATTGTACAGGACAGAATACTTTTACATGAACCGCAAAGACCTGCCGACCGAAGAAGAACAGTTCAGGGAGTATTCGATGGTCGCTAAGAAGATAAAACCTTACAGCGTGGTCATAAGGACTCTCGATCTTGGAGGCGATAAGTTCTTATCGCAGCTTGAGATACCGCAGGAGATGAATCCTTTTATGGGATGGCGCGCCATAAGATTTTGCCTTGCAAGGCCCGATATATTCAAGACGCAGCTGCGTGCGATATTGAGAGCTTCCGCGTTCGGAAAGCTGAAGATGATGTATCCGATGATATCGGGCATCGAGGAGCTGAAACAGGCTAACGTTATATTGGAAGAAACAAGAAAGGACCTGAGGAAAGAGGGCATAACGTTCGACGAAAATATGGAAGTGGGCGCCATGATGGAAGTCCCGTCCGCGGCATTGACGGCCGATATTCTGGCCAGAGAAGCCGACTTCTTCTCTATAGGGACGAATGACCTTATCCAGTATTCTCTGGCCGTAGACAGGGTGAATGAGAAGATAGCCTATCTTTATGAGCCGGCGCACCCCGCGGTATTGCTTCTGATAAAGAATATCATAGAGGCCGGCCACAGGGCGGGGATATGGGTCGGCATGTGCGGAGAGATGTCCGGAGATATAGTGATGACGCTTATACTTTTAGGGCTCGGCCTTGATGAATTCTCCACGTCGCCGATCGCTATCCCGGAGATCAAGAGGATAATAAGGTCGGTCAGCATGGCCCAGGCAAAAGAGATCGCCCAGCAGGCTGTTACGTTATCCACAGGTAAAGAGATAGAGAAGTTTGCCAGAAGAAAGCTGAAAGATATAATTCCGGATCTTGCGATAGAGATAGAATAGATGTATGAACCCCGCCCCTTTGGCATAAAGCCATATAGGGCAAGATTATAAATGGAGCGGGTAAATAAATAAAACATTATAGGCAAGAAAAACAATAAATTTGCCAAAGGAGCGGGGTGAATGACCTGGACAGTTTTAAAAAAATAGAGAAGTACGATGAGTCGAGCATGCTCGAGCTCATCGAGTCTTTCCCGGATCAGTGCCAGGACGCCAAATGCATAGGCGATGAGTTTGAACTGCCTAAGGCGTTCAAGCGCTCTTACAAAAATATAGTCTGCACGGGCCTTGGAGGTTCGGCTATCGGAGCGGATCTCGCCAGATCCTATATAACCGAAGACGCTCAAATCCCGATATTGGTTAACAGGGACTACACACTTGCGAATTTCGTTAACGAAGATACTCTCGTAGTAGCCTCCAGTTATTCCGGTAATACCGAAGAGACTTTGAGCGCATACCATGAAGCCTTATCGAGAGGCTCCAATATAATAGCAATAACTTCCGGAGGCAAGCTCGGAAAAGCGGCTAAAGAGGACGGTTTCCCATGCCTTGCTATCCCCGAGGGTTTCCCTCCCAGATGCGCGTTAGGGTACTCATTCTTTCCTCTCCTTGCAGTATTGTCCAAGATCGGCATCATAAGGGACCAGGCCGGATCAATAGACGATGCCATACATAATTTAAGAAAATTGAAAGATTCCAGGATAGGATACAAAGTTCAGCACAAGGATAATCCCGCCAAAATTATAGCCGCGGAGATCTTCGGCAAGCTTCCGGTAATTTACGCAAGCCACAATCATATAGATGCTGTTGTGACGAGGTGGAGAGGGCAGCTTGCGGAAAATTCTAAGACGCTATCATCCGGGCACCTCTTCCCTGAGATGAACCATAACGAGATAGTAGGGTGGGAAAACCCCAAAGACGCGTTGAAAGAGTGCGTTGCTGTAATATTAAGAGATGCCGGCGATCATCCCAGGATATCGAGGAGGATGGATTTAACAAAGAATCTTCTTAAGAAGAATAAGGTAAAGGTTTTGGAGGTATCCTCCTCGGGCCATGAGCTTCTTGCGAGGATATTCTCTCTCGTTTATATCGGAGATTTTGTAAGCTTCTATCTGGCTATACTGAATGGCATAGATCCCACTCCTGTGGAGAAGATAACATATTTAAAGAAGGAGCTGGCCAAGCGATGAGGCTATTAATATTAGCGGCAGGATATGCGGTCAGATTGCAGCCCCTTACACTGAATACTCCAAAGCCCCTTCTGCCTGTAGGCGGCAAGCCTATGATCGACAGGATACTTGCCAGGACGATTCCAATAAAGAATATAGACGCCATCTATGTAGTATCGAACCATAAGTTCTTTCAGAATTTTATGGAGTGGAAAAGTTTGCGCAAGGACGCGTCAAGGATCTTCCTGGTCGACGATGGCACTATTACCAACGAGACGAGACTTGGCGCGATACGCGATATGGAGCTTGCTATAAGAGAGGAGCATATCGATGATGATCTCTTAGTGATCGCCGGAGACAACCTCTTCGATCTCGACCTCGCGGCATTTTTGAAATTTGCCAAAAGCCACAATGACGGCGTCTCCGTGGCTTTATATGATGTGGGAAGCTTTGAAGCGGCGAAGAAGTTCGGCGTGGTCCGTATTGACGGGAAAGGCCTTGTAACGGATTTCGAAGAGAAGCCCCAAAGCCCTAAGTCCACTCTTATATCTACGGGGATATACTTTTTCCCGAAAGGTAAAGTAGCCGGCCTATGCGAATATGTCAAGCTAAAGGGCGCGAAGCTCGACGCGCCCGGTTATTACATAAGATGGTTGAGCGCCAATGATAAAGTTTATGGTTTTCCGTTCTCTGAAAAGTGGTATGATATAGGCGATCTGGAATCGTACAAGAGAGCGGATGCGGAGTACACAAGCAGAAAAGGAGAGTAAAAGATGTCGATTCATAAATATCTGTTTACCTCGGAGAGCGTGACAGAGGGTCACCCCGATAAAGTATGCGATCAGGTATCTGACGGAGTGCTTGATGAAGTTTTGAGGCAGTATCCGGACGATCCTTCGGAAAGGGTTGCATGCGAGACCTATGTAACGATGGGGCTATTGATAATAGGCGGAGAGATCACCACCAAAGCCTACGTGGACATACACAAGATGTGCCGCAACATATTGAAAGATATAGGGTATACGCATCAAAAGTACGGTTTTGACCACCATAACTGCGCGATCCTTAACGCCATACATACCCAATCTCCGGATATAGCGATGGGCGTAGATGCCGGCGGTGCGGGAGACCAGGGCATGATGTTCGGATACGCGTGCAAAGAGACGCCGGAACTGATGCCTTTGCCTATAATGCTCGCTCACCAATTGTGCCAGAGGCTTGCCGAGGTGCGCAAAAAGGGTATCCTTGATTATCTCGGGCCGGACGGTAAATCACAGGTAACGATCGAATACGAGAACGGTAAACCTTCGAGAGCCACGTCCGTGGTGTTAGCGTCACAACACACCGAATCTGTTGTCGACAAGAAGACGGATATGATGTCCGAAGAAGCAAGGCGCGAAATAATAGCGAAGGTGGCAAAGCCTGTATTGAAAGGATACCTTGATAAAGATACGAAGTTTTACATAAACCAGACCGGCAAGTTCTTAGTCGGCGGCCCGCAGTCTGATACCGGCATGACAGGCCG
>Ga0209777_10004418_pt1 | contig 16653 bp, 15 predicted proteins | sample FrelakmetHBP12HB_FD_187147 | JGI IMG/M metagenome (GOLD analysis project Ga0209777, IMG submission 187147) | Freshwater lake sediment microbial communities from the University of Notre Dame, USA, for methane emissions studies -HBP12 HB (SPAdes)... | ecosystem: Environmental > Aquatic >...
GCGCCCCCGCCGCTGCGGAAAAGGCCGCTCCGGCGCCGTCAATAGACGCCGCGCGCGCCGCTGTGCAGGCCGCGCCGGCGCAGCCGCACGTGGTTGAGTTCCGCAACGTGACGAAGACCTACTTCGCGGGCACGCATCGCGCTTTCACCGCCATCAAGGACGTGACCTTTGCGGTTGAAGACCTGCCGGACATCGGCGAGTTGATCGCGATCCTGGGGCCTTCCGGTTGCGGCAAGAGCACGGTGCTGAAGCTGATCGCCGGCTTGGAGCCGCAATTCCCGGCCAGCAGCGGCGAGGTCCTCGTCCTGGGGCAGCCCGTGAGCGGTCCGGGCGCCGACCGCGGCATGGTTTTCCAGGAATACACGGCCTTCGACAACCGCACGGTGCTGGACAACGTCGCGTTCGGTCTGGAATGCCGCGGCGTGAAGCGCGCCGAACGCCACGAGCAGGCCATGCAGTGGATCGGGAAAGTCGGCCTGAACCCGCAGAAAGACGCCTTCAAGTACCCGCAGGAGCTCTCGGGCGGGATGAGGCAGCGCGTGGCCATTGCCCGTTCCCTGGTCCTCAACCCGCGCATCCTGCTGATGGATGAGCCGTTCGGCGCGCTCGACCCCATGACCCGCCTGCGCATGCAGGACCTGCTCATTGATCTCTGGCGCAACTCCGAGACCACGGTCTTCTTCGTGACCCACTCGATAGACGAAGCCGTCTTCCTGGGCGATCGCATCTATCTTTTCTCCAACGCGCCGGGCACGATTGTGGAGCAGACTTTTGCCCCGCGTCCCACCGTGCCGGCGGTGGAGGCGCACGCGCAGCAGGAATTCGTGGAACGGACGCGGTACATCCGGGAGAAAATCGCTAAGATGGAAAAGGAAGCAGGGCGTGTCTGAGACCGCAGACGCTTGGCGTCTGACGAATGAAAAATGCAAAATGCAGAATGCAGAATGGACGGCGCGAACAGCATGGAGCGCGGTGATACGCGACAGACATTTTGCATTCTGCATTTTGAATTTTGAAAATTGAAGGGTTTATGGCTGGCAAAGCGCACTTCGGCACGTATGTCAAGGCGGTCTTCCACAACCGCTGGAACCTGCTGTTACTCGCCGGCGGCGCAGTGGCTGCATTCATCTCGGGACACGCCGATGTCTTCCTTGCCCTGCTCGCGGCGGCCGAAGTCACGTTCCTGATCGCCGTGGCTTCCAACCCGCGTTTCCAGCGTTCCGTGGACTCGCAAACCGGAGCGGTCGAAGCGGCACGCTCAACCGAAAGCCTGCTGCGGCGCTTCAACCAGCTTTTCTACGCGCTGAGCGGCGAGGCGCAGGAGCAGTTCAACCGCATGCGCAAGCGCTGTGAAGCGCTGCGGCCAAGCGCGCAGCCGGACTCCCCGCCCGCGGACGCTCACCTGGACTCCTTCGCCCAGTCGCAGGCCGCGGGCGTGGACAAGCTGCTGTGGGTCTATCTAAAGCTCCTGCACACCAAAACCACGCTGGACCGCTTCCTGAAAACCACCGACGAAGACGAGATCCTTAACCTGGAACAGACCACACGCCAGCGCCTCGAGGCCCTGCCCAGGGAGAGCACGGATGAGATCACCGCGAAGAAGCGCCGCAGCCTCGAAGACACGCTGGCCACGGCCACGGCGCGGCGCGACAACCTGAAACGCGCGAAGGACAACTGCGAGTTCGTGCAACTGGAACTGGAGCGCATCGCGGCCAAGCTGACTGCGCTCTCGGAAATGGCCGTCAACCGCCAGGACCCGGAGGCGATCACCAGCGAAGTTGACGACGTGGCGCGGAGCGTCGAAGGCACCGAGCAGGCCATCAACGATCTGCAGGCTTTCACCGGCCTCTCCAAGGAAGACTCCCAGGCCCCGCCGATTCTGTCCCAGCCCATGCGCGTGCGCGCGTGAGGAGTGATTAGGCCGAATGGCGCATGTGGTCAGTAGTCCAGGAATCTGCTACCGCGCCTCGACGGCCTGCTCCCTGGTTACTTCATACGTGCCGTCTATGAAACGGATCACATAGTTGGCGCCGTCTTCGACGGGCAGTTCCTTGGCAAGCTTGCCGGCGCGTATCCGCGCAGGTCCCACCTCGACGGTGCCGGTGGCCGTGTACGTGCCGGTGGTCCCGGGCTCGAGCTTCGATGTGTCTTTCAGTCCGGGGAACGTCACTTTGACTGTGCGCTCGGTGTCGTTGCTGATGGTAATCACCGTCTTCTTCGCGGCCTTCTGTTCCGCGACAGCCATGGGATGGCCGAAGACCTGCGTGTAGTACGGCTCGCCGTCCTGGTTGCGCGCGATGCCGACGCCAATCTCAATGAACTCCTTGCGCAGGATGTTGTCGCGGTGGTGCGGGGAAGCCATCCAGCCCGCGACGACCTTCTCGGGCGAGCGCTGGTTCCACGCGATGTTCTCCCCGACCACGGAGTACCGGTAGCCTTTGTCCTGGACGCGCTCGCGCACGGTCTTGCCGTCCAGTTCGTGGGAGGCTTTGTTCTGCCGGGCCATGTGCGCGGAGTGCGCGCGCGCGGCGGCAAGCAGCCTGGCGTTGAGCTTGAGCGGTTCGAGATCCGCCATCTTGCGTTCGGCGTTGGTAAGCTCGACGATGGCTTTCTCTTCGTCGGAGACCTCGATCTCGCCTCCCTCGCCCGCACTGCCGCGGCACGCGGCGCAGACCGCGGCGCAGGCAAGGCTCAGGGCGGCGAAAGAGTGAACGGCAGGTTTCAGCATGCCGTGCTGTTCCCGGGCGCGTTTCCTGTTGACTGGCACGCTCCGCCAGCGTAGCACGTTTGTTGGCAGAGGGAACACAGAAACGAAGCGTTCACAAGGAGCTGCTCATGCAGTCTAGAGAGATCGTCCGGCGGGCCGTCCATTTCGAGAAGCCACCGCGCCTGCCGGTGTTGATGGGCAGCCTGGGCGTCTGCGACACGGCCTGGGTGCCGATGAAGCCCGCGGCCAGCTTCAAACCCGCGCGCCCCGGCGCGGACGAATGGGGCTGCGTGTGGAGCCATACGGACGTAAAGAACATGGGGCAGGTGAAGGGCCACCCCCTCGAAGACTTGCGCGGCCTGAGCAAGCACCCCATGCCCGACTACCGGGACGATTCCCGTTACGTCGAGTGCGCCGCGGCGCTGGACCAGGCCGACGCGGAAGGCAAGTACGTCACCTGCGGCATCTTCATGGTGCTCTTCGAACGCATGCACACGCTGCACGGTTTTGAGCGCACTCTAATGGACCTGTACGACGACCGCGCGGGCCTGGAAGCGCTGGCGAACCGCATTGTGGACGTGCACGTGAGGTACGTGCGCGAGGTGGCGCGGCGTTTCCCCGGACGCGTGCAAGGGTGGAGCATGACGGACGACTGGGGCACGCAGCAGGCCGCTTTCATCAGTGCCGGCGTATGGATGGACTTCTTCCTCCCGCACTACAAGCGCATTTTCGACGCCATGCATGCGGCCGGCTGCGACGTCTGGGTGCACTCCTGCGGCAAGGTGAACGAGATCGTCGAGGGCTACATCCGTGCGGGCGTGAACGTGGTTAACCTGCAGCAGCCGCGCGCGCTGGGCATCGAAGAGATGGGCCGGCGCTACAGCGGCCGGATTGCGTTCGAGAGCCTTGCGGACATCCAGGCCACGCTGCCGGGTGGCGACCCGGCGAAGATTGCGGCCGATGCCGCGGCGCTGATGAAGCATTGGGCGCGGCCCGACGGCGGCTTCCTCTTCAGCGACTACGGTGACGACGTGGCCATCGGCGTCACTAACCCGCGGACCAAGCGGGCGATGTACGAAGCCTTCTCGCGGCTCTCGGAGAAGCTGTACGGCGAACCGCTGCCTATGCTGCGGCAGTAGAGGATGCCGCGGGGCCCAGGATGAGCTGCCGTGCCGGTCCATGGCGCCCGGCTGCGGATATGCCTTCACCCAGGCCTGTTGCGGGAAATGCTCTGGCCCGCTATCGCGCGCAAGCTTACAATCAACTTAGCCAACAGAAAGGAGCGGAGACATGAACCAATCAGCCGACTGTTCACAAGCGGTTTGCGGAGGCTGCCCGATCAAGCGGCGGAAGTTCCTGGCCGGCTGCGCGGCCTGCGTGGCAGGCGCCAGCGGTCTTGGGGGCCTTCTGGCCAAGAGCGCACCCGCCGGCGAAGGCGCAGCCAAAGCGCGCGTGCGCCTCGTGTTCACGCACATTCCTTCGACCGGGCCAATCTGGCCCAACATCGGTTACGACTTCGACACACGGAAGAAGGAACTCGCCGGCAAGCTCGCGGCAGCCTGTCCAAACATCGAATTCGTGCAGGTGACCGCGCAGAACAACAACGACGCAAAGAAAATCCTGGGGGCCGCGGACGCGGTAGATGGCTATCTCGTCTACATGGTGGGGCTCTGGACCGGCGCGCCGCAGGTATTCGCGGCCTCGGGCAAGCCCGTTGTCTATGTGGACGACCTGTACTGCGGTTCAGGCGAGTTCCTCATCGATTATGCCGCGGCCAGGCGCAGCAACCAGAAGGTGGTGGGGGTGTCCACATCGCGCTTCGAGGACGTGGCGCGCGTCGCCAAGTGCTTTGAGTTGCTGAAGAAAACCGGGGCCTCCGTGGACGATTTCATGGCGGCGGGCAAAGCGGCTGCGCGTGAAGGGTTCAAGGCGGCCGGCAACCTGGAGTGCCCGGCGGACGAGGTAAAGGCCATTGAACCTGCCGCTTGCCTGGAGAAGCTGCGCGGCTCGAAGATTCTTGTCGTGGGCGCCGGGCCGGGCGGGACCGCCAAGGCCATCGAGGCTGTATTTGGCACGAAGGTGCTCTTTCTGGACTTCAAGGAACTCCACGAAGCTCATGCCAAGGCCGACCCTGAAGAGGCGGCAAAACTGGGCGAACGCTGGATCGCCGGGGCGGAAAAGGTCATTGAACCCAGCAAGGCGGAGGTCGTGAACTCGGCCGGCATGTACCTGGCGGAGCGCGAACTGCTGAAACGCTACGAGGCCCAGGCCATCACCATCAACTGCCTCGGCGGGTTCTATGGCGGCCACATCAAGGGCTACCCTTGCCTGGGCTTCTGCCAGCTTAATGACGACGGGCTTGTCGGCGCCTGCGAGGCCGACCTGCATTCCACGATCACTATGCTGGCGCTGACCTGCCTCACGGGCCGGCCGGGCTTCATCTCCGACCCGGTGATTGACACCTCAAAGAACGAGATCATCTATGCGCACTGTGTCGCCCCTACCAAAGTCTTCGGACCCAAAGGATCCAGCAATCCCTACCACATCCGCAGTCATTCGGAAGACCGGAAGGGCGCCTCGTTGCGCTCACTCCTCCCGCTTGGCCGCATGACCACGACGCTCAAGCTGCACCCTGAACGAAAGGAAGTGATCTTCCACCAGGGTAAATCCGTGGAGAATGTTGACGAGGACAAGGCTTGCCGGACCAAGCTGGCTGTCGAGGTCAAGGGAGACATAGACAAACTGTTGACCCAATGGGACCGCTGGAGCTGGCATCGGGTGACGTTCTACGGCGATCTGAAGAGCCAGGTGCAGGACTTCTGCAAAGCCGCCGGCTTCAGCCTGGTTGAGGAAGCCTAGCACGGAAGGCGTGCCAGCCGTCCTGGCAAAGGGGTGCGTCCGGCGAGAGTTGAACCCTCTCCCCTGTGGGGAGAGGGCGCTTACGCGGCCTTGCCTTCCGGCACGGACCTCAATTGTTGCCGGACGCGCCCTGGCCAGATAGTCCATCCGAATTTTCATTTTCAATTCCGCGCTGGTCATTTAAGAACCAGTAGTTGAGCATGCCAGTCGAATTGGGGGGAACGGTAATGGGTGCGACAGTATTTGAGACCAACCTGCCCGGGTTCAAGCTGCTCGCCCGCGGCAAGGTGCGGGATGTCTACGACCTGGGCGAGAAACTGCTGATCGTCAGCTCGGATCGCTTGAGCGCTTTCGATTGCGTCCTCCCTACACCCATCCCTGACAAGGGCCGCATCCTCAACGGCCTTTCGCGGTTTTGGTTCAGGTTCCTGGGTGATTTGCCGCGGAACCATCTCATCACCGCCGACGTGGAGCAGATGGGCCACGGCCTGGAGAAGCACCACGAGACTCTCGCAGGGCGCTCCATGCTGGTGGTCAAGGCTGAGGTCTTCCCGGTCGAGTGCGTGGTGCGCGGCTACCTGATGGGCTCGGGCTGGAAGGAGTACCAGCAGAAAGGCAGCGTCTGCGGGCATGCTCTGCCGCGGGGCCTCAAGCAAGGCTCGCGCCTGGACCAGCCCATCTTCACGCCCGCGACCAAGGCCAAGACCGGGCACGATGAGAATATCACTTTCGAGACCGCCTGTGAAATCATAGGCCAGAACTACGCCGAACAACTGCGGGAGATGTCCCTGAGCATTTACAAGCGCTCCGCCGAGCACGCCCTGAAGCGGAACGTCATCATCGCGGACACAAAGTTTGAGTTTGGCCTGTTCAATGGCGCCATTATCCTGGTGGACGAGGTGTTGACGCCGGACAGCTCGCGTTTCTGGCCCAGACAGCAGTGGACGCCCGGCCAGACGCAGCTCAGTTTCGACAAACAGTTCGTGCGCGACTATCTCGAAGGTATCGGCTGGAACAAGCAGCCGCCCGCCCCGCCGCTGCCCGAGACGGTCGTGCACAAGACCCGTGAGAAATATGTCGAGGCCTACAAGCAGATCACGGGGCAGGAAAATCTGTAGTTTTGCGCGCGGCCGTCTGTTGCAGCGTCATCAACGTGATGGAGACAATTGTGGGCGCGAGAGATGCGCGGGTGCGCCGGCGTCTAGCGCTTCCAGAAGGTTCCCAGCAGGGAGGTCTTCTCCCCGGGCTTGTCAATCTGGTAGTAGATGGTCAGGAAAGAGCCGTCGTCCAACTGAACTGAAGCGGGATAGCCGAGATCGCCGTTGGGCGCGTCGTCGCGGATGCGAACCTCGTGTTCGAGGTCCCACGTCGCCCCGCCATCGCTGCTCAAACAGGCCCTCTGCCCAAACGGAGCGCGCCGGTGGCCGTAGCTGAGCAGCAGGCTCCCGTCGCGCAGGCCAATCAGGTGTGGGGGCAGACCCCAGATCTTTGTCGGACGCGCTTCCGCCCAGGTCTTTCCTCCGTCGCTGCTCTCCGTTTGCCAGAGCACATTGGCAAAAGGCGGGCCCTCATGGCGGATCATGCCGACCAGCTTGCCTCCAGTCGTCTCAACAACGTGCGGCTCGTTGAAGCCGCCAGGCGGGGCGTCCTTGGGGATGGGCACAAAGCCAATCAGCTTCCAGCTCTTTCCGTCGTCGCGCGACTCGGCTGCCGCGATGCGCTCTCCCGCGGGCGGCTGCGGGCTCTTTGCGGAGCCGACCCGCTCATTGATGCCCAGGTACAGGAGCCGGCCGTCCTGGAGTTGAATGGGGCCGTGAGGCGCCGTGACCAGGCTGTCAATCGGCTCGCCCCAGGTTTGCCCGCCGTCCGTCGAGCGGAGAAGCCAGTTTCCAAGCCACCGTTTGCGGTCGGCGTCAGTGATCCTGGCCGATTCCTTTTGCCAGCGTTCCGGCGACTGCTCCTCGAAGGCCAAAGAGGTGAACCAGGTGACAATAGTCGTGCCCTTGCTGGTGACGAGAATGCCGGCGTCACGGTCATCGAGCGGCGTGTGGTTGAGGGTGACAGGTTCGGACCAGCTCTTTCCCCCGTCACGGCTGCGGACGAGCTGTGTCTTGCCAAAAGGGCAGACGTGCGCGTCCCGGTCGCCTGAAAAGACGACCCACAGCTCTCCGTCCTTGGCCCGTGCAATAGTTGGCCAGCCGATGTAACGCCCGGCTTCCTTGCAAAGGACCAGCGAGTGCTTTTCCATGGGCATGGCCCTGGCTCCCCACGCTACGGCCAGAGAAAGCAGGATAGGCGCAAACGGCGGCATGTTGCGACGCATGGTGATTCTCTTTCTTTCTTATTGTATCCTAGCAGCGCCCGGGACAAGACTGTATTGCATTTTGGCGGAAGTCCAGGAAACTGGCTGGGAAGAAAAGATTCGGACCGTCAGCATCACAGAGGGGAAAGCTCATGGACCGCCTTTTCCACCCCCGCCGCGAACTTGGCCGCACAGGTTTCAAGGCCACGCTGCTGGGCATTGGCGATCTGGCCGACCGCAACGTCCCATTCGCTGAGTGCTTAGCCACCGTCCGCCGCGCGATGGACGCCGGACTGAACGTGATTGACACCGCGCCCGGTTACGAAATGGGCTACAGCGAGGAGATTGTTGGCGAAGCTGTGCGGGACCGCCGCAAGGAAATGTTCGTCATTGATAAGATTGATCTGCTGCACGAGCCGGTGGCGCGGCAGGTCGAGTACAGCCTGAAGCTCCTGCGCCTTGAAGCGGCAGACCTCTTCGTCTTCCACGGAGTCTCATCCATGCAGGACTGGGAGCGGCTCGCCGCGCCTGGCGGCGGGATGGAACAGCTTGCGGCCTGCCTCAAGGCCGGCAAGACGCGCTACAAAGGCATTTCGAGCCATCACCCGGACGTCCTGCGCGCCGCCATAGCCGCTGGCTACTGCGACGTCGTGCTCTTTCCCGTTGGCCCTTTCTCTGACCGCCGCTACGTGGAGGAAATCCTGCCGCTGGCGCGCGACAAAGGCGTGGGCACGGTTTGCTTCAAGACTTTCGGTGCCGGCAAGCTGCTGGGCGACACAGGCGGCTACAACCGGCCCCTCGCAAAACGCCCGCGAGGCAAGGTCACTTCAGGCGGCGCGCGGGGGCGAGGCGCCCGCGCTGCCCTGCCACATTTGAGCGTGGCTGAGTGCGTGCGATTCACACTCTCCTGCGACCCGGACGTGGCGCTGCTGGGATTGAGCTTCCCAAATGAGCAGGCTGCTGCCTTCGCTGCGGCGTCGGCTTTCACGCCCATGACCAAACAGGAGCTGGAAGATCTGCGCCGTAGCGCGGCAGTGGCAATCAAAGGAAAAGGAAAGTGCTGGTGGAATCCGTGACCCATGAATGTAAGTTGGCTAGAGTTCTGTAGTTTCTCTCTGTAACTTACCATCAATGACATAAGTAATGTAAACATAAGCACTTACATGTATCTGTAATAATTCATATAATCCCCATTGACTTAGTTCCACGAATCTCTATAATACAGCTATGAATAGTGGGAATTGAGTCTGTAATGTAGGGGGGCATGTGGCGTGAACAGTGAGACGAGCAGCTCGGCTGTGACTGAGACTCTGCATGTCTTGCGGAGCAAGGTGCAGAACCTGGGCGCAGAGGAACTGGTGACTTGGGCTTGGCGAACCTTCGGCTCACGCGTCGCGCTGGCCTCGTCGCTTGGCCTGGAGGATCAGGTCTTGACCGACATGCTCTCCCGCCTGGCGCCGGGGATGACCATCTTCACGCTCGACACCGGCCGGCTTTTCCCAGAGACCTACGAGCTCCTGCAGCGCACACGCGAACACTACGGCCTGGATATGCGGGTGTACTTCCCGGACGCGCGGGACGTCGAGGAGCTGGTGAGCAGTTTCGGACCCAACCTCTTTCGCGAGAGCGTCGCACTGCGGAAGCGTTGCTGCTTCGCCCGCAAGGTTTTGCCGCTGCGGCGGGCGTTGGCCGGACTGGCAGTTTGGATCTGCGGATTGCGCAAAGAACAGTCCAGCACGCGGGAAGACATCCAGACTGTCGAGTGGGACGAAGGCAACTGGTTGGTCAAGCTCAACCCCTTGGCGGCTTGGACTGAAGCCGAGGTCTGGACCTACATCCGCGAACATGGCGTGCCCTACAACGCACTTCACGATAAAGGCTTCCCCAGCATCGGCTGCGCCTGCTGCACCAGGGCGACCTGGCCGGGCGAGGATTACCGCGCCGGGCGGTGGTGGTGGGAGGTGCCGGAGAAGAAGGAGTGCGGACTGCACTGGAGAGACGGGAAGCTGCTTAGACCAGCTCTTTCACCTCAGCCAACACAGGGCGCACAGACAACAGAAAGATAAGCCGCGGTGCGGAATGCCGGAACCATTTGCTCGCTCTGCGCTTTCTGTGGTGAATAGTTCGTCCCCGTCGGGCGCCGGACAACCGCGGAGGGCATGACGATGGACTCTCGCAAGAGAAGTTTCCTGAAGGCGCTGAGTTGGCGCGTCATCGCGTTCGTCATCACCTCTTCGGTGGTCTTGCTTATGACGGGGAGTCTGGACTTGGCCGGCGCGGTTGGCCTGGCGGACACAGTGATCAAGATTGGCACCTTCTACTGCCACGAACGCCTCTGGAACCGGGTTCAGCTCGGCAGAGTGCGCCAAGCGGATTACGAGATCTGAAGCATGGAACGATTGGAGCGCCTGGAAGCCAAGAGTGTACACATCCTGCGCGAGGCTTACCGCGAGTTCAAGAGCCTCTGCATGTTGTGGTCCATTGGCAAGGACAGCACGGTGCTGTTGTGGCTGGCACGCAAAGCCTTCTTCGGCCACGTGCCGTTCCCTCTGGTTCACGTGGACACCTCCTTCAAGGTCCCGGAGATGATCACGTACCGGGACAAACTGGCCCGCGAGTGGCGGCTCAACATGGTCGTCGGCCAGAACCGCACCGCCCTGGAAGCCCAGCAGACTTTCCCTGCCGGCCGCTGCGACCGCCTCACCTGCTGCAAGACCCTCAAGAGCGAAGCGCTCAAACACACACTCTCCGGCGAGTGGCCGCGCCTGCGCCTTAACCACGCTTCCGGGCAATATGAAGAGGACGCCAACCCTGAGCCTTACACCGGCGTCATTGTGGGCGTGCGCGCCGATGAGGAAGGCAGCCGCTCGAAGGAACGCTACTTCTCCGCTCGTGACCGGGAGAACGCCTGGGACATTGACGATCAGCCGCCGGAGCTTTGGAACTACTTCAAGACGGACTTCGCGCCCGGTTCGCATGTGCGCGTGCATCCGCTGCTGGATTGGACTGAGCTCAATATCTGGGAGTACATCGAGCACCAGCGCATCCCGCTGATCTCCTTGTACTTCAACCAGGGCAACGGGCGGCGTTACCGCTCGCTGGGCTGCTTCCCTTGCACGAAGGCGGTCGAGTCCGGCGCCCGCACCGTGGCGGAGATCGTGGCCGAGCTGCGCTCGGGCAAGTTCGCTAACATCGCCGAGCGCTCCGGCCGCGACCAGGATAAGGAAGATGGCGGCGGCCTGGAGACCCTGCGCCGCGAGGGCTACATGTGATGAACGCGCAGCCTGCAAGTAGCACGGGCGTCTCGCCCGTGCTCCACGAGCGCGACGCTCGTGGTACAAGCGCCCCCGAGCAGATGGACCTCGTCGTCGTAGGCCACGTGGACCACGGCAAGAGCACTCTTATCGGCCGGCTCATGGCTGACACCGGCTCGCTGCCGCTAGGCAAGCTGGAGCAGGTCAAGGCGCTCTGTGCGCGCAACGCGCGGCCGTTCGAGTACGCCTTCCTGCTGGATGCGCTCAAGAACGAGCAGACGCAGGGCATCACGATTGACACGGCGCGCTGCTTCTTCAAGACTCCGCGCCGCTACTACATCATCCACGACGCGCCGGGACACGTGGAGTTCCTCAAGAACATGGTCACCGGCGCGGCGCGCGCCGAAGCCGCGCTGCTGCTGATTGACGCCCACGAAGGCATTCAGGAGAACACCAAGCGCCACGGCTACATCCTCTCCATGCTGGGTTTGCGCCAGGTGGCCGTGCTAGTCAACAAAATGGACCTGGTCGGCTACTCGCAGCCTGTCTTCAACCTGATCACGCAGGAATACAGCGAGTTCCTCGCCGGCCTGGGAGTCCGGCCGGCGCGCTTCATCCCCATCGCTGCGCGGGAAGGCGTCAACATTGTGACCCTCTCCCAGCCCATGCCCTGGTATGCCGGCCCGTCCGTGCTCGAACAGGTCGAGTCCTTCACCAAGATGAGCGGCGACCAGGACCGCCCCTTGCGGCTGCCGGTTCAGGACGTTTACAAGTTCACCGAAGCCGAAGATGAACGCAGGACCATCGCGGGAACGATAGATACCGGCACGCTTCGCGCCGGGGACGAAGTGCTTTTCCTGCCTTCCGGCAAAAAGTCCACGGTCAAGACCATCGAGGCCTTCAGCGCGGAGAACCCGCGCGAAGCCACGGCCGGCCAGGCCGTCGGCCTGACGCTCACCGAGCAGATTTACGTCCGGCCCGGGGAACTGCTGGTGCGCCGCAGCGACCCCCCAGCGCGCGTGGGGACCCGTTTTCGCGCCAACATTTTCTGGATGGGCCGGGCGCCCATGCTGCCGGGCAAACGTTACAAGCTCAAGCTTGGCGCCGCCCGCGTGCCGGTCGAGCTGGCGGAAATCCGCAACGTGCTGGATGCTTCCGAGCTCACTTCCATCCGTGGCAAACGGCAGGTTGACCGCCACGACGTCGGCGAGTGCGTCTTCGAGACCGCGCGCCCGGTGGCCTTCGATCTGGCCGCCGAGTGTGAGAAGACCGCCCGCTTCGTCATCGTGGATAACTATGAGATCGCCGGCTGCGGCATGGTCCTGGAGCAGGTCAGCGCGGAGGAGTCGTTGCTGGCGAAGCAGGTCCACCGGCGCGAAATCACCTGGCAGAAGGGCCACGTCACGCCCGCCGAGCGCGCGGCCCAGTACCATCACAAGGGCAAGTTCGTCGTCGTCGTTGGCGAGCCCCATCCGGGCTTGCCGCAGCTTGCAAAGCAACTGGAGTCGCGCCTCTTCAGGGAAGGCGTGCACACCTATTACCTCAGCTTGTCCAACGTCTTCGATTGCCTGGGAGGGACGGACGAATCCTCCCCCCTGGCCCATGAAGAGCAGCTCCGGAGGCTGGGTGAGCTGGCGCGCCTCGTCACCGACGCCGGCCTGGTTTTCATCACGGCCTTGGAGAATGCCGACCAGCACGACCTGGCGAAGCTGAAACTGCTGAACGAACCGCATGAGTTATTTGTCGTGTGCCGCGGGGATGAAACCCCGGGAAGCTTCCCTGTGAATGTGCAGCTTTCTCCGAAGCAGGACCAGGACGAGGCCATCCAGGCGGTGCTGCAAGCCTTGAAGGACCAGGGCGTGACGCCCGATTACTCGATTTAGGCGGCGGGAGGCGGCTTAGTGAACGGAAACGCAGACTTAGCACCCCTCGACGGCGCCCATACTGGCGCCGGTGGCGTCGCCATCCACCAGACCGCGGCCTATGCCTATTCCACGGCGCAGGAGATGGCGGAAGTCTTCGCCGGACGCGCCCCTGGCCACATTTACACGCGCATCAGCAATCCCACCACCTACACGCTCGAAAGGCGCTTGGCCGAACTGGAAGGCGGCGTGGGCTGCCTCGCCACCTCAAGCGGCATGGCGGCCATTGCTGCCCTCGCCCTGGGCCTCCTCCGCTCCGGCGACGAGATCGTTTCGGCGGCGGGCATCTTCGGCGGAACCATCTCTCTCTTCCGCAATATCCTGGGGCGTCTCGGCATCCAGACCACGCTGGTGGAGGCGGGCGACGCCGCGCAATTCCGGCGCGCCCTCACTCCCGCCACGCGCCTGCTCTTCGCTGAAACCATCGGCAACCCGCGCATGGATGTCCCTGACATCCCCGCGCTCGCTGAGCTGGCCCGCGAACGCCGCCTCCCCTTGGTCATTGACAGCACCTTGACCACGCCCGCACTCGTCCGCCCCAAAGAATTGGGAGCGGATATTGTCATTCATTCGACCACCAAGTTCATCAACGGCCACGGCACGGCCATCGGCGGGGCGCTCATTGATGCGGGCACTTTCGACTGGGCCAAGGGGCCGTTCCCGGAGCTGCGCGCTCTGGCGCGCAATGCCGGCGGCATGGCTTTTCTGGCGCATTTGCGCATGCTCGCCTACCGCGACTTGGGCGGCTGCCCGGCGCCGGGCAATTCCTTCTTGATGCTGCAGGGCCTGGAAACGCTGGAGGCGCGCATGCAGGCGCACTGTGAGAACGCGCGCAAGCTCGCCGAGCGTCTCAGCGGCCATCCCGGCGTGGCCTGGGTCAACTACCCCGGCCTCGAAAGCTCGCCCTTCCACGGCCGCGTGCGCAAGTTCTTTGGCGGGCGTGCCGGCGGGCTGCTGACTATTGGCTTGGGCGAGGAGAGGCGGGCCTTCCGTTTCGTCAACGCCCTGCGCCGTGCCAGGATCGCGGCCAACCTCGGCGAGACCAGGACGCTCGTGATTCATCCCGCCTCCACCATTTTCCACGAGTACGAAGCGCCCGACAGGGCCAGGATGGGAGTGCCCGAGGACATGGTCCGCGTGTCCGTCGGCATCGGGGATTTCGAGGAGATACTTCAGGATGCGCTGCAGGCCCTTGCAGCCAGCGACAAGGAGGTGCCATGACCCTGACGGTCAACGGCTCCAGCGTGGAAGCCCGGGAGAGCAGCACGGTCCGCCAACTGCTGGTGGACAGGAAAGTCAAGATGCCGGAGATGGTCTCGGTCGAGTTGAACGGCGAGATTCTCGAGCGCTCCGGTTTTGACACTACCACGCTCAAGCAGGGCGATAAGGTCGAGTTCCTCTACTTCATGGGGGGCGGCAATGGAGCTCAGTGACCAGCAGATTGAGCGTTATAGCCGGCACATCCTGCTCGAAGAAGTGGGCTTGGCCGGCCAGCAGCGGCTTCTTGCCTCGCGGGTGCTCATCATCGGCGCCGGCGGCCTTGGCGCCCCCGCCGGGCTGTACCTTGCCGCCGCCGGCGTGGGCGTCGTGGGCCTGGTGGATGCCGACCGGGTGGAACTGAGCAACCTGCAGCGCCAGGTCATCCACCACAGCAGCGACATCGGCGCGTCAAAGGTCTCGTCCGCCGCGGCCAAGATGCGCGCCATCAACCCCGATGTGACCGTGCGCGAGCACAATACGATGGCGCGCGCGGAAAATGCCCTGGAGTTGGTGCGGGATTACGACTTCGTGATTGACGGCACCGACAACTTCCCCGCCAAGTTCCTCATCAACGACGCCTGCTACTTTGCGCGCAAGCCTCTCTCCCACGCCGGCATCCTGCGTTTCGACGGCCAACTGATGACCATCTTGCCCGCGCAGACGGCGTGCTATCGTTGCGTCTTTCGCGCTCCCCCGCCGCCCGGCGCTGTGCCCTCGTGCTCGCAAGCCGGTGTGCTGGGCGCCGTGGCGGGCGTTATCGGCTCGTTGCAGGCCGCGGAGGCGCTCAAGTTCCTGCTGGGCCGCGGCGAACTGCTTACCAACGCCTTGCTCACCTGGAACGCCCTGCGCATGGAATTCCGCAAGGTCGCGCTCCGGCGCAGCCCCAACTGCCCGCTCTGCGGCGCCCATCCGAGCATTCACGCCTTGGAGGACGCCCCTGAGGCGGTCTGCGAACTCAAGAGGGGACGAGGCTGATGGGGCTGCGGATTCCACGGGCGATTCTTGAGGCCATGGCCGCGCAGGCGGCCGCCGCCGCGCCGCTGGAAGCGTGCGGGATTCTGGCCGGGCGCGGCGACAGGGTCGAAGCCTTCCACCCCACGACCAACGCCGACCAGAGCGCTGAGCACTTCAGCATGGCGCCCAAGGAACAGTTTGCCGTGGCCAAGGCCATTCGCGCCGCGGGCCAGCAGGTGCTGGCCATTTACCACAGCCATCCACACTCCCCCGCCAGACCTTCGGCCGAGGACATCCGGTTGGCGGTGACTCCGGGCGTGGTGTACGTAATTCTTTCCTTGAGGCGGAAGGAGCGGCCCGAGGTGAAGGGGTTTCTTATTGAGGAGGCCGTGGTGACGGAGACAGCCGTCGAGGCACTTGCGGAGGAGTGAGAGAAGGAACATGAGACCTACAGACGAGCCTGTGCTGCGCCTTCCTGAGTTGGTCAGGCAGGACGTGGCCGGATACCGCGCGCAGCTTGAGAAGTTCCAGCGCGGTGAGATCACTCCCGTGGCATTCCGGGCCTTCCGTGTGCCCATGGGGGTGTACGAGCACCGGCAGGCCGGGCACTTCATGGTCCGCGTGCGCCTTGGCGCGGGGATGGTTCTGCCCAGCCAGTTGAAGCTGATCGCGGAGTTGAGCCGGGCCTATGGCAACGGCGTCCTGCACTTCACGACCCGCCAGGACGTTCAGATCCACGATGTGCCCATAGAGGACACCGCGGCCATTCACGAAAAGCTGCTGGCGGCGGGATTGAGCGCGCGCGGCGGCGGCGGCAACACCGTGCGCAACGTGACCGCCTGCCCCCGCGCTCTCGTCTGCGCCAAGGCTGTCTTCGATGTCGCGCCTTACGCCATTGCGGCGGCTGAGTACCTTTTGCAGAGCAGGAGTTCGTTCAACCTGCCGCGTAAGTTCAAGATCTCCTTCTCCGGCTGCGCCGAGGATTGCGCCTTCGCTTCCGTCAACGATGTGGGTTTCTTCCCCCATGTAAAGGACGGCCGCAAGGGCTTTGCCGTCTACGCCGGCGGCAGCCTGGGGCCCCATCCCACCCTCGGCGTGCTGCTTGCCGGCTTCATCGGCACGGCGGAAATCTTCGAGGTGGTCGAAGCCGTGAAGCGCCTCTTCGACCGGCTGGGCGACCGCTCCAACAAGCACGCCGCGCGGCTGCGCTATGTCCTCCGGCGCCTGGGTCCGGAAGCCTTCGTGGCCGAATACCGCAAAGAACTCGAGGCCGTGCGGCGCGAGGGTTTGTCCGCGGCCGTGCCGCCCATTCGCGATCTCGCGGCGGCCTTTCTGCCTGGCTATGCGGAAGACGGAAGTCCCCTCCCCCTACCCCCTCCTGCGGCGGGGAGGGGG
>Ga0209777_10004419_pt1 | contig 16650 bp, 11 predicted proteins | sample FrelakmetHBP12HB_FD_187147 | JGI IMG/M metagenome (GOLD analysis project Ga0209777, IMG submission 187147) | Freshwater lake sediment microbial communities from the University of Notre Dame, USA, for methane emissions studies -HBP12 HB (SPAdes)... | ecosystem: Environmental > Aquatic >...
TTCCGATCTTTATCCTTAGATTGCAAGTCATAGGAGATGGCTGTGAAGGAGGCGCGGCAAAGCTGACGTTGCAGTCCTGCGGATTGGCGCCGGCGCCACCAACCGTAATAGTGAAGCCGCAATCGGTAGAGCCGGAGCAGGTCAGCGTCTGGCCGGCGTCGGCAATGTCAGCAGTGCCGTCTGTACTATCGTATAACGAGCCTGCCAATGTGGAAATGTTTGTAGGCACAGTGGCCCAGGTCGGTCTATCGTCTTTGGTAGGGTCGGTATTGTAGGTTATTATCTCATCGAAGTTCGTTATTCCGTCGCCGTCGTCGTCGAAGTTCTTGTTTTCGGTTCCACCCGTGCTGAAATCCAGAGTCTGACTGCCGTCGGTAACAGTATAACTCTTTGTGATTTCCACCAGGGTAACATTGGGGATGTAATCTGTTCTTGTATATGTAAGCTTGAAGGTGTAATCGCCGGGTGTAACGTTCGCTATAGTGCAGTCATATCGGCCATTCGCCGCGTCGTATGCAAGTGTGCAAGAATAAGAGGCGCCGACGGTGCTCAGAGTAACCTCTGTGCTGGGCATTTCAGCCAGACTGTTCAGATGGTCAGGCAGTACAATTGCAAAACTCTGGTTTGGGGCGCTTATCTCACGCCATTGCCCGCAAGAGGCCAGGAAAACGACGGCAAGAATAATTACCGGCATTGTGTAGCGAAAATAGGTTTTCATAGTATCAGTTCTCCTCTTATAAGCCTTTTCGGGATTTTCAATAAGTTGGTCCGATAACAGTGATGGTCCCACTGGGGGCGGCGGCGGCGCCTCCGCCGCTCTTGCCCGAGGCGCCTCCCACAAAGGCGCCGGCAATGCCGCCCGCCAACACTACCCCCACCGTAGTGTAGAACCACCAGGTCTGATACCATTTCTTTTTTTCTTTTTTAAGGGAGAATTGGAGGGTCTGACTTGAGTCGGGAGCTACCACAATCTGTTGCTCGCTCAACTGGTATCCCCTTGCCGCCACTATAACTTTATGCTTGCCGGGTTTTAATTCCGCGCTGAACGGAGTGACGCCCTTTTTTTCACCGTCAATGTAAACTGTCGCTCCCGCGGGGGACGAGTTGATCACCGCCCGACCCGGCTTGCGTGGAACTCCCGCGATGTCAAGGGCAACGTTTTCAGCCGCGGCCGTAAGCGCCGCGCCGTCGCAGGTGGTTGTGTCGGACGCCACTTTGATTATTTCGGCCCGCGCCACATCTGTAAGCTGGGCGGATATTTGGCATTGCTGCGGGCTGAGCTTGACTACTGCGCCGGTGACAATGAAGTGCGCGCTCAGCAGCCGTCCGGCCTCCACCGCGCAGCTCTCGTCAAAACACCCGCTTTGACCATGCGCAATTTCCGTCATGATGACCTCTATATTGCCCCGGTCAATGAGCACGTACTTGCCGGTGCTCATTATGACTTCGCGGATTTTGTCCGAAAGGGCCTTTGATAGGGTTTGCGAAATTCCCTCGTCAACCTTGAGGTCCATAACCGCAAGATAAGGCTTTGCTTTAGGCGCTGTGCCTTGTGCGGCGGGCAATGGTATCGTTGCAGAAAGGAAAAAAAAGACCAACATGAGAGAAATGACTGACCGCATTTTTAAAACCTCCTACTACTTGTCTAAAGGTTATAGTGGCGCTTCTTCTAATGCTGTCACACAAAGTTGGAAGGGCAATCTTAGATGATAAAAAACTCAGTACCCTTGAAAAATTCCTTACCCTTATAGCATAGCAATAACAGATTGTCAATAGAGGAAAAAACGAGGTTTTGCTATAAAAGGATATTGGTGGTAACTTAAAAATATACGGTAGCAATTTTGCGCCCCTTTATTGTTGTTTTGCCGCCGCCACGCGGTATTTCAAAAACGACAATCCGCATGAAAAACAAGCAAAGGGTGATGTTGATTCGGGCGAGCTATCTGCCGGGGCGAATGGGCAGGTATGTCGTTCCGCCGCTTGGGGCGCTGACTCTTGCAGCCATGCTGAGGCGGGAGCGGCCCGAGGATGTCGAGTTCAAAATACTGGACACCGGCCTTGAGCGATATTCGGCCCCGGAGGCGGGCCGGGCCATCGCCGAATACGCCCCGGACGTGGTGGGGATAAGCGCTCTCTCCCTGGAAGCCGTTAACCTTCATCGTTTAGCCGCAGAAGCCAAGAAAATCAATGGAAATATAAAGGTTGTGGTGGGCGGCCCACACGCCACATGTTTTTACGATCAGGTGTTGGGGGACGCCAATATTGATTTTGCCGTGGTTGGGGAGGGAGAGCATGTTTTAATCGAGCTGCTCGACGCGCTCAGAGACGGCTCAGTTCCACCCCACGAGACGCCGGGCCTTGCCCAGAGGAGCGATGGGAGGATAATATTCGGCGGCCCGCGCCCTTATGTCGAAGACCTGGATTCACTGCCCATGCCTGCATGGGACCTCGTTGATTTCAAGCGATATTCCCCTTTCTACAGCATGAACACCTTCACCGCCCGAAGCCCTCACGCTCCGATATTCTCCTCGCGCGCCTGCCCGTACCGCTGCGCCTATTGTCACAGCATTTTCGGCAAGCAATTCCGAGCGCAGAGTCCGGAGCGGACTCTCGATGAGATCGAGCTTCTATACCGGAAATTCGGGGTGAGGGAGCTGCAAGTGTACGACGATGTGTTTAATTTCAACCACGAGAGGGTTTTTGCCATCTGCGAAGGCATTCTCAAGCGCGGGATTGACATCAAAATAGCCTTCCCCAACGGCGTGCGGGGCGACATCATGACGCGGGATATGATCGGGGCGCTGGCCCGCGCGGGCGCGTACAGCATCACTTATGCGGTCGAATCCGCAAGCCCGAGAATCCAGCGGCTTATCCGTAAAAACCTGAACCTCGATAAAGTTTTCGACGTAGTTAAATGGACCTACGACGAGGGCATCATCCCGTGCGGATTCTTCATGCTCGGCTTCCCCACCGAAACAAAGGAGGAGATCGAACAGACCATACGGTACGCGAGCGACTCGAGGATGTTGAGGGCGTTATTCTTCACAGTGGTTCCGTTCCCACGCACGGAACTATACAATCTCGCAAAAGAAACTTATCCCAATCACGATTTCACCTACGACTTTTCGCCGAAAATGTATTACTGGGCCGTGAGGCCGTATTTTTCGGAGGTCACCGGCATAGATGTCGAAGCGATGTCCCATAGGGCGTGGTGGGAATTTTACATACGCCCCTGGCGCATGGCGCAGATATTGAGGCGGTTCCCCAAAAACTTTTCTTTCCTGAGGAGCATTTACGCCGGTCTGGCTTATGGATGGATAGGCATCGGCCGCAAGGAGGAGAGTCTGGAGATTTCGTCGCCCGCCCCCTACTCCACCACCTATATCGAACAATGCGAATGTGGTACTTCAGACCGTCTGAAGGACGGCCCGGCCCCCGACTCCCGCTCCCCGTAGGATCGGGCGAAACGAACTTTAAATGATAAATGATGAGTGGAGAAAAGGCTGTAGGCGTTAGGCATTTGGTTGTAGGGGCGACTGGCCGGTCGCCTCTACAAAAATTGGAACCTAAAGCCTAACGCCTAAGGCCTAACGCCTAATGAAGGTAGTTCTCATAAAGCCTTATTGGCAGGTGGAGGGTCTGAAGGTGACTCCTCCGCTTGGCCTGATTTCACTAGCGGCTTACCTGCGCGAGAGGATGAAGCCTGCGCCGGATTTGATTGTCCTCGACCAGGCGGCGTTGCGGATGAGCGTTGGCCGGATAGAGGAATTCCTCAAGAGAGAGAGGCCGGACGCCATCGGGATAACCGGCCTGACTTTCGAGGCGCCTGCGATCAAGGCGCTTGCCGCGCTGAGCAAGCGCGTCCTGCCCGAAACCGCGCTCATGGTCGGCGGGCCGCATGCGACCGTCTTTTTCGATCATCTGCTTGAGAACACCCGCGCGGACATGGCCGTTCTGGGCGAGGGCGAGGTCACATTTCTCGAGCTGATCGAGCGCATCCGCGAAGGCAAGGACTGGAAGGACGTACCCGGAATCGCCTATCGCGCCGGGGATGGAACCATCGCTAAAAATCCTGCCCCCCCTCCGATCGAGGACCTCGACAGCCTCCCACTCCCCGCGTGGGATTTGATTGACCTTCCCCGCTACTCGAAATTCAGTGAAATGAACAACATTTTGAAGGGCTGGCCCTACATGTTCATCTTCACCTCCCGCGCATGCCCTTACGGATGTATATATTGCCACCAGGTCTTCGGAAAAAGGTTTCGGGCCAGGTCTGTGGAATCCACGCTCGAGGAAATCCGGCGCCTCGTCCGCGACCATGGGGTGAAGGAAATCCAGATCATAGACGACATTTTCAACTGGGACGTTGACCGGGCGAAGGAGATTTGCCGCGGAATTATCAGGGAAGGGATCAAGATCGGCATCTCCTTCCCGAACGGCATTCGCGGAGACCGCCTGGACGGCGAATTGATCGAGCTGCTGGCAAGGGCCGGCTGCTATTCCATGACCTTCGCGGTGGAGACGGCGACGCCGAGGCTCCAACAAATGTTGCGCAAGTTCGCCGACCTCGACAAGATCGGCTGGGCCATCACAAAGGCTTATGATGAGGGCATTATACCGATGGGATTCTACATGCTGGGGTTCCCCACCGAAACGCGGGAGGAAATGGAGGAGACTATCCGGTTCGCATGCCGATCAAAGATGCTGAAGGTCGGGTTCTTCCTCGTGGTGCCGTTCCCGAGGACGAGGTTGTTCGATCTGTTCCGCGAGACATACCCTGACGATTTCAAACTCGACGATTTCAATCTCGACAACATGCGCTATTTCACCGCCGATTCCTTTTATCAGAGGGTTACGGGCATAGACCTTGTCTCCGTGTTGCGGAACGCGTACCGGCGCTTTTACCTCGATCCGGGCCGACTTGTTAATATATTCACACGTTTCCCGTGGAACCGACATCTCCTGCGCAGCATGTATCGGGCTTTTCCCACTACCTTGGCCGGCGGATACAAAATCGGCGAATGGCGCTCGCGGCTAACACGCCGCCGCCTGGGCATGGAGGTCAAGGAAAGATGAGGCAATTTATATATAAGCGTCCCCGTTTTAGGGACAGATTTCAATGAAGTTGCATGTTATTATAGACAAGGGGTTTTAAACCCCTTGTCTGTATTAATCTGCGAAATCTGCGGTTTATCACTCGCTCCCCGCCGGTCACGGGCTTTTAACGCATCTGAAGCCGTATTTTAAATCCCAGTTCCTGGGCAGGTCCGCAAAGCGGAAGGATGTCCTGACGCTGGAGAACGTATAATCGTACGATCCGCCGCGAAGCGCCTTTTTTACGCCGTCGTCGGGGCCGGTCGGGTTCCTGGCGGGAGATTTCGAGTAATACTGGGAATCATACCAGTCCGAGACCCATTCCATCACGTTTCCCGCCATATCGAGAGCGCCGTAGGGGCTTTTTCCGTCGGGGTAGCTGCCGACCGGCTGGGGATGGTTCACTTCGCAGCGGTTATAATTGGCGTGTTTGCAGTCTATTTCTTTGCCCCACGGATAGGGGTTGCCCGTTGTTCCGCGCGCGGCCTTTTCCCATTCCGCCTCTGTTGGAAGCCTCTTGCCCGCCCATTTGCAATATCCCTGCGCATCGAACCATGTTATTGCGACAACGGGATAATTCGGGCCGGTTTGGATTGATTCGCCCCTGGTCGCCTTTTTGTTTCGATGCGGCGAGTGGCACTTCCCCGACCGCTGGCATTTCGCGTAATCGGCATTGGTCACTTCAGTTATATCTATGAAAAAGGCGTCCAGAGTGACCTGATGTATAGGCTGCTCATCCCTCTGGTACAAGTCGCTACCCATGTTAAAGGGGCCGGCTTCCACGTAGACCATCCCCGGCGGCGCCGCAGGAGCGGCCCCTTGCGACATCACCGCCCCCCCTCCGGCCATGAGACATAAAGGGACCAAAATCAATAAGTTGAATCTGCGAATGTTCTTTTTCATGGCGATGTAAAATAGACATTTCAGCCGAATATTTCAACTGCGGGTCATGGGTGGCCCGTCTTTTTACCTGCGCAACCCAGCCGTACTGCTGATCCACCCGCCGATATTATGTGTTTAATGTATACTCAGATAGTAAAGTTGAAGAAAAACTGAATTACATTCATAATAATCCCGTAAAAGCTGGCCTTGTCAAGCAGCCGTGTTATTGACCGGACAGTTCGGCGCGTTTCTACGAAACGGTACGATCAGTTGGCCTGGAATTAGGAATCGGATAATGTTCAAGCACAATCTCTATCCTGTGACCCATGAGAAATCCCTCCTGTTGCTTAGGCAACCCAGTCAACAAGTTGACGGGCCTACCCGCGAATTTTGTTTAGAACTATCATGTGTTTCTTCTAAATAGGGAGTATTTCAAAAATGAAAAATAAAATTGCACTATTTCCCTTCATCTTGATATTAATTTTAACATTATTTATTTTTAATAATAATTATTTGTTACCTAGGGATGCCAATTTGGGATTAGATGATTTGGTTATGCTTGTAGATAACAACATGAATTTAATGCCTGTTGAAGATAATAAGATACTTGTTGATCACCTGAAAAGAATATTGAAAGTATGGAAGAATGTTAAATTTTCACCTAAGAATGCTTTTGCTTATAATTTACAAGAATATATGGATTCCAGATTAAGCACGGGTGATTTTTCGAAATTGCAAAATTTGGACATTTTCCATATGGACCATTCTTTTATTAAAGCCAGGATTCACTCTTATTCTAACGAAGAAAAAGCTTACGCCTTAAAGACAAATAAATTATGCGAAAAGGCTTGCGAAAATGATATATTTAATATGTACTTGGCAAATGCTCCAAAAGTGCTTGCGCTAAGAGATATACATGGATCAAAAGTAAAGGAAATTAATAAGCTTTACTCTCTTGCTTATTTAGACGGTGCAATGTTTGGTGATAAATATGAATCGCCTCCAAGAAAAAGATTATATATAACAAATAATTATATAATTGATGATTTGAAAGATATCCCTATCCACACATTAATAAGGGGTGGATATGCTAATGGCTCTTGCAATGACTTTAGTCATTCCATTGTTGTATCCAGTTATATTTTTTATAATCAAAATAATATAATTGATATCAATGATAGTTTCTATATAAAGAACCGAGTGGAAATTCTCGCGTACTTAATAGCTCATGAGATAGGTCATTGTTATTTTAATGAGAAGGAAAATTATTTAAACAACAAATCAATAATGTATCCTGTACATATCTTTGAATATAAGGAATGGTTGAAAAATGTTCAAATTAAATAGAAGTATAAGAAATTGTGGAAGCGGCTGGCGGCAATTATTTCGACGAGCTGGTTGCCCGCACTAATGCGCCTCGGCCCAATTTTTGCCGTGGTTTACATCCACGGTGAGCGGCGCTTCGATTTCAGCCACCGACTGCATTTTTTCTTGCACTATTTTTTCTATTTGGGGCACATCCTTCTCGGGGGCCTCGAACACCAGTTCGTCGTGGACCTGAAGTATCATCTTTGTCCTGGATTTGTTTGCTTTGAGCCAGTTGTGGATTTCGATCATGGCTTCCTTGATGATGTCTGCGGCGGTACCCTGCATGGGGGCGTTGATGGCGGCTCTTTCGGCGAACAGGCGCACCTGGCGGTTTTTGGAGTTGATTTCGGGGAGTAGCAGCTTTCTTCCGCGCAAGGTTTGGATGTATCCTTTCTTGCGGGCGCATTCGATGTTGTCGTCCATGTATTTTCTCACCTGCGGGTAGCGGGCGAAGTATGCGTCAATAATGGTCTGGGCCTCTCTCTGCGGGATGCGAAGCTGTTTGGAGAGGCCATAAGCGCTCATGCCGTAAGCGATGCCGAAGTTCACAACCTTGGCGCGGCGCCGCATTTCGTAACTGACGTCTTTTGCGGCCACCCCGAAAACCTCCGCCGCCGTCCGCGTGTGCACGTCCTGCTTTTTTCGGAAGCTGTCCAGAAGGGTTTCATCCCGTGAGAGGTGGGCGAGGATGCGCAGCTCGATCTGGTTGTAATCGGCGCTTACGATCAGCATTCCCTTTTCCGGCACAAAAGCCTCGCGTATGCCACGCCCCGCTTCGGTGCGGACCGGTATGTTTTGCAGGTTGGGGTCGGAGGAGCTAAGCCGCCCCGTCGAGGTGACGGTCTGGTTGAAGCTCGTATGGATGCGGCCCGTCTTCGGGTTGATGAGTTTAGGGAGCGCTTCGGTGTAAGTGCCGCGCAGTTTAGCGAGGCTGCGGTAATCGAGTATCAGGCCGGGAAGTGGATGATCAACCGCGAGTTCTTCGAGCACGTCGGAGTCCGTGCTGCGGCCCGTCTTGGTCTTGCGCACCACGCGCAGGCCGAGTTTGTCGAACAGTACGTCGCCAAGTTGTTTCGGACTGGAGGGATTGAATTTCTCCCCCGCCAGATGATATATTTCCTCCTCGATCTTTTTCAGTTGCTTCCAAAGATCGTCGCTTATCGCCTTCAGCAGCTCGGTGTCAACCTTGACGCCGTTCATTTCCATGGCGGCGAGCACCGGCACAAGCGGCATATCGAGGTTCCGGAACAGATCGGTCGCCTGAGCCTTCTCGATCCGCTTTTCGAGTACCTGCTTTAGCTCAAACGTCACCTCCGCGTCGTCACACGAATAATCCCCTGCCCTCTCCACTTCGACCTCGTCGAAGGTTTTCATTTTTGCGCCTGAGCCGACCATGTCGGTGTATTCCTTCATGGTTCTGTTGAGAAATTCCCTGGCGATGGCGGCCAGGTTATGCTGTCGCCGTGCCGGGTTGAGGACGTAGCTCGCCACCATGGTGTCGAATTCGAGCTTGCGCACCTCGACGCCGTGATTGGCCAGCACAATTGTGTCGTATTTGGCATTTTGCGCGATTTTGGGTTTTTCCGGGTCTGTGAGAATCGGCGAAAGCGCGCCAAGCACGTTCTCCATCGGCAATTGATCGGGGGCGCCGAGGTAGCGATGCGCAATGGGAATGTAAAAGGCGTGTTTCGGCTTTGCGCAGAAACTTATGCCGACCAGGGAGGCCAGCATGGGGAATTCGCTGGTTGTTTCAGTGTCGAATGAGAAAACAGGGGCCGCTTCGAGCGCTGCGACGAGCGCCGCGAGTTCCTTTTCGGTCAGGACAAGACGATATTCGAGTTTTTCATCGCGGCCCGATTCCGGCTCTCCGCCTATCACGTCCAACAATCTAGTGAATTCCAGCTCGTGAAATATGCGCCGCAGCTCCTCGACGTTCGGCTCTCGCACAGCGTAATCGTCCGGGTTCCACTTGAAGGGCACATCGGTGTCCAGGGTCACGAGTTTTTTGCTGAGGCGGGCCTGGTCGGCGAACTGGCGCAGATTCTCCTGCCGCTTCTTGCCGCTTATTTCGGCAACGTGAGAAAGGACGCCCTCTATAGTTCCGAATCTTTCGATCAGCTCGCGCGCCGTCTTCTCCCCGACGCCCGGTATGCCGGGGATGTTGTCCGCGGTGTCTCCGGAAAGGCCGAGCACCTCGATGACCCGCCCCGGCTCAACCCCGAAGCGCTCCCTGACCTCCTCGAGGCCGGTCGTCTTGTCCTTCATCGTATCGAGGAGCTTCACGTTCTCATCCACCAGTTGATAGAGGTCCTTGTCGGATGTAACGATGAGTATGTCAAAGTCTTTTTTGGCGCGTTTGACGGCCGTGCCGATAACGTCGTCCGCTTCGTAATTGGGAACTTCGAGCACGGGGATGTTGAACGCTTCGATTATTTTCTTGATGTAGGGGATTTGAGGCGGGAGGTCTGGGGGTATTTCGCGCCGGGTGGCCTTGTATTCGGGGTAGATGGAGTTTCTGAAGCTGCCTCCGGGCGGGTCGGCGGCGATGGCGACGTGGGAAGGCTTCAGCTCGCGCAGCACCTTGAGGAGCATGGTGGTAAAGCCCATGGCGGCGTTGGTCGGCTCTCCCTTCGAGTTGGAGAGGTGCGGTATGGCGAAATAGGCCCGGTAGATGTACGAGCTGCCGTCAATCAACACTAATAAACTTTTCTTTGCCACTGCATTTGAAATATAGCGCGAGGCGCGACGCATTGCCAGAGGGAGTGATGTCTAGTATCATTTTGATTTATAGCGAGGGTGTCGCTCAGCGGAAGCGGTCCCTCGCGTATTTTATTGCATGAAACTCGTTTTTAAAGGCGCCGTCAGGTCTGTGGCGGTCATCACGGGAGTCAAGGTCGGTTCGCCGCTGACCGCCTTCTGGACGTTCCCTTCGGTGATCGTCTCCTCGATGCTCATCGGGTGGGCGGCGGAGGCCAGCGAGTATTTCATATCGCAAGGGATGGCCCTGGCAATACTGGCGTGGCTCCAGACGCTGCCGGAGTTTTCGGTCGAGGCGGTGATCGCATGGCACGGGGACGTGAGCCTGATGACGGCGAATTTCACTGGCAGCCTGCGCCTTCTAGTCGGGCTGGGCTGGCCGCTGATATATGTCACCGCCGCAATTTTTCATCGCCGCAAAACAGGTCTTCCGCTCGGAGTTATCAATCTTCAGGAGGCGCATTGCGTCGAGGTCGTTGGGTTGTGCCTTCCTATTCTCTACTTTTTTATTATATACGCGAAAGGGACTCTGAACCTGATTGACGCGGGCATCCTGATATTTTTTTATCTCGCGTATATTGCGGTGCTCTCGAGGCTTCCGCCGGAGGAGCCTGAGGCCGAGGAGCAGCCGCTGGTTCCGAGGAAGATACTCGCAATGAAGCCCGTCTGGCGGAACGCCACGATCATATCGCTATTTATAGCCGGCGGAGCGATGTTGTATTTCGTTGTTGATTCGTTCCTGTCGAGCATGCTTGGTCTGGCGGCTGTGTTCGGTGTGTCGAATTTTATTCTGGTGCAGTGGGTGGCGCCGTTCATGTCGGAATTTCCCGAAAAGGTGACGGCGATTTACTGGGCCAAGCGCGTTACGCGCGCCCCCATGGCCCTCATGAATATGGTCAGCTCGAACATCAACCAATGGACAGTGCTGGCGGGAATGATCCCGATCGTCTACTCGATCAGCCTCGGCCGGGCGGCGTTCGTCCCGCTCGATGCGGCCCACCGCATGGAGATACTTCTCACCGTCGCCCAATCCCTCCTGGGCATGATGCTGCTCGCCGATATGAGATTCCGCTGGTACGAGGCATTATGCCTGTTCCTGCTGTGGATTATCCAGTTTATATTGCCTCCTATACGCGAAGCAGTAATGATTGTTTACTTCGGCTGGGCGCTTATTGAATTGATACTGATCGTCGCCAAGAGGCGCAGCTTGACGGCGTTTCCCCTTTTCATCAAATTACTAAGAGGCGCCGGGAAAACCGGGAGCAAGGATTGACGACGCTCGCATGGAAGACCGACAGTCCGCAGACCATATGGGGAATAATGTAATAAATTACATTTGCCAACCCGGGCTGGCTGGGTTATCATAAATCGGGGCTTAGGAGAACATTTTTTCATGGACGAGATTGAGCGGATGATCAGCGTTATACTTGGCCGGCATGACCTGAGCACGCCGGAGGGCAGGGATGCGGCCTATGAGGATTGCATCGAGTTTGCGGAGAGCGAGCTTTCCCACGATATTCGCTGCAATACCTTCCTGCGCCGCGTCGCCGAAATGCTCGAGAAGGAGGCCGTCGAGTACGAGATTATCCGGGAGATGGTGGACATGCCGGACGACGCGATGCTCGATTTCGCGTATGACGAGCGACACGGCTTCGTAATCACCGGCAACGCGAGCGGTATAAGCTACCTTGCCGACCTGCTCCACATCCTCGCGGAAGCGCCTTCCGGCGAGCACATCCACCTTTACAACGACGAAGAGCCGATTACCCCCACAAGTTTCAATGCGGTGATTTATGTAGACGAGGACGAATGGTTTCGCAAACTCGCCGAAGAGACCGGCGAGAAAGGAGAGAATGGAGAAAACCTTTCCAGGAGAAACATAAACCCCGAGGACATTTTCGCCCTGCAGATCGTCGGCGACATCCCGCACGACCTGACCCTTACCCGCGATCAACTCTACCGCGTGGACGGCATACACAACGGCGAACACGAGGGCGCATGGAAAAAATCCTTTTCAAGGGACTCGGACAGGTATGTCACATTCCGGATAACCGATGACCACGACGAAGACCTCGAAATAACGCTCCACCTCGACGACCCCGACATCAACTTCTTCAAAAAGTCCGATTTGGCGGGGTTGCTGGATTGAGAAGAAGGCCGTTGGCTGTAGGTGGTAGACTTAAGAGACCGAGCTTTTTTGCCTTCCCTGCCGCCGATTGCTTACAGAAGCCTGAGAAGCCTAATGGGTACTTGACAAAGCTTTCGGGGATTGTTATCATTCAGGTCATCAAGAGACCTTAGTGTCATAAATTTCCAATCACAAGGTAGCTGATCTTTGTTTTAATCGCGTTATTTTCCGATTTATGTATTCAATTCGTTGGATCGAGGTTTCCGCACTGAGTTTCAAGCGACGGCGGTGGGCCTGTTGGGGCCTGTATCAAATCAATTTGGAAGAAGGGTAAGTCCCAAAGGGGGAGATTTGTGCGTTTTCACGAGATTGACGAGGAAGTTGGCGGAGAAGAAGTAGCGGCGGCTCCAGTGCGCTCTCGCAGCGTAGATATGAACCTGAAGGAGCTGAAGAAGAAGACCATCCGGGAGCTTAACAAGATGGCCCGGGACCTGGGTGTGGACGGGGCGAGCACCATGCGCAAGCAGGAGCTTATCTTCGCCATGCTTCAGACCCAGGCCGAGAAAAACGGGCTGGTTTACGGCGAGGGCGTTCTCGAGGTGCTGCCTGACGGCTTCGGATTCCTTCGAGGCCCCGATTTCAGCTACCTGCCCGGCCCGGACGACATCTACGTCTCTCCCAGCCAGATTCGCCGGTTTAATCTGCTCACCGGCGACACAGTTTCCGGGCAAATCCGGCCTCCGAAAGACGGCGAGCGATATTTCGCCCTCCTCAAGGTCGAGGCGGTGAACAAAGAGGACCCGGAAACCACCAAAGAGCGGATAATGTTCGATAACCTGACTCCTCTCTTCCCCGACGATAAGTTCAGCCTCGAGACCGATCCGCGCAACTTCAGCGCCCGCGTCATGGACCTCCTGACGCCCGTCGGGAAAGGGCAACGCGGCCTCATAGTCGCCCCCCCGCGCACCGGGAAAACGATGCTCCTCCAGAACATCGCAAACTCCATAATGGCAAACCACAAGGACGTCGTCCTCATAGTGCTGCTCATTGACGAGCGGCCCGAGGAGGTGACCGACATGATGCGCAGCGTGGAGGGTGAAGTGGTCAGCTCGACGTTTGACGAGCCGGCGACGCGCCATGTCCAGGTCGCAGAAATGGTCATTGAGAAGGCGAAGCGGCTGGTCGAGTATAAAAACGACGTGGTCATCCTTCTCGATTCGATCACCCGGCTGGCGCGCGCATACAACCAGGTGGTGCCGCCTTCGGGAAAGGTGTTGTCAGGAGGCGTTGATTCCAATGCGCTTCATCGCCCGAAAAGATTCTTCGGCGCCGCCCGAAACATCGAGGACGGCGGCAGCCTAACCATCATCGCCACAGCCCTCGTGGACACAGGCTCCCGAATGGACGAGGTCATCTTCGAGGAGTTTAAGGGCACAGGCAACATGGAAATCCACCTAGACCGCCGACTCGTTGACAAGCGCGTCTTCCCCGCCATAGATATTCACAAGTCAGGCACGCGAAAAGAAGAGCTTCTGCTCGAAGATTTTATTCTCAACCGAGTTTACATACTCAGAAAATTCCTCTCCACACTCAACCCTGTCGAAACCATGGAAATTCTCCTCGACAAAATGAAAGGCACCCGAAACAACAGGGAATTCCTCGAAAGCATGAGCGCGTAATTAGATTTTAGTTTTTGGATTTTAGATTTTGGATTTAATTCTTCAATCTAAAATCTTCAATTTAAAATCGAAAATAAAAGCGAATTTCATGCGCCGAACCAAAATAGTCTGCACTTTAGGCCCTGCAAGCGCCGATGAAAAGACAATCAGGGGAATGATACGGGCCGGCATGGATGTGGTGCGCCTCAATTTTTCACACGGCGCCCAGCCCGAACATGAGCGCAATATCAAACTTGTCCGTCGCATCGCCAGGGAAGAAAACAAGCCCGTTGCCATTCTGATGGACCTTCAGGGGCCGAGGGTTCGCGTCGGGGAGTTCATCGGGGGCGGCGCAACCCTGAAAAAAGGCCAAAATTTCGTTTTGACCTCCAGAAATATCAAGGGAACCAGTGAAATCGCTTCCGTAACTTATCCCGCGCTGCCGAAGGACGTGAAGGCCGGGGACGCCATTTATTTGAACGATGGCCTGATTCGCCTGTCGGTCAAAAGGGTGGCAGGCCCGAATATCTTCACCACCGTGGTAGAGGGCGGTGATATTTCAGATCACAAGGGCATAAACCTGCCCGCCACAACGCTGTCCACGCCGTCTGTAACCCGCAAGGATATGGACGATCTCAAGTTTGGCATTCGCGCCGGGGTGGATTATGTGGGGTTGAGTTTTGTTCGCTCGCCCTCAGACGTAAACCTCATCAGGAGAGCGATCCGGAGGGCGGGCGGCAGGACGCCGGTCATCGCCAAGATCGAGAAATTCGAGGCATTGAGTTGCCTCGATGATATTATCGAAGCGGCGGACGGCGTCATGGTGGCGCGAGGCGACTTGGGCGTCGAGACGCCGCTCGAGGACGTTCCTGGGCACCAGAAGAGGATCATAGCTTTATGCGCCCGGCGCATGAAGCCGGTGATAACGGCTACACAGATGCTCGAAAGTATGATCGCCCATCTGCGCCCCACCCGCGCAGAGGTCTCGGACGTCGCAAATGCCATACTCGACGGCACCGATGCGGTAATGCTCAGCGCCGAAACCTCGGTCGGGAAATATCCCGTTCAGGTGGTGCACACAATGGCAAAGATCGCGCTGGAGACCGAAAAGATGGTCACGGATAGTGATATGGCTTGGCTGGTCAAGCCGTGCCACACCTATCGTTCGATTTCGCTTAGCGAGTCGGTCGCGCAGGCGGCTTCGTTCCTTGCCGGGCGAGTTGGAGCGCAGGTCATCATCGCCTTCACCGAATCGGGATTCACCGCGCGATTGATCAGCAAGTTCAGGCCGGGCCGCAATGTTTTGGCCGTCACACCTCACGAGAACGTCCGCCGGATCATGTCGCTTTACTGGGGGGTACTGCCGGTGCGCGGCGAAAGGATGACCACTGTGGACGATATGATTATCCACTCGGTCGAGCAGGCGAAGAAAATGGGGTTCCTTAAAAAGGGCGACCGGGCTGTAATCACTGCCGGCGTTCCCCTTGCCACCTCCGGAACCACCAACCTGATAAAGGTGCACATAGTTTGAAATGAGATTCAGAATAATTCTCTCAACGGTAATGATAATGGCCGCTTTCGGAATAATTCAGGCCCAGAATCAGACACAACCCGCCGCGGAGACCGAAGCGGAGCGCGCAGCACGGTTACATCAATCCTCGATCGTATGCGATCTTCACGCCGATTCCCTTACGATAGTCAAGCGCAAACACGCCAACTTCGCCCGGGGCAGTTCCGCCTTGCAGATTGACCTGCCCAAACTCAAAGCGGGGAACATCTCGCTCGCCACCCTTGCGATATGGATTCCGGACAAAATGAAGTATGCGAACTTCAAATATGCCGATTTATTGATCTCTCTGTTTGGCGGCATACTGAAGGAAGCGCCGGATTTGAGGCTGGTGCGCGGGTTCGGCGAGTTTGAGGCGGCGCGAAAGGATGGCAAGATCGCCATTGTGCTGACAATCGAGGATGGCAGGGCCATCGAGGGAAAAATCGAAAACCTGCGCGCCCTTTACGAGCGCGGAATACGCGGCATGAGCCTGACATGGAACATCAACAACGACCTCGCAACAGGCGTATGGGAAGCGCGCCGCAGGAAGGGCCAGGGGCTTACCGGCAAGGGCCGCGAGGTGGTGAGGGAAATGGCAAAAATGGGCATGATGATAGACATTTCTCACGCCTCGCCGGAAACTGTGCGCGACATCCTCAAAGTGGTCACCGGCCCGATTTACGCCTCACACGCCTGCGTTTATGCGATCAATCCCCATTGGAGAAACCTGCGAGACTGGGAGATTCAGGAGGTCGCCCGGCGAGGTGGCGTTATTGGGGTTAATTTCTTCTCGAAGCATTTGCGAAAGGACGGAAAAACCGCTTCCCCGGCCGACGTTGTAAAGCATATAGACTATATTGTAAAACTTGTCGGCGTGGACTACGTCGCCATCGGCTCCGATTACGACGGCGATATAAAAAACATAAAAGGCCTCGAAAACATCTCGAAGATGGAGGCGCTGACTGAAGCGCTGGTCAGGAAAGGTTATTCGGAGGAGAACATAAGAAAAATTCTCGGCGGAAACTTCCTCCGGTACTTCAAAACGGTCTGCCCATAAGGGTGTGCAACATCCAAGAGGGGTTTCGCCGGTTTTCATGTTCGTAACGCAGCCGTCTCAGACGAGCCGTCTGGCCCGGCTGTAAAATAGGGCAGGCGAGGATGTCCTTTCAGACGCCCGTCCGGGCGCCTGTTTTACTCATCCTGATTATATCTCA
>Ga0209777_10004420_pt1 | contig 16645 bp, 9 predicted proteins | sample FrelakmetHBP12HB_FD_187147 | JGI IMG/M metagenome (GOLD analysis project Ga0209777, IMG submission 187147) | Freshwater lake sediment microbial communities from the University of Notre Dame, USA, for methane emissions studies -HBP12 HB (SPAdes)... | ecosystem: Environmental > Aquatic >...
TGTCCAACTCGCGTGCCCCATAGAAACGCGAGATCACCGCCACTGTGCCGGTGCCGACAATGTCGACCATACTGAACAAAAGCCAGATGACGAACATCGAACTGATCACGGCCGCCATTTCCGGCGCGCCCAGTCGCCCGACCCAAATGGCATTGGTAATCAGTAGCACGGTGCGAAGCGCCATGGCGCTGACGGCAGGCCAAGCCAAACGCATGATCTGGCGGAGAATCGGCCCCTCGGTGACGTTGATCAGTTGTGGCGACATGGGAATATTCGGCTCGCTTTAAGTCGCCGATTCCGTGACCGGTGGCGACACCAGTTGCAGAAGTTCGTTGAACGATTCGCCCCATTGCAAAACACCATCAGAAACATCATCAACTTCAATCCTGTCAACAACGCCGAGCGCCGCCGCTGCCGCCAAAAGCGCGCAGAGCGCATCTCCTTCGGTCTTGACCAAATCCGCAGACAACTCCTTGCGCCCCTCGACCACCAAACCATCATCGATTTCGGCAATCTTGGCGCCCAGCGAACGAATAATGTCGCAGAGACGCCGCCGACGCGCTTCCTCGCGATTCGTGTTATAAGGTGATGATCGAATGACCGATGTTCCCTCGCCTACACTTGCTGCCAGCGCCAGCGCACCCACTGCATCCGGGTAATCGTGCATTTGCTCGTAAGCAACGCGGCGTCCTTTGACGGCAGACTTCTTGACGAGATAGCCCTTGACTTCATTTTGATTGTATGGAATGAACTCAACACCCATTCGCCGCAGTTGGCCCAGCGGTGTATCGCTGATGTCGGCACTACTGAAATCCTTCAGGATCAGCTTGCCACGGCTGTAATTGTCTACGCCAGCCGCGAGGTAGGCCGCCAATTCCGTGTCCGGTCTGAGAGTGATTGTCGATGGTGTGTCATTAACTCCGCCAGTGATCGTGACGTGTGAGCGGTATTCGCCGGCCTGCGTCGGAGTACGTTTGCGCAGACGACGTTCGAGTTCATCTTCCGGTTCGTCATCACGAAGGCTCTTTCGTTCGAATCCCGCGACGAAGTGCTCAAATATACCATCGAAGCGACTGCCAGCAAACAGATCAAACAACTCGCACTTGCCACCGATGGTGGACATCGCCAGTACCAGATGCGGCACGATCTTGGCGCTCTCACGCTTGAGATGGTACTTGATCTCGTGGCTGACCGGCTTCTTCACTTCCATACGCGACGTATTGCCGCCAAGGAATTCCAACTCCGCTCCCATCCTGCGCAGAGCTAGCACCGTCATCTGAACGGTCTCGTCAACATCATCGATAAGCGCGATGCTGCTGCTGGCAACGGTTGCGGCCATAGTCACGGCGTAGCTGAAAAGATCGTAGTTGCCGAATCCCTGTGTATACTCGAATGGCTTTTTCGCGCAAGGATCGACGGTGACACCGTTATCTGACCAACAACATTGGATATTGCCGCTCGCCAGAAATTCTTCCAGTTGCCTGACCGCTGCCGTTCGTTCGACATTGAGAATTGTTGTTGGCTCACGCTTGAAAGCGGCGAATGCGCATGCCGTCAGCACAGAGTTGTAGTCAGCAGGTGGTTCGATGATCAGCGTATAGTCTTTAGGTCGTAGCAGTAGCACTTTACATTCTTTCCAGCGGTTCGATTCCCAGTAAGCGCAGGCCATCGGCAATGATTATGCGGGTAGCAAACGCCATCTGCATTCGCGCGCGCGTCAGTTCGACGTTGTCAGTAATGATCCGAATGCGCTGCCAATAGCTGTTGAAAGCCGACGCCAGTTCCAGCAGATAATCGGCGATGATCAGAGTTTCATACTCCTCTGCACTGCGCGTGATCTTGGCCTCATATAATTCAAACAGTTTGATGACGTCTTTTTCTTCCTCACCCAGCAGGCCGAAGTCTGCGCCCAAGTCCGGCAATGGCTTGCCATATTTCTGTATCAGCGAAGAGAGTCGCGCGTGCGTGTATTGCAAGTATGGACCGGTTTCGCCCTTGAACGACAACGCTTCCTCCCAAATAAAGTTGACGTCCTTGTTGCGACGCACTTTCAGTTGTGTGAAGACGATGGCCGCAACAGCAACCTTCTCCGCCGTCCACTCAACATTGGGGACGTCCGGATTTTCCCGCGTGATGATTTCGCGCGCCAGCGATTGCGCCCTTTCCAGCACGTCGTCGAAGAAGATGACCTTGCCCGCGCGGGTGGACATCATTTCGCCGGCAAATTTGACCCAGCCAAAATCAACATGCACCGCCTGATCCTTCACCCAGTCGTAACCCATCAGTTCGGCGACTTTGAAGAACTGTCGGAAATGGAGTTTCTGCGCAGTACCGACGATATACAGTATCTTATTGAAGTTGTAGATTTGTCGACGATAAAGCAACGCGGTCAGATCGCGCGTGGCGTATAGTGTTGACTCATCTGACTTCTTGATCAAACAGGGAGTCAGATCGTAGGCGCTGAGATCAACAATGGTCGCGCCCTCGCTCTGCGTGAGCAAATGCTTCTTGTCAAGCTCGCGAATCACGGCATCCATTTTGTCGCGGTAGAATGACTCGCCGGTCAGATGGTCGAATTCGACATTGAGTAGGCTGTACACGCGGTTGAAGTCCTGCATGCTGTAGTCGATAAAGCGCTGCCAGAGCGCGAGATTCTCAGCGTCCCCCTGTTCGAGCTTGCGGAACTCGTCGCGTCCCTGCTGTTCGAAGGTCGGATCATCTTCGGAAACGCCGTGGAAACGGACGTAGAGCGCATAAAGATCCTTGATCGGATTACCGGCAAAGGTGTACTCACTCCCCCAGCGTTTATAGGCCGCGATCAAGTTGCCAAACTGCGTGCCCCAATCGCCAAGGTGGTTTATGCTAATTGTGTGGTAGCCGTGCTTCTGATACATCCGGTTGAGGGCAGCGCCAATGATTGTCGAACGGAGATGTCCGATGCCAAACGGCTTTGCGATATTGACGGACGAATACTCTAACACAACGGTCTGACCGGCGCCGGAAGAATTCGAGCCATAAGAGGCGCCCTCAGTCAGTACTCGCTTAAGAGCTTCGACCATGACCGAGCCCGTCTCGAAAGTGAAATTGAGGTAGCCGCCAATCGCCTTCACATTGGAGACACCTACCGGCAGCGCAGAGGAAAAGAGTGTGTGCCAGAGGTCATCTGCAATCTGCGGCGGAGGCTTGCGTAATGCTCTTGACAAGCGAAAGCAAGGAAAGGCCAGATCACCGTGCTCCGCCTGCTTCGGTGTCTCAAACCAAGTCAACAGTTCGTCAGAAGATACGCCTGTTTCAGAACTGATTAATCTGACGATAGCGAGTTTTGTCTCTGCCGTGCTCAATCGAACCTCACTCGCGGCGCCGCGTGAAATACAGCACCGCGAAACGGTATAGTATATTCAATTTACATGACAAGACAAACGAATTCAGCGTGGACTGCCAATATCGATAATAATCCGCTCCCCTTCGCGGGTCTCGCTCTCCGAGAAGAAGTAGTAGTATAGCCCCGCCGAGATAACATAAAGCACAATCGCCACCAGGAACACGCCCACAAAGCCGCCTTTCTCGATCATGAGACCACCGATCTGTGTGGATACGGCCCAGGCGCCCCCCCAGCTTATGGCCGAGAGCGAGTTGATCAGTCCGTGATCGCAGTCGTCAACCGACTCCATCATGAACGTGTTGGTCACCGGCACACCCATATTCATCAAGGCGCCACGGAATATGAACGCCAGAAATGCGAGATTGAGATTGTTGCTGTAACAGAGAATCAGCATAAAGGGAACTGACAGAAGTTCCGTCAGCACCACAGTTTTGATGTATCCGAAATGGCGTTTCATAATGGGCACGATCAATACCGCAACGAGCATCGCACACTGGAGCACGGCGAAGTAGACACCTATTCGTGCCGGTTCCAGATGGAAGCGATTGCGGAAATAGAGATTGAGAAAAGGGATAATCAATCCGGCGCCCGCGCCGACGAGCAGGTAAGGGAACGTCAATTTGAAAAACAGCGTCCGCTTCGCTTTGAGAGCGCTCCAAGAAAAGATGCGCGAGATATCGTCCGGTCGCGGCTCCGGCGATTTGATCAAGCTGAACGGTATCAGCGCTAACATACCGATGACCACTGCGGTAATCATCGCGTACTGGTAGGACTTGACATCGCTGCCGGTCACCCGCAGGTAGACATCGTGTAACCAGCCGCCACCAAGAGAACCAAAGATGCCCGAGACAATCCAGGTGGAGAAATTCAACGCAAAGATGAGGGTGCGTTCCCGTTCGGTGCTGTTGCGCATGAGAAACGGCGCCGAAACGACGTTCTTCACGGCCATCAAGAGGCCGCCCACGAAGGCGGCGATGAGAATCAGCGACGACCAGGGAGATATTGAAAGCACAAAGTAGGCAACAGACATGAGAACTATAGTCAAAAGAAGTATCGGTTTGATCCGGAAACGAGCGGCCAGATAGACCGCTGGCAGTGCCGCAACCATCGCCCCGAATGATCCAAGAGACAGTACCCTGCCGATGAAACCTTCCCCGTAACCGATTTGCTTTAGATAGAGGTTCAGCAGGAGCTGTATAAACGCCGACAACACACCCATGAGCAGTCCACCTACCAGAAACAAGCGGACGTTCTTCTGGATGAGTCTCAGGTCTAATATGTAGTCAGCGAGTATCTTTTTCATTGCCACCGTAGATGAAGCTCCCCTCACCTACATATTCCGATGGACCGGTCAGGAAGATATCTTCATCCAACGACGCGACACTGATCTGCAAATCCCCCGCGGGCTCCCAGACAGTCACCTCGTGGTCAAGACAGCCGTTAATAATTCCTGCAGCCACCGTCGACGCTGCGCCCGTGCCCGAAGCTCTCGTGACACCGACACCGCGCTCCCAGCTTTGATGTTTAACCTGTTTGCGCGATTTGATGACTGCAAATTCGACATTCGTGCGCGCGGGGAACCGCTGATCGTTTTCCACTTCCCTGCCGAAAGCTTGCCAATCGAAACCGAAGTTGTCTACGAAGAAGACAATGTGTGGATTACCGACATTAACTGCCGTACCGACCAATTCACCGACGGTTACGGCAAAGGGTGAACTGATAAAAAACTCCGTAGTCCCGTTCATCGGTATCTGAAGCAACGCAAACTGCGGCTTGCCAAGTGAGATGCGACTTACGGAAGCCTTACCCCTGGATGAGACAATCGAGACCTGATTATCACCCGTAGCCGAGTGAATGACGAACGATCGTCTGCCGGCGTATTTCTTCTGGTAAAGGTGTTGCGCCAATATCCGCAAACCATTGCCGGAGACTTCGGCTTCCGAACCGTCGGCATTGAAAATTCGCATCAGGAATCGACTGTCCTGGATGTCAGAGAAGACCACGCCATCCGCGCCGATTCCACGATGCCGGTCACAAATGCTCTGAGTCAGTCCAGCTCTGGCGCGGTCACTCAGACGCAGCTTGGCGGTAGATAGATCGATGACGATAAAGTCGTTTTCGAGAGCCTGATATTTATAGAATTGAATCTGCTGCATGGCCAATCCCGTTAGAAAATGTAACGGCTAATAAAGAAGATTGTTGCGTGATGGAAAAGAGATATATTTGCGGTGAATGATGATAGCCTGTTGAAGCACCCCAGGAGAGCATGAACAAAATTGCCCGCTTCGCAATCAAGTATGTATTTGGAGTAGTATCTACTATCTATCTTTTCACGATTGGGTGGGCGATTTCCGGTCGGGCGCGAGGGTTGATCACGACGATCTGCACTCACTTCGGATTCGCGCAGGACCGGTTGCGAATTCCGCCGGTCGAGCTATCAGAGCTGGTGTCGTCGGTTTGCTCCGTTCGGCTGGTGGAGCTGCCGGAACACAACGGTAACATCACCCTGCAGGAACTCTCGGTGATTGCGGCGGTAGTCAAACAACATGCGCCGAAGACCATTTTCGAGATCGGTACTTTCGACGGTAGAACCACACTCAACATGGCCAATAACGGGGCTCCTGAAGCGCGTTTGTTTACGCTCGATCTGCCGCGCGCGCGGGTTGATTCCACTAAGCTACATGTTACCACTGGTGATCGGATATTCATCGACAAGCCGGAGTCGGGCGCGCGTTTCGCGGGTACGGATGCGGCGCAGAGAATCACGCAATTGTTTGGGGACTCGGCGGAGCTCGATTTCTCCCCCTATTTCGGCACAATTGATCTGGTCTTCGTGGACGGATCACACGCCTACGACTACGTTCGTAACGACACCGAAATCGCGCTCAAACTCTTGCGCGACGGACGCGGTGTGATTCTCTGGCATGACTACACTGCCTGGGTCGGAGTAACAAAAGCGCTGAATGAGTTGTATCAACAGAATCCCGCTCTCGTGAATATGCGGAATATCAAGGGGACGACGATTGTGTATGCAAGGCTATAGAGAGCGGGCAATGAACTATACGCTGCCGATTTCGGTCTGGCCTGCGAAAACCTCTTCGAGTTCCTCTACGCTAGCGAAGGTGCGTTCACGCGTCTTTTCGAAATAGTCTCGATGTTTCGCAAAAAAATCCGGCCTGATAAAACCATCTATCCATGTGCAGCGCTTGAGTTCACGCCAGGGTTTGAAGAATGTGTAACCCCGGCAGACATCACCGAGTGCAACCTCCGGTTGGTAATGGAAGTAGTAGCTGGTTTCATCGCGCAAATTCGCCAGCGGCGAAGCAGGAAGATCAAAGGCGATGGGCATATTTCCGCGGCGCTCCATTAGCAAGTCGAGGAAATCGCTCATCTTGTCGCGCTCGTACGGATATTCGGGATCAACCAACTTAGGAGTGATCCCGATGAAATACAACATGATGGCAAAGACTTTGTCGTTATATCTTTCCCTGAGGATATATGCCATCCTCCCCGGTAAGTCATCGTGGCATTCCTTATTTTCGTCGAACTTCGGCTGTCGGTAGTGAGTGTGCGCGTGCATCCCCCCCACGAGGATAATCCCGCGATCTCCCTTGTCAATGATTTCCTGCTTGACCTGCTCTGCCATCAGAGAGTCTCGGTCGCGGATCATCGGCAAAAGCGCCTTTGCTTGCTCAATCTCAGACTCATCCTTCGCAATGCCCATTTGCCATTTGTAAAAGAGACACAGGTCGGCTCGACGATCAATTCCGATCACCCGTATTCCTTTCTCCCCGGTCGGAAGCTCCCTGTTAAGGTTCCATGCGGCTTCAAAAAGATCCCAGTATTCCTTGAAACCCCAGATTCCCCAATTCTGATCTCGCGCAATCTCCAGCGCCAGTTGCCGATCAAATTCTCGTGCCGTAATTAAGCGTTCAATACGTTGGTTGTCCTCGGCATTGCAGACTTCAAGTCCGAGACAACGCACGTCCGCATTTTTACGAAGCGCAGGCAAGGATTCTGCCAAGAAAATCAAATGGTCACTGACTTCGTGCGCTTCTCCCAACACCACAACTTGATGCCGTCTGCATTTCCGATCAAGATAGTCTAACGGTGAGACGCCATTTTGATCAATCCAACTGACGTACTCAGCAATATCGGATTCAACTACCTGTGAGACATCTCTGAGCAATTCGATCAAGGCAACTCTCCTATCTTACTCCTGCAAACAAAAAACCCCGCCACGAGAGGCGGGGTTTCAATTTTCATCTCAGTCCACGTCACTCATCAGCAATATTTCTTCAACACCATACTCAATCGCTTGATGCCTTCGACAATACCTTCAGGGGTGGCATTAGCGAAATTGAGTCGCATGGTGTTGTCGCCGGAACCATCGGGATGGAACGGCTTACCGGGGACGAATGCCACGCCCGCGTCGATCGATTCGTTTAGCATCTTCATCGCCGACACATGTTCCGGTAACTGCAGCCAGAGGAACAGTCCGCCTTCAGGATGAGGCCAAGTAACGTTTTCGGGGAAATACTCGCTCATAGCGTGTTCCATAACATCCAGTCGATGGGCGTATGCGACCTTGATCTTTTCGATATGCGGTTCCAGATAACCGCGCTTGAGAAATTCGTAGATTACATACTGCGGGAATGTCGCCGAGTGCAAATCAACCGCCTGCTTCACTTTCTCGATAATCTTGCTACAGGCAATCGGAGCCACCACCCAACCGATTCTCAAGCCCGGTGAGATCAACTTGGAGAACGTCCCCAGTCCGATCACCGCGTCGCCGCCGATTCCTCGCAATGACGGCACCGCCTTGCCGGAAAAGCGAAGTTCACCGTAAGGGTTATCATCAACAACTGGAATGTGATATTTGAAAGCCAGATCAATCACCTTCTGCCGCCGTTCCAGCGACATAGTGATACCGGATGGATTTTGGAAATTGGGAACCAAATAAATGAACTTCGGCTTGAACTGCTTAATCTTCTCTTCCGCCTGATCGACAAGTATTCCGTGATTGTCCATCGTCACTGGGCAGTAGATCGCTTGATAGAAATTGAAGGCTTGTAACGCACCCACATAGGTCGGCAACTCGGTCAGAACATAGTCGCCCGGCTCCAAGAACGCGCGACCAACCAGATCCAATCCTTGCTGCGAACCGCTAGTGATCGTGATATTCTCGGCAGTGACCGGGAGTCCCTTCTTGGTGACATGTTCCGCCAGGTATTCGCGTAGAGATAGAATACCCTGAGTGAGTGAATACTGCAGTGAGGCAGCACCGGAGTTCGTCAGGACGGCATCAACACATTCCCGAAGTTGATCGATCGGGAACAGTTCAGGCGCGGGAAGTCCGCCCGCAAAGTTGATCACCCCCGGTTTGGAAGACATCTTCAGGATTTCGCGTATCATCGAGGCTTCAAGAGAGATGGCGACTCTGGAAAAAGGCCAATTAAACACCCCAGTATTCCTTTCAATCTCAACTGTTTGCAAACTTGCATCCATATCTGCAATTTACCAAACTGGAGGGATTTGTCAAACCGAAAGTGAATATCTTAACAATCATTCCCTAACGATTCTTGTCCCAACTCTCGTGATAATAGCGTCTCCGTATTTGTCACGCAACTGCTTTATCGTATCACCCAGATTGCGGTATTTGCTGGAAATGGGGCAATCAAACAACTCTGACTGGTCTTCTAAATGGCGATGAACGATATGCGATACCCGAACGCCAACGAGGCGAACGCCTTGTGACACAACGTCTTTCGTCGGCAATAAACCGCGCACGGTCCGAAAGATCGCACGTAAATCATCCGTCGGCTCACGAACCGCCTTTTGTCTGGTTATGGTCTTGAAATCGCTGAATCGTACTCGAAGCGCCACCGTACCCGCCAACCATTCACCCTTCTGCATCCGCACTACTACTTTCTCGGTCAAAGCAAGTAGCATAGCATTCATCTGGGTCAAGTCGAAAGTGTCGCAATCGAATGTGTATTCGTGCGAGATCGACTTTTCGTCCGGTTGGGAATTGTCATCAAGTACGATGCTGTCGTCGACTCCGCGCGATCGCGCCGCCAGATAAACACCCTTTACTCCGAGATCCCGCCGGAGTTGCCTGGCATCTAAACGCGCCAGATCACCGATAGTGTTGATACCTTTGGAAGTGAGATATTTCTCTGTCACCGGCCCAACGCCCCAGAGTCGACCGACTGGCAAGGGATAGAGGCGGTTCTCAATGGCCTCGCCAAAGATGATCGCCAATCCATCCGGCTTCTCCAAACCACTCCCCAACTTGGCAATAAGCTTATTGGGACCGATTCCGACCGAACAAGTAATTCCGATTTCACGATAGATCGTGCGCTTGATCTCAAGGGCAACCTCTCGCGGAGAGCCGTAATGTCTCAAACTACCGGTGATGTCGATAAACGCCTCATCCACAGAGATCATTTGTACCGCTGGAGCAAAGCGCAAGAAGATCGCCTTGATCTGTTTGGCAGCGAAGCTGTATGCCGATGGATCCACTGTCAGGAAAATTCCGTCAGGGCAAAGCCTGACAGCTTGCGCAATCGGCATGGCTGAATGCACACCATAACTGCGTGCTTCATAGGAACAGGTTGAGACTACCCCTCTTGAACCCAGCGGTCCTCCCACGATCACTGGCTTGCCCTTCAAATCGGGGTTGTTTCGCTGCTCGATCGATGCGAAGAAAGCGTCCATATCAACATGTATGATTACGCGTGGTTCGCATGATGCTGTCATCGTGTTACTCCGTCTGAACCGGTTCTTCACCGTTCAAGGAGATGATAGACAGGTTAGGAATTCTGTCAATCACATTTAGATTCCGAGAATACCGGTACTATTAGCTGTTGGTTAGAACTTGCAATGTGTCAAGCAGCAATTCCGCCCCCATTAGAGTTTGTGAGCCGAGCAGAAACAGTAGGAGGATGAGATGCGTTCCTTGGATCGTCAGTGATACTTAGTGCTGTTTCGACAACGAACACGGCGGATCGGCTTGCTGATACAACACATTGAGAAAGACCACCAGGTCCACAAGATTGAATACGCCGTCACAATTGGAGTCAATCAGACGCCGGGGCGCCAACATTGGTAAACCATGATATAGAATCCTGATCATCTCGATCAAATCACTCAATGTCAGAACGCCATCCTCGTTCGCATCTCCGGAGACACCGGGACGAAGGTCAAGAGCAACCGGTAGGCTTACGCAGTCACTGCGGAGACGACGCGAGAAGATGTTGAGCGTTCCCGAAAAATCGTAGAACTCGGACGGGTAACAGTGCAGAAAGACAAATGTGCTTTCACCTGTACCGAGTTCACATCGTGCTGGTATGATCCGCAGATGCGCTGGATCGGAAGACACAAGGTCAATTTCCTGCAGAAACCGCGTATCGTTGGAAAACATCAACGTCCGCTCGGAATAGGCACTACCCGCTGGTTCAGCGACGAGTAAAGTATCTGATCCATCCAATTGCCGTGAAGCAAACGGCAAGCTCATCGCCTTCGTGTCGATTATCAGCCGGCCTCCGGAGAGATCGGCGAGATTCGCGTCAAGTTCGATCGCGAGCAGTCTGTCTTGCGAAGGCGCACGAAGATTCGAGTCAGTGTGGTACGGCCTCGGTGTATCGCTATAAGGCGTTGTGAAAACAACTAGTGGATCGAGTTTGCCGTTCGCGTTACTGATTGTGCCATCCCGATCGGCATCGATGTAGCAATACTCCAGCCGCTCGCCGGAATCGGTGTTGACAACTTCAACACACTCACTGGCAAAACCGGCGAATTTGAAGAAGTCACCTTCGGGAACATAACGATACGCCTTCTGCGCAGGCGAACTGGGAAAATTCACCCGCACCGCAACCAATAAGTCCGGTAATGTTGTATCTCCGAAATAGCGTGAAGCGAAATCCAGACCACCTCTCAAAAACCGCCCTCCCCAGTCTCTTCCTCTGATGTTGGCTCCCCGAATTGTCACGGCATCAACACTTGACGCCTGCAATTGCGAAGCCGCGGCATTCTGTCGGTAGATTTCGCGCACGCTGCGCGTGGTTGCCAACAGCCTTCTTATGCTTTCTTTGTTCGTCTCCCCCCGAGCCACAATCAACGCTGCGACAACCTTGATGCTATCACCCGCCGGCAACGATGTTGGTGGCGCGTTTATCACGAAGCGGTAATCCTTGGACAGCGTATTGATCCATCCGGTACCGTCGACTGGATTGCCGCTGAACGGGAATTTCGTCGGCAACATGGTTGACGAATCAATGTACGGCTCTCCCATAAGTTGCAGTCCTTTGACCAGATTAATGGTCTTGTAAAGGCTGTCGAGTCTGGCTGACGGCGGATCGTTGCGTCTATTGAAGTAATAGAAGTTGGTCGAACTGGCGCGGTCATTCAGAAGACAGATTCCGACGGCGGGAGTCATGCTGCCATAGTATTGGTCGTGGCTGCCCTCGGAGTAACAGTAAGCCATTCCTGTCTCGACATCACTGCCGACACGGTCGTCGCCGCTATAGCCAATGTCAGGATCGCCATAGATTGTTACGATGCAGGAATCGATCATTGCACTGGAACGGTTGGTAATAGTATACTCCAAGAAGACGACCTGTGTCATCATCGTATCATAGGTTTGGTAGGTGTTGTCATAAGTGTAAGCATACAGCTTCACCTCGACACCGAGAGGAAAAGTGCCGGCCATGTCAAAATGGTGCGCGGCAGTGTCGGTGTCGTTGAACAGCGTGTAAAGACACTGTGATCCCATGATAATGGGCTGACCCAAAGCATCGATCGGAGCGCCAAGAGTCGCAGGCCAGTTGCGGTAGTCATCATTAAGGGCGTAATTTTCTCCGCGAGTGATCTTATATATAGGAAACGGTGATGCAGCGGGTGTGCGATGATACGCCGGACCCGAAACAAACTCGCTCTCGGTGCCGGAAATCGTCTCGCGCCATTGAACTCCTTTCTTCCCGGCTACCCAGATTCCCCCCCCCGACATTACCCACCTGTACGTGTTCTTGGGATAGTACAACCCCGAGTATTCCCCGCGCGACGCAGACGAATCAAATGCAAACGTGCCGTTGTTCGACACAAACAGATAGAGATTGCCGTCATCCAGCGTGGTAACTTCCCCGGCGGCAAACGCTCTGACACTTAGCATCGTGGTTATCAGAACGGCGACGGCAATTGATTCGAATGCCCGCTTCATGCAAATCAATATACGCTGGCTCGGTCTGGATGCAAAACGATGAATTACCGGGTTCTATGCGCCTCTCTGTTCGCGAGAGGAGTCAGAGGTCCGGGTGTATTTTGGGGCTGAGGCTTCTACTTCAGCAGCACGGCTTTAACATAGTCCGCGTGCATGTCTGTAGCCAGTCGCACGAAGTATATTCCTGAACCGACGCCCTGCGTGTAGTCATCACGTCCATCCCACGCAACACTGTAGCCGCCAACCGACTGATAGCCGGAGTATAGTGTCTTAACTGACTGGCCGATGATATTCAGCACTTCGAGTCTCACATCTGTGCCGCGCGCAAGCGAGTAATAGATGATCGTGCTGCTATTGAAAGGATTCGGGAAGTTCTGATACAAATGGAATTCGCGGGGGAGTTCCCCCACCGCTTCCGGCTCCACCGGAGTCTGTCCCGCGATCGTCACCTGACCGATCACAACCGGCAGCGTCATTAGTAATCCCAAAGAATCGCGAAGCTGTGTAGAGCAGTTGACGGGGTGAGTTCCGTCACCAACCGATGCCACCGCATGCAAACTCAGAATCGCGATGTTGCCATCACCACGCGGAATTTGCGAGGAGACTTTAACCGTGGTAATTGTCGTTTGTGTATTGGCGAGCGCCTGTTGACTGACAACTTGGAACGTCATCAGACCGGCGAGACGCGAAGCGGCGCTGATTGAATCAAATACAAGGTAGCTGTTATCGAATTGCAATTGCAGATAAGCGCTATCGACCGGTAGCAGATTGTGCAGACGCAGATCGAGTGTAAACCGCTGCCCGGCAACGACGCGAGCCGACGACAATGCGATGGTGTCGCGGGGAAGTACCTGCAAAGTCGCAGGTACGGTGACAGGCGAATTTGATGCTTCCGGAGCTGACACAACAATTTGGCCACTGTATGATCCGGCAACCCGGCCGGCAGTATTCATAATGATATTGCTGCTCTGCGATTCTGTGCCGGTTGTTGGTGATGCACTCAGCCATGCAGGCGAAGCCGCAATTGACCAATGCATCCCTGACGCCGCGCACGTGTTTACGGTTACTGCCTGGGTGTCGGTAAATGACAGATTCTCGCGCGCTAGAAATTGCAGCGATGGCGGCAAGCCGCAGATTTTCGACGACAATGCGGTGGTGTCGCGGGGAAGTACTTGCAAAGTCACAGGTACGGTGACCGGCGAATTTGATGCTTCCGGAGCTGACACAACGATTTGGCCACTGTATGTTCCGGCAACCATGCCGGCAGTATTCACGATGATATTGCTGCTCTGTGATTCTGTGCCGGTTAATGGTGATGCACTCAGCCATGCAGGCGAAGCCGCAATTGACCAATGCATCCCCGGCGCCGCGCACGTGTTTACAGTCACTGCCTGGGTGTCGGTAAGTGCCAGATCCTCGCGCGCTAGAAACTGCAGCGATGGCGGCAAGCCGCAGATTTTCGACGACAATGCAGTGGTGTCGCGGGAAAGTACCTGCAAAGTCACAGGTACGGTGACCGGCGAATTTGATGCTTCCGGAGCTGACACAACGATTTGGCCACTGTATGTTCCGGCAACCATGCCGGCACTATTCATGATGATATTGCTGCTCTGCGATTCTGTGCCGGTTGCTGGTGATGCACTCAGCCATGCAGGCGAAGCCGCAATTGACCAATGCATCCCTGACGCCGCGCACGTGTTTATGGTTACTGCCTGGGTGTCGGTAAGTGCCAGATCCTCACGCGCGAGAAATTGCAGCGATGGCGGCAAACCGCAGATTTTCGGCAACCAGGCTATTATTTGCAGACGCACGAAAATCGAATCTTTTAAGTTGGTACTTCCCGGCGCGTTGAAGTATGCCCAGGTTGTATAGTTCCCATCCGGCAATCCACCGGTGTTCACTGTTGCCAGCGTTTGACCGGCGCCACTGCTCGACGTTGGACTGAATGACAGCCAGACTGCGTTCTCGGTCACACTCCACGACATGTTACCACCGCCTCCGTTCGTAATGGAGACTGTCCGCGCGCTGTCCTGCGGACCGGTGTTATGGCAAAGGAAACTCAGGCTATCCGGAGCTACCTGTATTATCGGCGGTGTATCGGTGACATGCGCTTGCACTATGGCATAGTGCGGCGAGTTGTAGGCATTCGGGTCGACAATTGTGAGCTGGCTATAATGATCGCCGACTGCCAGCAGCGACGGCTTTGCGCCAACATTGACAACCCCGTCACCGACTCCCGTCTCACTGCTCAGCGACACCCAAGTTGCGTCCGCACTTATTGTCCAGTTGAGAGTGCCAGCTCCGATGTTGTAAATGACAAGCTCCTGAGAAGTTATCGTCATCGCATTGACCGCGAAAGTCAGATGCACTGTATCCGGGTCAGTCGCAATGATCGGCCCATCGGCGAGATAGCTCAACTGCACCGTGAGATTCTGTGGCGAATTGACCGCCTGCGTTGAAGTGACTGCTACATTCGCCGTGTACTGCCCCAGCGCCGGTAACGAGTCTGTGAAAATGATTAGGTCGGTTGCTGATGGCGCGGTTCCCGACGTCATCGAAAATCGCAGCCACGACGGCATTCCGGACAGAGTCCAGTTGAGTGTACCGGTTCCCGTGTTGTTAATCTGTACAAACTTGTCATCAGGCGGCGGCATTCCCAGATGCGCCTCGATACTGATTGTCTGCGGAACGATTTGCATGACCGGCGCGGTAATGTCCAACGCCACGACCGCCGTCCGCGACGAATCCTTTCCGGAAGCATCCGCGATAGTGATTCGCCCGTTGTAACTGCCGTACGCCAGACCTGCTGTACTCACTGAGACGACTGCCGTTGACGGCGCCGTACCGGTCGCAGGTGTGACCTGTAACCAACTTTGATTAGACGTTGCACGCCAGTTGAGTATGCCATAGCCGAGATTGTTGATAAGCAGGTTCTGTGTCGTTGGATTGCTACCACCTAGTTCCGCTGTGAACTGGAAGCTCATCGGAGTAATCACCATCGATGGCGAACCATATTCGCTGATCTTCGCATAGACATCGAAGCTGCCATTGCGATCGTCTGTCCAAGTGTAATAGATATTGATTCCATCCATCGTGACATTTGGAAACGATTGCGTCGCCAGACCAACGTCTGTATTGACACGATAGTTGCCGCCAACGAGACGACCTGTATTGTCATAGTATTGTGCATAGATGTCATTGCTGCCATCGCGGTCATCCCGCCAGGCAACTATGTAGTTTCCGAAATAGTCCATACCAATGGTCGGTTCTTGCTGAGACGCCTGACTGCCGTCAGCGTTCACTCTGAAATTGCCGCTCCGATTGCTTCCGTCCGCCCAGTACATTTTGCCATAGATGTCAGGGTTTGTCGGATAGCTTCCGTTGCGATAATCAATCCAGACGACCGTGAAATTGCCGTTGTAGTCGCAAGCGACATCGGGCATTACATGCTTTTCATTCTTGATATTGTCATTGACCATGAAATTCGTTCCCTGCGCAACACCCGAGGCATTGAATCGCTGCCCCAAAATATCATCCCTGCCGGAGCGGTTGTCGTACCAGACAACTACGAAATTCCCCGTGCCGTCCACGGTTACGCGCGGATTGTGCTGGTAAGCCGTACCGGCATCGTCGTTGACACGGAAATTAACTCCGAGCTTCGTACCCGATTTGTGATAGCGCTGCGCGTAGATGTCGTAATTGCCGTTGCGATTGTCTTCCCAGACAACAACAAAATTGCCATAATCATCGCAGTCAATATCTTGCCAACCCTGTGTCTCAGTGCCGTAGTCGTCATTTGTCTTGAAGTTTGCCCCCTGAACTGTGCCGTCAGCCAGAAAACGTTCCCCCATGATGTCGGCGTTGTTGGGATAGCCGTTGGCGCGGTAGTCCTGCCAAACGACCACAAACTTGCCCGACTGATCTTTCATCATTGATGGCTTGAGTTGCTCGTCCGTGCCGGTATCATCGTTGACGCGCCGATTTGTCCCCTCGCGGGTACCGGTGCGGTCAAACAACTGAATGTAGATATCATTGTTGCCGTT
>Ga0209777_10004421_pt1 | contig 16631 bp, 8 predicted proteins | sample FrelakmetHBP12HB_FD_187147 | JGI IMG/M metagenome (GOLD analysis project Ga0209777, IMG submission 187147) | Freshwater lake sediment microbial communities from the University of Notre Dame, USA, for methane emissions studies -HBP12 HB (SPAdes)... | ecosystem: Environmental > Aquatic >...
CAGCCGTGGTGCAAGGCCCGCGATGTTTCCCACGGCTGGACAAGCCAGCCGTGCCACACCGCGGCGTAACACGCTAAACACGTACCCTGACCCGCTGCGCACAATACAGAAGTAGCGCTGTCGTACAGGCAAGGCAAGAGCCAGTCCTTTCCAGGCAAGGGGGCATGTCATGGCGACGCGGCAAGCCGTGGGGCGGTGGGCGGCGGTGTTGGCGGCGGCGGCGCTCCTGGCGGCGCCTGGATTCAGTTCCGATCCGGTTGCGCCCGCGCCTATTCAGCAAGCCGAAGCGCCGGCGGTGGCGACACCGGCCGCCGGGGCCGTGCCGGCGTGGGCCAAGGTGAGCCAGATACAGATCGATGCGGCCCGAAAGGCCGGTGTGCCCGTAGCGAAGGAAATCGACTTGGGCGGGAGGGTCACAATGAAACTGGTCCTCATCCCCGCCGGCAAGTTCATGATGGGGTCGCCCGATTCCGAGCAGGGGCTTAGCAAGGTCGAAGGCCCGCAGCACGAGGTCACAATCTCCAAGCCCTTCTACATGGGCGTGACGGAAGTGACCCAGGCCCAGTACAAAGCGGTCATGGGCACGAATCCGAGCGACTTCATAGGCGCGACAAATCCGGTGGACTCGGTTTCCTGGAACGAGGCCACGGAGTTCTGTAACAAACTTTCCGTGAAGGCCCGCCAGGCCGCCCGCCTGCCGACGGAGGCGGAGTGGGAATATGCCTGCCGCGCGGGTACGCAAACCGCGTTTTCTTTCGGCGATGACTCGGCTGCATTGGGCGATTATGCCTGGTGGGTCGGGAATAGCGGTAACAGGACGCAGCCCGTTGGCCAGAAAAAGCCGAATGCCTGGGATCTCTGCGACATGCACGGGAATGTCATGGAATGGTGCGCGGATTGGTGGCGCGGAGATTATCCGAAGGGTATGGTGACGGATCCGGAAGGCCCCGCATCCGGAAACCATCGCGTTTTGCGCGGCGGCAATTGGTTCGACAAGCCGTATTTCTGCCGCTCCGCGTACCGGAGTAGCTGCCTCCCGGACCTCCGCGGCAGCATGTACGGGTTTCGGGTGGTGGTGTCTGTTTCGGCCCGTCGACGTTGATCACCCTTTGCGCTTTTACCCTTTGCCTTTGTAAGCAGTATCTGTTCAGCGGGGAGGGGGGCGGCAAAGGGGGCAGCCCCGCCATATTTAGCCCCCGGTGAATACACCGGGGGCGGCGCGGCGACAAGCGCACTCCAACGTGTCGCCCCCCGTGTATTCACGGGGGGCTAAATAAAGCGACGAAACGGGTGCAGCCCCCTTTTCCTCGCCCCGCTAAACACGTACATCTGTTATCATGCGGTCGCGTTGCAGGTTGGAAGGAGCCACCTATGTGTTGCCAAACGGATGTGCTGCGGATGGCCGTCGCGCTGGCGACGTTTCTCGCCGCGCTTGCGGCCGACCCCGGTGTTGTCTGCTCCGCCCAGGGCCACAGCGACCCCTTAGGCCTGAAGTTCTCGAAGGACTACTTCCCGGGCACTCGCGATGCGAGCGGCCAGTGGATGGGCGGCTCGGAGACGATGTGCCTGCTGGCCCACCAGGGCAAGCTCTTTGCCGGCCTGGGCTACTGGATGGACGTTCCGTACGGCAAGGCCAAGGGCGATGAGCCGTGGACCGGCGCGCAGGTGCTCGTGAAGGACTCCGCTGCCGCGCCGTGGCGGGTGGATCTCAACTTCGGCGCGGATTACCTTCGCACGGAGTCGCTTGTTTCGGCGACGTTCACCACGGACGCTGCCGGCGTGCGGCTGGCCCCTCCTGTATCCATGCTTATCGCCGGGCCGAGCGACTGGAGCGCCGCCGGCGCACGCTGGGCCACCGCGTGGACCCGCGACGATGCCACCGGCCGGTGGACGAAAATCCAGATTGCCCAGGAGCCGCGGCATGCCGGGGCACGTTCCTTCGGGCTGCACGTTGACAAGGTCACCGGCGTACAGCACATCTTCGCCGGGGTCTCCAACGGGCGGATTTTCAGGGGCGTCTACGATCCTGCCGCGCCGGGCCGGCTCCGGTGGTTTCCCGAACCGGAACTCTCGGGAACAGGGCGGCCGATGTGCATGGCCGAGGCCGGCGGCGTCCTGTACGCGGCCTGCGGCATAAAGAGCGATGCGCCGGATTCAGGGGGCCTCTTCCGCCGCATCGACGGGCGGAACCCCAAGTGGGAACTCGTGTATCGCTGGCCTTACCTGCTGAAAGAGCAGGGCGACGAGTGGGCCATCTTCCGGGGCCTGACGGTCGTGCCCGACCCGTCCGGCGGCAAGCAGGAGGTCCTCATCGGCACGCGGACGCACACGGGCGTTGTCGAGCGCATCGACCCCGCCAACGGCCACGCAGCCACGGTGGAACTGGACATCCCGTCGTATTTCGCCAGAGCCTGGGGACTGGCCGCTTATCGCGGCCCGTGCCTGTCGGCGTACAATCGCATCGTGGCCGCCACGCATCCTGTCACGGGCGAGGGAGTCTGGCTCATCGGCGTCTGGGTGGAGCACCCGCAAAAGGCCGAGCCGCCTCACAACGGCTCGTACTACCTCGTCCGCCGCAAGGACGGCACGTATGATTGGGGCGCCGTGTATGACTTCGATCATCCGCTTGCGGCCGGGTCGGGGCTGCACGGCACGCGGGCGATCGAGATCTCGCCGTTCCAGGAGGACAAGGGGCGCGTCTTTTACTTCGGCGGCCACGACTGCGCCTTTCGGGAGAGCCACAACACGGCGTGGATTTACCGGGCTGCTGCGGAGAGTAGCCGCGCAGGACCTTGAGCGCAGCCATCTTGTGAGAATCGAGGGGCTCTTGGGAATGCCCTGCACCATGCAATCGGGCGTGCGGCCCGGCAGCGTTTCCCGCACGCCGCAGGTGGGCGGCGGCCGCGGGAAGCATCTTCACACTACATCGCCACTTGGGCAAGTTCCGCGCGGCGGGTCTCCTGACCCGCCGCGCGTAACGGCATTCTCGCCCGCGCCGGAGGCGATTCTTGCGCGGTGGGTCGGGAGACCCACCGCGCAAAAGCTCAAGTGGCGCTGTAGTGTTCACAGGCACGTTCTGGGTCCCCTCGTGATTGTGTTGGCGGCGACGGTCCTTGCGGCGGGCGCTGCGCGCGGGGGCGAGGCCGGGAAGCCGAAGCCCGGAACTTCAGCCGCCGCGGCCGACGGACCTGCCGCCAAGCCCGTCACCACCTCCAAAGGCCAGCTCGGCGACCTGTTGAGGAAATGGTTCTCCGACGGCACTGCCGCGGGAAACGAGGGCGACTGGTACGATAACCGCGACCGCGGCCATTCCGGCCTCAACCTCGCCCCATATCCGCAACTGAGGAAGGTCCAGTACACCGACGAGGACCTCCAGCAGCGCCGCGACTGGGCCCTCCAGAGGAGGGTCCTGCCGCTGGTCGTCTTCGGCAACTCGTCGACGTCGGCCGGCGTGACGAGCGGCGGCAGCAACCCGCGCATGGCCTGCTCGCAGCCGATGGGCCTCATGATGCTGTACGCCCAGTATACGCATAACAACCTATACATCTATCCGGAGCACCAGGACTGCGACCCCGGCCATAACGGCTCCCCCGGCTACGGCGACGTCTATCCGACCAACACGCCGTACCTGATCATCTCGCAAGGCTCCTCGGGCTCCGACCAGCCGTTCGTGCGAGCCATCCCTTACGCGTTGGCGGCCTTCCGGCCCGAGGTCAAACGCAGGCTCGTCGCCGCGGGCCTCCTCGCGCCGACGATCCAGATGATCCTCCGCCGCACGAACTCGCCCGTTGCCAACAAGAAGGATTACCTGACGGCCAGGGCCCACCCGACCGTCTTCGAAGGCGGCTGGGTGAGCGACCTCAAGATGGCCGAGATGGCGCACAACATCCAGGCCGACGACATCCCGCCCATGGTCCAGTTGCGCGTGGCCGAGGAGGATACGCCCGTCAACGGACGCGACTTCTTCGACCTTAATTCGAGCGAGCGCCTGGGCGACACGCCGGCGGTCATCGCGCGGATCTTCCGCTGCACCGCCCAGACCTGCCGCATGGTCGTCAGCGCCGAGGCCAGCTTCGACCTCAATAAGCTTCCGCTCACGTTTCAGTGGGTGGTGCTGCGCGGCGACGCGTCGCGGATTCGCATCAGGCCGACGAACGAGGCGGGCTCGGTGTGCGAAATCACGGTTCCGTGGCACGAGCGGCGGCCGGTCGCGCCGGGCTCGGCGCTGGAGTCCAACCGCGTCGATATCGGCGTCTTTGTCCATAACGGCACGTACTACTCCGCGCCCGCGTTCATCACGGTCTTCTGCCTTGACGACGAGGCCCGGACGTACGACGGCGACGGCCGCGTGCTCGAGGTTGGCTACGGCCTCGGCACGGTGGAAGTGTCGGTGGGCAACTGGCCCTCCCTGCTGGGGCTGCTCGACGGGAAGGACGATTCGCTTGCCGCGAGGCTCCTCACCCGCAGGTTCACCCCCCAGGAGGTGGCCGCGATTCTCGCTGCGGCCGCGGAGCACAAGACGGCCCAGGCTGCGGCGGATGCGGCACAGGAGAAGAGCAAGCAGGCCCAGGCCGCACGTCAGAAAGCTGCCGAAGCGAAGAAGGCCGCCGAGAAATGCCGCGACGACGCCAAGGCGGCGCTTCAGAAGTCTTCCACCGACGAAACCAATGCGGCCCTCCAGGCGGCGGAGGCGGCCTGTGCCGCTGCCGCCGACGCCGACAAGAAGGCCGAGGCCGAAGCCGCCGACGCACGCAAGGCCGCCGACGCCGCATCGAAGGCCGCCGCCGATGTCCTCACCCGCAAACGCGAGGGCCTCAAGGCCCCCGTCAAGGACCTCGTGCAGGGCGCCCTTGCGGCCATGGCCTCGGACCCGAACTTCTATCCCGAGAACGCACAGGCGATTGCCGCGCTCGTCCAAGGCGACGCAGGGCGTAAGGGCGTGCTCGACGCCGCCCGCAAGCGGCTCGCCGGTTTCGGGCTCCTGAAGGACGGCCCGGAGGCCGGCTTCGACCTGACGCCGCTGCTGGACGGCGCCGGCCCGATCGCCGTGCGGCTGACGCGGTTCGAGCAGGCGCTCCTCGCGCAGTTCAACGTGCAGATTCTCGGGCGAGCGGTCTACACCGGCGCAGTCAACTTCTCGTACAAGCGGAATTACGTCGACATGCGCATCGCGATTCCAAAGGCGTGGCGGGACGTCTATCGCTACAATCCTGCGGGCGAGTGCATCGGCTGGATGCGCCGAGATGGCGCGACGGCCACCGAGTTCAACCGGTGGGGCCTGGCGGTCCTCGAGAAGGACGCCCTCGGCCGGTGCCTCAAGGCCCAGGCCGTGCGATACGAAATGGAAAGCGCCGGCGCCGACCCGCGGCGTCTCCAACCGGGCCTCCTGAAGACGGTCCGCGAGACGGCCGTCACCGAGTACGAGTACGCGAGCGACGACGACTGGCGCGGCCGCGTGAAGACGCGTTAGTTACGATAGCGCCGTCAGACTGGAGGGAAGAAAGAATGAGAGTCTTGACACTCTGCTTGGTCGCAGCCCTCTTGGCTATGCCGATGGTCGCCGCGGCTGAAGAGCGGCAGATTACGCTGGAGACGCTCCTTAAGGAAATGATCGACCGCGACGCCGTCGCGCGCTGGCCGGACCCGCCCTATAAGTGCATGCATGCCTCCAGCTACGACCGCCACTCGAAGACGCCCGACGACCCGGCCGGTTGGTTCGCCAACCATGATTGGAGCCAGTTCGTCCGGTCCGAGGTGAACAATGGCCGCGTGGAGTGGGTCCTGATGGACGCCGAGGGGCCTGGCGCGATCGTGCGGCAGTGGTGGGGCGGGAAGATGCCGCCCAAGGGGGCGGTCCTGCGGTTCTATTTCGACGGTGCCGAGGAGCCCGCCATCGAAGGGTATCCGCACGATATCCTCGCGGGCGGGGCGCTTGCGCCCAAGCCGCTCTCGATGGAATACGCGAAGGCCCCGCCCGGCAGCCCCGGCGGCATGAACCTGTACCTGCCCATTCCGTACGCCAAACGCTGCAAGGTCACCTACTCGGAGCCCGACGCGAAGGACCCCGCCAAGCCGCCGAACTGGCGGTGGTACAACATGGAATACCGCACCTATCCGGCGGGGACGAAGGTGAAGACGTTTACGATGGCGGAGCTGAAGGCGCTTGGGCCGAAGGTGGCGCAGGTTTGCGAGAAACTGGACGACTGGCGGCCGGAAAACATCGAGGGCAAGAACGCCAGATTGAACGATTATCTTGAGCCGGGCAAGGAGGTGTCGGTGGACCTTCCTGCCGGTCCGGCGGCGGTCTGCCAACTCCGCATGAGCGTCTGCTCTGGAGATCGCGAGTCGGTCAACGACATTCTAGAGGGCATGCGCTCGACGATAATCCGAATGACCTTCGATGGCAAGGAGACGGTCTGGTGTCCGGTAGGCCACTTCTCGGGCAGCGGTGTGGGGCTTAACCAACTTATCAGTTGGTATCGCAGGGTCTGGAGCTGTGGCAGCATGTATTCCTACTGGGTCATGCCGTACCAGAATTCGGCCCGCATTACGTTCCTGAATCTCGGCAAGCAGAAGGTGACGGTGTGGGCGACTGCCAAGGTCGACGATTGGAAGTGGGACACCCGCTCCATGCACTTCCATGCCGCATGGCGGCAGGAGCGCGGCATACCGACCCGCCCGTACCGCGACTGGAACTACGTGACCGTCACCGGCAAGGGCGTTTACATGGGCGACACGCTGGCCGTCTTTAACCCGGTCCGCGACTGGTGGGGCGAGGGGGACGAGAAGATCTGGGTCGACGGCGAATCCTTCCCGTCGCACTTCGGCACGGGCAGCGAGGACTACTACGGCTACTCGTGGGGCAACACGACGCTCTTCAACACCCCGTTCTGCAACCAGCCGCGCTGCGACGGCCCCGGCAACGCCGGCCACACCACCAACACCCGCACGCGCATCCTCGACGCCATCCCGTTCGAAAAATCCATCAAGGTGGATATGGAAATCTGGCACTGGAAGGACGTGCGGGTGGACTACGCCGCCGCCACCTACTGGTACGCGCTGCCGGGGGCCGCCAGCAACCGCACGCCGCAACCTGAGGAGGCGGTCGCGCCGATTGCGGAGCTCCAGTTGCCGGCCGCCAAGCCCGGCGGCAGCGCCGCCTTCAAGGTCCCTGGCGCGATCGAATGCGAGAAGATGAAGGTTGCGGCCAAGTCGCCGGACCTTGCGGTCGAAACGCAGCGCGCGAGCGCGCTTCCGCAGGGCCAGTGGAGCGGCGGCGAGCAACTGTTCCTTCGCGGCAGGAAGGTCGGCGACTTCGTCGAGCTGGAATTTCCTGTCAGCGACCCCGGGCCGAAGAAAGTGACCCTCTACGGCACGCAGAGTTGGGATTACGGCATCCTGCGGTTCTCCGTAAACGGCAAGTCCGCCGCCAAGGACTACGATGCGTACAGCAAGGAGTCCAAGGCGTGGGGGCCGGTCGACCTGGGGGTCTTCGAGCCGAAGGACGGCCGGATGGTCCTTCGCGTCGAGGTCGTCGGCGCCAACCCTGAGTCCAGGGGCACGAAAGCCTACTTCGGCCTCGATTGCGTGGTGCTCTCGCCGCCGTGAACGTGAAAGCGGCGCGGCAGGTCAGGTCGAAGATCCGCCGTGGCGGAAGAACCGCCGCGCAAAGTATTTGCCATATATAGGGTGGGTGCTATGCACCCGCCGGTTTTTCTGTTCCGCTTAGACCCGGAGCGCGGTACGTTTGTGACGTGCAGGGTAACAATCGGGCGACTCACGGGTTGAACTGCAAGGGCGGTCTCGCCGTGGGCCAATAACGTTGAACCAGGAGAAACGTGTATGAGAGCTAAGCTGCTGGTTGTTAGATTGCTTGCCGTATGCGGTGTGGCTCTTCTGGGCCTGTTGGTCGGGGCAGGTTGCGGGTCCGAGAACGCCAAGGCCGCATCGGCGCCGGCGGAGGTCGCGCCGCCTGCCAAGGCGGCGGAGCCCGCGAAGGCCCCGGCGGCGGACGCCAAGGCGCTCCTGTCGCCGAAGGCCCCCATCGCCTCCGGCCCGTTCAAGCCCGACTGGGAGTCCATGGAGACGCAGTACCAGACGCCCGAGTGGTTCCGCGACGCCAAGTTCGGCATCTGGGCGCACTGGAGCGCCCAGTGCGTCCCGGAACAGGGCGATTGGTACGCCAAGCGCATGTACGAGGAAGGCAGCACCGACTACAAGTACCAAGTGGCCCACTACGGGCACCCCTCGAAGGTCGGCTTCAAGGACATCTGCAACATGTGGAAGGCCGAGAAGTGGGAGCCCGAGAAGCTCATCCAGCTCTATAAGCGCGCGGGGGCCAAGTACTTTGTGGCCCTCGCCAACCATCACTGCAACTTCGATTGCTGGGACTCCAAGTACCAGCCCTGGAACTCGGTAAACGTAGGGCCGCACAAGGACCTCGTGGGCGGCTGGGCCGAGGCGGCACGCAAGGCGGGCCTGCGGTTCGGCGTCACGGTTCACGCCGGCCGCGCGTGGAACTGGTACGAGGTCGCCCAGGGCGCCGACAAGACGGGCCCGCTGGCGGGCGTCCCGTACGACGGCAAGCTCACCAAGGCCGACGGCAAGGGCCAGTGGTGGGACGGCCTCGACCCGCAGGACCTCTACGCCCAGAACCACAGGCCCGGCGACAAACCCGACCAGGCCTATGTCGATAAGTTTTTCAACCGCGTCAAGGACCTCGTGGACCATTACCAGCCGGACCTCCTGTATTTCGACGACGGCGTGTTGCCCCTGAATAACATCAGCGACGCGGGCCTCAAGATCGCCGCGAATTATTACAACTCCAGCATCCAGTGGCACGGCGGCAAGAACGAGGCCGTCATGAACACCAAGGGCCTGGGCCCCGAGCAGCGCAAGGCCCTCGTCTGGGACATCGAGCGCGGCCGTAGCGATCGCCTCGAGCCGTACCCCTGGCAGACCGACACCTGCATCGGCTCCTGGCACTACGCCGTCAGCATCTTCGAGAACCACCGCTACAAGACCGCCACGACGGTCATCACCACTCTCATCGACATTATTTCGAAGAACGGCAACCTCCTGCTGAACGTCCCCGTCAAGGGCGACGGCACGATCGACGCCGATGAAGTGAAGGTTATGGAGGACCTGGCCGGGTGGATGGACGTCAACAGCGAGGCCGTCTTCGGCACGCGTCCCTGGCTCATCTTCGGCGAGGGCGGCGGCGACGTCTCGGCCGGCAACTTCGGCGAGGGCAAGGCCCGGCCGTACTCCGCCACCGACATCCGCTTCACCGCCAAGGGCGACACGGTCTACGCCTTCGTCCTCGGCTGGCCGGAAAAGCCCGTCGTCATCCGGTCGATGGCCAAGGGGTCGCCCCTGGTGAAGGGCGACGTGAACAACGTCTGCCTCCTCGGCGCTGATTGCAAACTGGAGTGGTCGCGCACCGACGAGGGGTTGGTCATCAAGGTCCCCGAGAAGAAACCCTGCGAGAGCGCCTACGCCTTCAAGATCACGGGCCTCGCGGCCAACGCCGGGGCCGATACCAGCAACCTGCCGTACGTCCCCAAGCCGCTGCCGCCCGCGCCGGCGAAATCGAAGGTCACGGCCGGCAAGCCCGTCTCGCAGGCCGCAGACGGGACAATCACGCTCGGCGCCGATGCGGCCGAGACACACGGCTCGCGCATCAAGGTGGAGGCCAAGAGCGGCAAGCCGAACCTCGGCTTCTGGGACAACGCAGAGGACTGGGCGGCATGGAAGGCCGACGTCAAGCAGGCGGGCACTTACGAGGTCAGCGTCACGGCGGCCGCAGAGAAGGGCGAGTCGCAGTTCGTCGTTGAGGTCGGATCGCAGCAACTCACCGGCAAGGCCCCCCAGACCGACAGTTGGAGCAAGTACCAGACGACGACCATCGGCAAGGTCGAGATCAAGGCCCCCGGCGAGATCACCATCAAGGTCCGCCCGAAGGACGCCGCAACCTGGAAGGCCATCAACCTGACGGAGGTGACGCTGAAGAAGGCCCCGTAAGCGCGCGGCGGGTGTGAGAGTGTTGCGTGCGAAGACCTTTGCGCGGCGGGTCTCCTGACCCGCCGCGCCGACTGTGCCGAGGAAGCCAAGGTATGCCGGCGATTTCGCAGCGGCGGTTTCTTAAACTCGCGGCTTTGCTTGCGGCGAGCATCTCATGCGCGGGCGCCATGGCCGCCGCCGCCCCGGCCGATGCCCGCCAGGGCGCGAACCTGGCCCTGGTGGCGACCGCATCGACCTCCTACGTCTCCGGCCACGAGACCATCACGGCCCTCAACGACGGCTTCACCCCCGTCCGCTCGGATGACAAGAGCCACGGGGCCTACGGCAACTGGCCGCAGACCGGCACGCAGTGGGTCCAGTACGACTGGAGCCGGCCCGTCAAGATCAACAGGATGGACGTGTACTGGTTCGACGACCAGCGCGGGGTGCGCCTTCCGAAGGCGTGCCGCCTGAAATACTGGGACGGTAACGCCTTCGTTGCCGTGCCCGGCGCTACCGGCCTGGGTCTCGCGGCCAGAAAATTCAACACCACTGAGTTTCCGGAGATCACGACGACCCGCCTGCGGCTGGAGATGGACGGCCAGGAGAAGTTTTCAACGGGCATTCTGGAGTGGCGGGTGTATGACGGCGGCGGGTCGCCCAACTTCGCCCCCTCGGTCAAGGCCGGCCCGGACCGCGTCGTCGTGCTGCCCGGGCAGACGTACCTCGACGGAGCGGTGAAAGACGACGGCAAGCCGCGCGCCGAGCCGACCGTCCGTTGGAGCAAGGACTCCGGGCCGGGCGCCGTGACCTTCGGCGACGCCGGGGCGACGGCGACGACGGCCCGGTTCTCCGCGCCTGGCGACTATGTGCTGAAGTTGACGGCCGACGACGGCGAGTTGAGTTCCTCGGCCACGGTGGCCGTGACGGCGGACCCGCCGCCGCCCGCCGCGCACCTTGAGCTGGTCCCGACGACGGCCTACACTCTCACCAGCCCCCTGTGGCGCAGCCGGGCCAAGGCGCTCATCGTCAACTGGATTCCGCACTGCGTGAAGATGATAGAGGACCCGCAGACGCGCGAGGGGGGCATCGAGAACTTCGTCCAGGCCGGCCGCAAACTGGCCGGCCAGCCCGCAAAGCACACCGGCGCGGTCTTCGCCAACACGTGGGTCTATAACACGCTGGAATCCATGTGCATCGCCCAGATGGTCGATGCGCAGGGCGACGCCGAGGTCCTCCAGGCGCAGGCCGACATGCGCAAGACCATCGACGACTGGATTCCCAAAATTCTCAGCGCCCAGGAGCCCGACGGCTACCTCCACACGATGTACACCATCCAGGGGCGCCGGCGCTGGACCAACAGGCACGACCACGAAGGCTACCAGGCCGGCTACTTCATGGAAGCCGCGATGGCGCACTGCCTGATGACCGGCGGCAAGGACGCCCGGCTCTACGATGCCGCCAGGCGCCTGGCCGACTGCTGGTGCGCCAATATCGGCCCGGCGCCGAAGAAGGCGTGGTACGAGGGCCACGAGGAATTGGAGCAGGCGCTGGTCCGGCTCGCCCATTTTGTTGAGGACCGGGAGGGCCCCGGCAAGGGCCGCAAGTATGTCGATCTGGCCAGGTTCCTGCTGGATTCCCGCCAGGGCGGCGACGAGTACGACCAGAGCCATCTGCCCGTGACGCGGCAGTACGAGGCCGTCGGCCACGCCGTCCGCGCCCTCTACTGCTACTCGGGCATGGCCGACATCGCGATGGAGACCGGCGACGCGGACTACCACAGCGCCGTCAAGTCTCTCTGGAATAGCATCGTCAACCGCAAGTACTACGTCACCGGCGGCGTGGGCAGCGGCGAGACGGCCGAGGGCTTCGGCAAGGACTTCTCGCTTCCCCAGAGCGCCTATGCCGAATCGTGCGCCGACTGCGGCGAACTGTTCTTCCAGCACAAGATGAACCGCGCCTACCAGGATTCTAAGTACGCCGACCTCTACGAGGAGACGCTCTACAACGCCATCCTCGGCAGCATCGACCTGGAAGGGAAGAACTTCACCTACACCAACGCCCTGGACTCAAGCGGCAATCGCTATCCGTGGCACGGCTGCCCCTGCTGCGTGGGCAACATACCGCGCACGCTCCTCAGGCTGCCGACCTGGACTTACTGCCGCGGCGCCGACGGCCTGTACGTGAACCTCTTCGTCGGCGGCACGGTCACGGTCGAGGGCGTCGCCTCCACCCGCGTCCGGCTGGAGCAGGTCACCGATTACCCCTGGAGCGGCAAGGTTGCCATTACGGTGACGCCGGCCGAGGCGAAGCGTTTCAGTATCCGGATCCGCGCGCCCAGCCGCGGAGTGAGCAAACTGTACGCCGCCTCGCCGGCCTCCGACGGCCTGGCCTCGCTGGCCGTGAACGGCGCCGCCGTCACGCCCGCCATCGAGCGGGGCTATGCCGTCATTACGCGCGAGTGGAAGGCCGGCGACAGGATCGACCTCGTGCTGCCGATGAAGGTCCAGCGCATCAAGGCCGACAGCCGGATTGCCGCGACCGCGGGGCGGGTCGCGCTCCGGTACGGGCCGCTTATCTACAATATTGAAAGCGCGGACCAGGACGTCAATGGCGTCCTCGGCCCGGCCGCCGGACTTGCGACCGAGTGGCGGGGCGACCTCTTGGGCGGTGTGCTGGTCATCAAGGGCGCGTTTGCCGACGGCAAGCCCCTGACGGCCGTCCCGAACTACGCCCGCCTGAACCGCGGCGGACGCTCCATTGTGTGGATCAAGGACCAGTAGTACGAAGGGAGCGCCGAACATGAAGCGACGCGAATTTCTGAAAGGGTGCGCCCTGGGCGCGGCGGCGCTGCCCTTTGTGCAATCGGCCGCGCTGGCGCAGTCCCCGCCACCCAGGCCCAACGTCATCTTCTTCCTCACCGACGACATGGGCTGGGGCGACCCGTCGTGCTACGGCAACCCGGAGATGAAGACGCCGAACATCGATCGTCTGGCCGCCGAGGGCGTCCGCTTCACGCAGTTCTATGCCGCCTCGCCCATCTGCTCGCCGTCGCGCGTGGGCTTTACGACGGGCATGTTCCCCGCGCGCTGGCGGATCACCAGTTACCTTCAGACGCGCGAGGGCAACCGCATCGACCAGCAGGCCGACTGGCTCGACCCGAAGGCGCCGACGCTCGCCCGCACGCTCCAGGCCGCGGGCTACGCCACCGCCCACGTCGGCAAGTGGCACATGGGCGGCGGCCGCGACGTGACCGATGCCCCGCCGCTCCAGGAATACGGTTTCCAGGAAAGTTGGAGCACGTGGGAAGGGGTGGGTCCGGGCATCGACAACGACCCTGCGGCCAAGGGGACGCCGCGCTTCCGCCGCACGCAGAAGTTCGTCGAGAAGGCCATGGACTTTATCCGCCGCGCGAAGGGCCGCCCCTTCTACGTCAACATCTGGCCCAACGACGTGCACGATCCGCACGTGGCCGACCCGGAACTGAAATCGAAGTACGACGCCGCCCCGCCGGGCCACCAGAACTTCAACGCCGTGCTGGATGAGTACGACCGCCAGTTCGGGCGGCTGCTGGAGTTCCTCCGGGCCGAGGGACTGGCGGAGAATACCATCGTGGTCTTCTCGAGCGATAACGGCCCCAACCCGCCGTTCCAGCAGCACCGGCGCACCGGGGGCCTGCGCGGGATGAAGTGGAGCCTCTACGAGGGCGGCATACGCATGCCCCTCATTGTCCGCTGGCCGGGGCGCGTTCCCGCGGGGAAGGTGGACCAGCGGACGGTCGTCGCCGCGGTGGACCTCCTGCCGACGATCTGCTCGCTGGCGGGCGTCGCCCCCCCGGCGGACGCTATGCTCGACGGCGAAGACATGAGCCGCGCGTGGCTCGGCCAGCCGTGCGACCGTATGCGGCCGCTGCTGTGGGAGTACGGCCGCAACGAGCACTTTCTCTACCCCTCGGTGCGGTACTCTCTCGGCAAAAACCAGAAGGCGGACGACCTCTATCCGGACGTGAAGAATGACCGCAGCCCGAACGTCGCCATCCGCGAAGGCAAGTGGAAACTGCTGGTCGGCGCCGATGGCAGCGGCCGGGAACTTTACGACGTCGCGGCTGACCCGAAGGAGACCGTGAACCTGGCCGAGAAGGAGGCCGCCGTCGCCGGGTGCCTGGCCGACAAGGCGCTGGCCTGGCGGAAGTCGCTGCCGTAGCCGCCAGGGTCTGCGCGGCGGGCAAGACTGCCCGCCGCGCTACTTGCCGCCCAAAGTGGCGGTGAATTGCACGCAATCGGAGGACGCAGATGAACCCCATCAACCGTCGTGAGTTCCTGAGGTGGTCTGCCGCCGGGGCCGCGGCCCTGGCTTCCCCTGAGTGGCTGCGTGCGGCCGAACCCGCCGCCGGCGCGAAGCCGAACTTCGTCCACATCGTCCTCGATGACTGGGGCTACTACGAATCGTCGTGCATGGGCCACCCGACCCTGGCGACGCCCAACATCGACCGCGTGGCCAAAGAGGGGATGCGCCTGCCGCAGATGTACGCCGGTGGGCCGGTCTGCGCCCCGTCGCGATGCTGTCTTATGACCGGCCTGCACCAGGGCCACTGCTCGGTACGCGACAACCCCGGCGGCACGGCCATCCGGGCCGAGGAGATCACGCTCGGCCAGGTCCTCAAAGCGGACGGCTACGCCACCGGCGGTTTCGGCAAGTGGGGCATCGGGGACCGCGGCACCACCGGCGTCCCCGAGAAGCACGGCTTCGACGTCTTCTTCGGCTACTATCACCAGGTGCACGCCCACTCGTACTACCCCAACTACCTGCTGCGCAATAGCGAGAAGGTCCCCCTGCCGGGCAACACGGGCGATTTGCAGAAAGGCGAGACGTACTCCCAGGACCTCATCATCCGCGAGGCGCTGGCTTTTATCCGCGCCAATAAAGACAAGCCGTTCTATGCCTACCTTCCCTGGACGCCGCCGCACGGAGTGTTTGCGATTCCCGAGACCGACCCCGCCTGGCAGAAGTACAAGAACCAGCCGGCCGCCAAGTTGGAGGAGAAGGCGGGCTTGGTGGCCAAGCCGCAGGGGAAGGGCCACCTGGTGCGTTTGGCCATGATCGAGATGGCCGACCGCCAGGTCGGCGAGGTCATGGCGCTCCTGAAAGAACTGGGCCTGGAGGACCGCACGCTCGTCCTCCTCTCGGGCGACAACGGCAGCGTTCCCGAGGCGCATGTCCGCGACTCCAAGACGGGCAAGGCATTCCGCGGTTACAAAGGCGCGCTCTACGAGGGCGGCCTGCGGGTCTTCTTTGCGGCCCGTTGGCCCGGCAAGATCCAGCCCGGCGCGGTCAGCGAGCAGGTGTGCTACTTCCCGGACATTCTCCCGACGATTGCCGAGCTCGCGGGCGCCAAGCCCCCGGCCGACATCGACGGCCTCTCGCTCGTCCCCACGCTCCTCGGCGAAGACAAAGCCGGCAAGAAGCAGGCGCAGCACGAGTTTCTCTACTGGGAGTCCGGCAACCAGACGGCCGTCCGCATGGGCGACTGGAAGGCCGTCCGCCGCGGGGCCGGCAGGCCGGCCAAGAAGCAGGCCGAGAAGCCGGTCGCCTGGGAACTCTACGATCTTTCGCAGGACATCGAGGAAGCCAACGACGTGGCTGCCGGCCACGCCGACATCGTCGCGAAGATCGATGCGTTGGCCACGGCTGCGCACAAGCCCGTGCAGCCCGGCAGCATCCTGGACGCCGAGGCTGGCTTCAAGAACCATAAGGCGACGTGAGGTGCATGATGACAAGTAGAGTCAGACAATCGCGCCGCGAGTTCCTGCGGGCGACGGCCGCCACGCTGGCGGCATGGGCGGCCGTGCGAGTGCCGGCGGGCGGGGCCGAACCAGCCAGCCGCATCAATCTCCTGTTCCTCATGACGGACCAGCAACGGTTCGACGCGATGAGTTGCGCGGGCAACCCCGTCCTGAGGACGCCGAACCTCGACCGCCTGGCCCGCGAAGGCGCCCGCTTTACCCGTTTCTACTCGTCTTGCCCGGTGTGCACCCCCGCCCGCGCGGTGATTCTGACCGGCCGCAGTCTCGAATCCACCACCATCCGGACCAACGGCGATTGCGCTCGCAACGACGTGCCGGACCTGCCGACGTTCGACCAGATTCTGCTGCGTAACGGCTACCGCGGCGAGTATCACGGCAAGTGGCACGTGCCGTACAAGTTCGCGCTCGATTACAACCGCCCCGTACGGTGGTTGAACGGGAAGAACGCGCCTCCCGGCTGTAAGGCCGAGACGTCGGAGGCGGCGGCGTTTGCGGCGTACGTGGCGGCCAACGTGCCGGCGCGCCCACCGGCCCAAGGCGAATTGGCGAGCAAAGACGGCTACTATGTCCCCGACCCCCTCGATGCACGGTATGGCGGCGCGGCGGCGGAAAAGTCTTCTCAGGCCGAAATGTACGGCTGTCTGAACGTGCCGCCGGAACACACCCACACGGCGTGGACGTGCAAGGAGGGCCTGGAAGCGCTGGATCGCCTCAAGGACGGCCCGTTTACGCTGACGATTTCCATCGGGCCGCCGCACCCCCCGATGATAGTGGCCAAGCCGTACTACGGCATGATTCCGGCCGCGTCGATTCCGGTCCCGACGA
>Ga0209777_10004423_pt1 | contig 16631 bp, 24 predicted proteins | sample FrelakmetHBP12HB_FD_187147 | JGI IMG/M metagenome (GOLD analysis project Ga0209777, IMG submission 187147) | Freshwater lake sediment microbial communities from the University of Notre Dame, USA, for methane emissions studies -HBP12 HB (SPAdes)... | ecosystem: Environmental > Aquatic >...
ATTCGACCAAAGGTGGGCCATATTGGTTCAGCCGATTTCTCAAAGAAACACGAAGCGATTCTTGAGGGGGAAAAAGCAGCGATCGAAGCTCTTCCACAGATTATGGCAATCATTACTCAACTCCGACAGGAAGGAAGGCTTGAATGAATACAAATGGCTAATTAAGAAATATGAAATGGGATTGAGGAAAGATCTATGAAGAGCTACCGAAAAGAACTGTGGTTTGAGGTGCCGACTCGGAGGGCTTTTATCAATATTACTCCAAAGGTTGAAGCATGTCTCAGGGAGAGTGATATTAAAGAAGGACTGGTGTTGGTCAATACAAAGACAATTTAGTTTATATCCCCTTTATTATTGAAGGTAGTTTGACAAAGGCTGCTTGAGGGTTCATGTCGAGCAGTCTTTTGATTGTCAATGATTTAACGCTTCCACCTACGAGTCATTAGTGGGAACGATATTCAGGAATTGGAGATTAGGAGTTGAAAGTGACAATCACAAAGCCATTAGGCAAGGAAAATTTAACGTGGGACGTCTGGCATTAGTTGAGGCTAAGGCTTTTTGCTACGCATTATACCAAGTAGTACACAATTTACTATGAAAGTTCCTATCACTCCCCAGAAAGCCTCAGCCTTAGAAAAATCAAGCTCTGTTTCTCGTCCTTTAAAAAGTAACATATACCAATACTTGAGATTACTCTCGCTAATGAACAATAAGCCAATGAAAGCAACAAGAAGCAATGTTACAATACAGATTCCTCCCGACTTTGTGGTAAATTCTTTTTTTATACCTATCTGAAGCACTCTTAAAAGAGTCTGGATATCTTTCTTAAAAACGAGCGTAAAAAAAATCAATAGGAGAACAAAACCCAGAACCATAAAAAACAGATTTCTCAAAAGGTCGAAAGTCAAGTTAACTCCTCTTCTGTTCCACAGTTGCCATTAAGTAAAAACCAATTGAAGCAATCAAGAAAAGTCCCGCAAAGAATGGGTTCAAAATGTTAATCTTTAACAAGAACGAAATCAGGAGAGAAAAAACTGTTGTACCAATGGCGATAAGGGAAATGAGTTGGATATTTTTCGCAGAGTTAAACTTAATGCAATCGATAACAGTTAAATCCCCTTCCTGAATTACGTTCTTGAGTTCAGTACGAGTTTTGTCCATCTCTACAGTCACGTGAAAGCGGGTCGCTTCTGCTTCCATTTTAGTTGTAACGTGCAGCGTTTGGAATAACAAGTAAAGTCTTTCAAGCTGTTGCTTACTTACGTCCTGCGGGAGGCTTTTTTCATAATCCAACTCCCGGGATTCCCTACCATGTTCGCCGGGGTAAGAACCTATATCTGATCGAGTATTCATAACGTTGCTCCCTCATAGACCTCCCTCAAACAGCGGAGGCTTGAAAATAGTTAAGCCTTGACATGTGACTTTAGAATTGCCAGTTGTTTCTTGGCCAACTGAAGTTGGTTTATGAACTTATCCATATCACTTTCCGTCACAACGAAATTAAAGTGTGTCGTTTCATCTGGCCCTGTCGCAGCAATTGAAAGAATAGTTGCTGGCAAGAGAACCGAAACCTTCGCCGAATAAACATCTGGAATATCTTTCGCCGTATACTCTTTATCAAAAGACGGCGACAAAATACATCGCGTATTCATGTGGTCAAATACAGGGAAAACTTGTCCGTAAGACATATCACTTCTAAAATGAGGTTGCCATATCGGTTTTCCCGAAAGCTTTTTAAGGCCGGCTCTTATTTTTTCTCCGTCCGATTCGGAAATAATATTCTCGCTAAGTAGATCGTCAACGTACTCGTCTAAGCCATCATTATATTGTTCTAAAATAGTTCTTATATAACTAAAAGCCCGAATTACGGGGACGAACTTATCGGCGGAGAGGCCAGTCTTTTTTGAAAATTCTAGTCGTGCTTGGTCATCATTTAGATCTACAAAATCTTCCAATTTGGCCAAAATCTCGGTAATCGTGTCAATCTGCTCTCGACTTATTGAGTCAAACAACTTCAAGTCATCTCTTAATCCATCCGGCATTACCCGTGTGGCCATTATTCTTGTTTTCATAGAATCTACCCCCTGGTATTATACCTCGATAAAACAGAAATCCATTTAACTAGATTCAGTTCAGGAGTGAGAAGAGAGTATTAAGTGTTGTTTTCTATTATACCAAATAAAACGATTTGTCAATAGTTCAAAATTAACTCCCTAACCCATTGAAATATTATACCATTTTATAAATCTAAAGCTTTTATCATAAGTTTTCAATCAAAAATTGTAGGAATACTTTCATCAGAAAGAAGTCTTCACCACTTAGCCAGGGTCATCATACCACAAACAGCGGAAATATTAAAGCACACCCTCCTAAATCCCTCAAAATCCCACCCAATATATCAATTATCGTGTGCACTCATCTCACTTAGTCCATTGCTTTTTCAAAAGAGATCATCCAACAATAATAATAATTTATTATTTCTATAGGAGGGTTAACACATGATGATCCCTTTAACATCTCTCCGGCGTGCCCGCCTTGAGCGGGGTTACACCCAGTTTGAACTGACGCTGAAGACAGATATCCCTCAATCGAAAATCTCAATGATAGAGAGGGAATATTTAAGCCCGTCCCCACAGGAGGCCAGCAGGATTGCCAAAGCTCTCAGGGTCAAAGCCGCTGACATCTTTCCAGAAGGAGAAAATAAATAAAATTTCAAATCAAAGGAGGATCGAAAAATGAAGGACGTAATAGTAACCCTTGAAAAAAAGAAAAGGTCGTTATTGTCACGAATTTTTGGCCTGAAAGAACAGGTCGAGAAGGAGACCGACGAGCGAACACACAAGGTTGAGATCGAGAGCCTTGAAACTGAAGTCAAATCCGTTGAGGATCAAATTTTTGACACCATGATCGAAGAGGCCAAAACAAAGGTCTCGGAGCTTGAGGCGGAGGCCGTGAAATTGGTGGATGAGAAAAAATCCTTGCAGGCCCGTGTCGAGCAGATAGATATCCGGCTCATTCAAATCTTTACAGCCTGCTCGGTGATCATCCCGAAACAGCGACGGCAGATATCCTCCAAAAAGTCGGTCGTGATGCAGAAGACAGTGGAGGAGCGGGAGTTTACGGGCTACTTTGAGCGCGCCGTGGATGCCAGGGAAAACAGGCTACCCTACACCACAACCAAAAGGACCGTTGAGGTCCTGGTGCCGGCTTTCCCGGACCAGATTTCACACGCTGAATCCCTCGGCTATCATTTAAAAGAAGAAAATGAGAAGGCGGAGCCGGAAGAATTAAACTCCGAGAATAGCGTCGAGACGTTTGTCTTCCCGATGCCTTCCGTGCTCTCGGAAAATATTTTCTGAAGGAGGAGACCCATGCAATATAAAATGCCTACGTGGATTCAGGGAGACGACGGTTTTTGGCATCAAACTCCCAATCCGTCTGAACGAAAAAGCCTGCAAGGGGGAAAAGAAATGCATATGAAATACTTTAATAGCCGCAACCCAGAAGAACTCGCTTCAATGGAACATAAAACTTTCTCAGCGGAGGTCAAGCAGTTCGACGATGCCAACCTGATAGTTGAGCACTTCATCTCTACTGAAAATAGAGACAGGGGCGGCGATACGATGCGGGCCGCTGGCATGAGGATCAACGGGAAGGTGGTGGTTCTGTTAGCTCACGGGTTTTCCAATCTGGGTCAAGAACCTATTGCAAAGCCCTTAAAGATATGGCCGGATAGTTTTAAAGGGTCTCCTGGGATATGTGCTCGCACCCAGTTCTACGATGGCTCACACCTTACCCCACCGGACAACACAGGAAGAAAGCTTTATGAAAAATCAAGGGATGGCTTTATGCCCAATTGGTCTATTGGCTATATCCCCCTGAAATGGGAGGATAGCAAGGGGCCTCATGGCGAAAGCTTCAGGGACGTCCACGAATGGGAGCTCCTTGAATACTCGCCTGTGGGTGTTCCAATGAACCCGGACTGCCAAACTGCCGAAAAATGCGGTGGCCTGTGTCAGAAAAAGGCGTGGTTTAAAGTGCTTCCCGAGACAGCGATGATCTTTACAAAGTCCTTTGATCATTACCGACCGCCGCCAAAGCCGCCAACGCCTGAAGAGATGGGAAAGATGAAGGTTCATTTAGGGAAAAATCAGTGGTGTACGCTGGGTGAGTTGCCAGGTGTTTTTGAAAGGGTTGTCACAGATCTCATTCGGAAGGAAATCAGGCATGCCCAGGGGAAAATAGATTAGACGATGTTTATTGATCCGAGAGTGCTGAAACTCTTTCCCGAAGATTTTTTAGAGCGAGAAATGCTTCGACATGATATCAGGGCTATCAAGGAATCCCATGTAATCTGTTCTTTGAAAGGGAATCCCATGGTTGCCTTACCTGGGTCTGAATACAAAACAATCTATATCGACCTTGATACTGATTGGGAGGCGGCACGGAAAAAACTAAATTGGCCTGGGGGTAATGTCCTGGATTTCAATAGTCGCAGCTATGCAACGCCCGTGATCCTGGAGAGTGAGGAAGAAGCGAAGCTTTTCATCTTCTTCCACGAGGCCAAACATATTGAAGATCCGACGGCTGAAGAATATCAGTGTGACGCATATTCAAGGCAACGAATTCTCGAACATCGAGCTAAAAGATTATGAGGCGATGGATCCATACCTCCTATTGCAAATCTCCATTTCTCTTGTCCCGAAGGAGTAGCACGATCTTGGGAGTCTTCAGTCGTGTGAAGATCGGGGCGCTAATCCTATAAACAAGGAGGAAAATAAAATGACATTATTGAACAAAGACAGTTTAAAGATCAATTTTGGAAGGGATTTGATTCAAGAAATTGAACTCATGGATTCGCAGGTCAAAGGGCTTTCGGATGAACTAACCCTTGAAAAAGGCTACACGGCAGACCCGACCTTTGCGACGAATTATAAAAATGCCTTGGACGCCGTCGCCACGATCCTGGGAAATGAAAAGTCGCGCCTTGAGGCCATCGGCGAAGCTTTGCGCACGGTTTGAAGATCCAGGCATGGCTTGAAGAAGACTAACGTTTAAAGGAGAAGTCCCATGTTCGACATTGAAATAAAACTATTGGCTATTGACATGCTGGACGGAGAAGAAAATTCCAGGGCCGTCAGGGCCAGGGTGAACCTCATGATTGGCCCAATAGAAATTAGGGATATTCGGGTGATCGAAAATGAAGGCTCACCCCCTAAAGTCAGACTGCCTTCATATAAAATTTCCGAGACACACAAAGGGGCGCACTTTGAGTGGCGGCCTTATGTCTTTCTTCCGGGTGAACTCAAACGAAGGGTGGATGAGATGGTCTTGAGAGAATATGAGATTCGGAAAGCGAAGCTGGGATGTACGACCCAATAAAGGCGTTCATACAAAACTTTAAGAGCAGCGATATCCCGCACGAATTGCGCAAAAGAGAATTTGCGATGTCACGCTCTGAGCTGAGAAGGTTCAAAGACAAGGCGGCGGCGGCCAGGAAGTTACAGCATGAAAAGCGGGCTCAAAGAACGAGAGATCGTTTCTTTAAAAAATCAACGATCGGGGCTTTAGGATAAAAGAGTTCCGCTGTATAATATAAGGTGAAGAGAACAAATAGATGAAGATTGAAGTTGTCTCCATTCGGTTAGTCGATCCAAATTTAGAGAGCGGTCTGCGTGGCTTCGCAGATATCAAGCTGGATGACTCTGTCCTCCTTAAAAACTTTCGTATCATTCAACGCCAAGGTCATCTTTTTGTTGAAGGCCCACAAGCCACCTATAAGAAAAATGGGAAAGTAATCTTCAATGATATAGTCAATTTTTCTGAAGAGCTAAAGGCAAAGGTCTACACCGCAATCCTTGCCATATTCTTTCAGGAAAAGGAGAAATGGAATGAGACACCGACCCCCTCACAATGATTCCCCTAACCCGCAACCGCAACAGCCCATCAAACTTAACCCGTTGTGGCGACAAAAACTCAGAGAACGAACCGAGGCAGAAGCTCAATGGAGAACCAAGGAAAAACTCGTCGAGGAGGAAAAGAAAAAAGAACGAGACGAAAGAAGAATCGCCGCCGAACTTGAAGCCTTGAAATCTGGTCAGGAGGTCAAGCCCTTAGATGACTTTCCTGACCTTCCCGACTCTCTGTTCCATACTCCATACCAAAACAACCACGACAAACTTCGCAATGCGTTCAATAGGGTTTTGAATGAAGGCGTGGACGGCAGCGGTAGCCCTGTAACTTTCTTCAAGGGGCAGAAGAGAGTCTTCTGGGAAGCTGTCAGGCAGCACAATGAATGGGGAAGATTCCTGTTCGGAATAGACTTCATGGAGTATCAGAAAAGAGACTTTATACCTATGAAGTGGATGCTCAAAGATGAGATTATCAAAAGACGCCTGAAGGATCCTAACGACGTGGAGTTCAACCGACTCAAAACCCTTTTAAACTACATATGGGCAACCCGCCTTGACCAACATGCCTGTATCGAACTAGCAGGGAAGATTGGTGCGGGTAAGATTCCGAAAATAGAGAAGCGCTCAAAGAGAGATGAGCAGGGCCAACCCCTCAAGAACGATGAGAAGGAAGAAGTCCGAGTGGAAAGAGATTATGCATTTATCAGTCCGTTAGACTTCACTGAGATTCAGAAGCGGTTCGGCAAGGGGTACTCGGAAGGCTACGTCAAGCAGTACATGGATGAGTTCTCCAGGATCGGCATTCTAAAGAGATTTAAGAATAGAACGGGGCCACACAGCCAGACTGTCTATGCTATCGGATATTGGAATCCTATCCCTCCTGGAAAAGGAAAATTCAAGGCTCAGCCGTTTCTGCAAAACACTGAGAAGTTTAGAGCGGCGTTGAGAGGGTTTGGACTACGGAAAAGAGAAGAAAAAAGGTGATTCAGCAATTAATATTAATAGCTGAATCAAAAAAATTAACCGTCAGCGATTAATTTTTAGGTCACTTTTTGGAGGATTTGTTGGACTTTTTACATGTTTTTTTCAGACACATAATGCATTACCTGATCTTTTGCACCTGTGTTTACTACTCTCCTGTTAAACTATAAGAAAGATACAGTTTAACAGTCGAGTAGTAGACATGCGAACCCAAAAAGGGTTCGCATTTAAAAACCCTTTTTTATTCTCTTTTTTTAAAAGCAAAAAACCTTGACACACACCCAAACAAAAAACACTCTCCAAAGGAAAAGGGTGGCAACCGGGCCAGGCCCACCGTTCCGCTCAAGCGGGTTGGGGTCAGGCTCCATGGTGGAAGTTTTCGACGCACCGGCGGCCAGGGGTACAGGGTTGGAGTTAAGGGAGTCGGAACGGAATTGTTTCAGGTAAAGGAAGATCGATAAAGATGTTTTTTGAACGGTACTTAATCTGACAGACAGTATCAAGTTATCCGCTGGTTAGTTGACTACAAGTCATTATTGGCAACCGTATTGAGGAATTGAAGGTTACGAGTTGAAAGAAAGGGTAACGCCGCAAATCAGCCGAGGGTTTTCTTGCGTCGGGTGAATTTGCGTAATTATGTTCAGATTTTATCAATCATTACTTTCACGATTTCTTCTTCTCGATATCCATCTATTACACTCCATCCTGCAAATATTTGGAAGAGAAACGAGGTCAGACTTTTAAGGTCATCATAGTCCGAAGTTGAGTTTTTCAATTTATAGACCGATTGGGAAAGGCGTTTGAAGAAGGAAAAAACATTTTCATCATTAATATAGACGTTACTGAGAACAAATGTTACCTCATGTAACAATATTTCTAATTCGACCAACAATCTTTTTACTAAATATTCATCAAGTCCGTTAAATACAGCATCCCACCTATTTTGATCTTCAGAAAAATACTCTTGAAAATATTTTCTAAATTCATTCTGATCAGTAAGCTTATCAAGCAATTTAGCATCGTAGCCACCACCGCCGGCAGAACATGCACTCATTAGGATATGAATTGTGTCACTTTTAAAAAAACGGTACGTTTCTTCAAGGTTATGCTTTATAATAATTTTTTTTCTCTTTTCCGGATACCAAACAACCAACAGATAGAAAAATATGCTTACGAGAAAGCCGATTGAAAGGTTGAATATAATCGAATTGCCTGTAGCAAATGGTTTAAAGAGATAGTTAATCCATGTATCCTTGAATATCGAGGGCATTGGCTCGGTGCTAGCCTTTAACGCAAAAAAGGCGCTTCCGATACTTAAAATCCACAGTAAAAGGTTTGATTTTTTCATCCTCATTTAATTGTTACCATTATTTGTTCATTTGCAATTGTAATATATACCATTTTCAAAAATTATGGAATGGAAAATTTCAGAAAGTACCTTACCCCCGTCTTCCCCTTTTCCACATCTTTCTGTCCGCCCCCTGAAAATGAAAGCCCGTTAGAAGCCGGTTAGCAAGGTATTGAAATGGAATTAGGAAGAATACCCATGTGGAAAGAGAAGAGAAAAACCGCCATCAAAAGGGAAGCAAAGCGGTGCTATGGGAGGCCAGCGTATAGGCTGTCTGGATATCGGTTAGGATGTAAATTGTTGGAAATGTTAGGTGGAAAGCAAAGGCTTTAGAAAGCATCTCTGCCTGGGCGTTCGGGGGATATCTGTTCGGGTTTTCCCTCCCTTTTATATCTTCTCATGCAAGGAACTAATACTTTAGAGAGAAAGCCTTTTGCACATTATTGTATGCACTCATCCAAAGTTCTCCTTTGGTCGTATGAAATGTTAGGGGTTTCCCATCCTGCGAAAGAAAGATATCCCGAATTTATTTTCATGTGAAATGATCCAGCGAAAGAAGGCCCAGCCCACCTGCCCTGCCCACCTGTCACAAGCCACCGGCCACCTAAGCCACCTTGCAGCCACCCTAAGCCACCCGGACCCTGCCAACGGCCACCAAGGCCACAAGGATCATCAAGGCCACCTTAGCCCAGCCAACCTGCCCACAGGTGGCCCACCTGCCAGGTGTCCCACCCAGTGGCCCAAACCTTTCGATGAAAGTCATAAAATGAAATCTTATAAGAAGACAAAGAAAGTCCTTGCTTTTTCTATTTGGTTTATATCATAATAAAGTGAAATAAGGATTAACACTAAAAATATAGAAGGGGGTGAGAAAAATGAGAAGCAAGGATTCAAAGAGAACCGTCAGCTATTTGAGGGTGTCCACCAGCCAGCAGGACACGGAAAAGAACAAGACCGATGTCCGGGCCTTTGCTAACGACCATGGCTTTCCGAAGGTAGAATTTGTAGAAGAAAAGGTTAGCGGCCACGTGCCCTGGAAGGAGCGGAAAATCAAGGCCCTCATCGACAGCCTGAATGAAGGCGACAGGCTCATCGTCCCGGAGCTGAGCCGCCTTGGAAGATCGACCCTTGAGATCATGGAGATGCTGTCCGTGGCCAGGGAAAAGAAGGTTGCGATTTATGACGTCAAGAACGGGTGGGACTTAAACAACTCTCTCCAGTCTGAGGTCATGGCCTTCTGCTTTTCCATAGCAGCCCGGATCGAGAGAGACCTTATGATTCAACGCACGTCCGAAGGCAGGCGGGCGGCTCAGGAACGGGGCGTTAAGTTCGGTAGGCCACCAGGGAAGGGCAAGAGTAAGTTGGACAAACACAAAGAGGAGATCGTTGCTTTACTCAAGACCGGGAGCCGTCAGGTTTACATCGCCAAGCGCTACGGGGCCACCCCGGCCACGCTCGGTAATTGGCTAAAGAAGAACGAGATCGATGTTAAGAAGGTGGAGGAGTTTCCAGAAGAACAAACAAAAGGTCAAACGACAGAAAGGAGAACAAGAGCATGAAGACAAAGGTGATGAAAAAGAAAGCGGTGAAGAAAGCCGTAAAGAAGCCGGTCGAGAGGGATACATTCGGTTTTAGGAAAGGCACCAAAAGCTCCCAGGCCGTGAAGATGTTGGCTTCCGGGAAGACTTCGATGAAAGACGTTAGGAAGAAGTTCTCCACGCTGTCTTTCGGTAAGCTCCTGAAGGCGGTTGAGGCCCACGGATTCAAGATGGAGCAGAACGGCCAGGGGAAGTGTTCGATAACCGGCCAAATGAAGTTAGGCGTAGGGCAATAGAAATAATGACCCCAGGGGCCATCCTTGTGACGATGGACGACGTAAAAAGGGGGTAAAAGGGGCCAAATATGGGAGAAGCAAAGTTCAAATTAGGTCAAGTTGTTATGACCAAGGGAGTAAATGATAAAGTGGCGGATGATGAAGGGTTTGCAAAATTAGTTTTTGATTCTTTGAAAAGGCATACCAACGGTGACTGGGGGGATTTATGCGAAGAGGATAAACAGGAGAATGAACTTTCTCTAAAGGAAGGCTTCAGGATTTTTTCAGCCTACCAGCACAAGGAAGAAAAAATCTGGATCATAACCGAGGCCGACAGATCAGCCACCACGATTTTATTCCCGGAAGAATACTAAGCAGAAGGAGGCCAAAAAGCCCATGAAACACCTCTACAAGCCCATGCAGCGAATCTACAAGGTGGTGTGCCCGGAATGCGGGGTGGAGATCATCTCTGATGATTTCCTGGTTATATGTCCCCATTGTGGGGAGCTAATCCAGATCGATGAGCAGGAAAGGAAGGGTGGAATATGAGGCCAATATTCACGGTGCACGCAGGAGAATATCTGTTTGGCTCATATCTTGAGAAGGAATTCAAGGGATTTAATATATGGATTCCATCAAGGGATACAGGGATTGACTTGCTTGTTACGGACTCGAAGAACAGGAAGACGGTTTCTCTGCAAGTGAAATTTTCAAAAGACTTTCTGCCCACAGAGAGCCAGGAGATTTTCCAAAAAGGGTTCAAATCTCTCGGGTGGTGGGCGTTGAAGCGGGATAAAATAAAACAATCTTTGGCGGATTTCTGGGTGTTTGTGGTGTTTGATTTTCGGCAGAAGAGAACTGAGTTCGTAATAATACCGCCAAAGACGCTGCTGAAGAAAATAACAAAATTGCATGGAGATGATAAGATTATTCAAAGCTATTTATCGGTGACAACCAAGAACAAATGCTGGGAAACAAGGGGAATAAGTAAAAAGGAACAGATTTTAATTGCAAATCACAGCTATCATAACAAGCATAGAGATTTTACAGAATATTTGAATAATTTAGATTTGATAAAAAAGAGATTGAAATAATTTTCAGGCCCCTGTGGCGAGATCGTAGAGATCGATTGAGAAGAAAGGAGAGAGAGATGGGAAATTTTTTCAAAGAGGCTGCGAAGTGCCGAGTGGAAATTGAGAGTTGGGTTGAAATAGGTGAGATCGGTAAAGCAGAGACGGAGTTGAGCAGATTGAGAGATATATACGGGAAGAGCGGGCGAGCAAGAAATAAAAATGACCAGGCAGATGCACCATTGATTCATGCAATTGTTAAATCAATGGAAGAGCTGGTGAATGGTAAGAAAAAAGGTATGTAAGGAGGCGATGAAAGTATGACTGACAAACTAAGGTTCGCTCCACTGATTAGGATTAGCACCGAGAAGCAGGAGAAAATGGGCGAGTCTTTAAAAACTCAGCAAGCCCAAATTGAGCAGGCCGTAAAAGCCTTGAATGGGGTATTGATTCCCGACCCATGGCGTTATTCAGGCCAAGAGCATAGCACCCCGACGTTTGAGAGAAAACGCTTTGACCAACTTCTGAAGGACGCTGGAAAGGGGATCTTTGATGCGGTGATGGTTGTTGACCCGTCAAGGTGGTCGAGAGACAACGTAAAGTCGGAACAGGGCCTGCGAACTCTCAAGGACTGTGGGGTACGTTTCTTTACAAGCCAAACGGAACATAACCTTTTCGATCCAAGCGCAATTCTCTATCTTGGAATGGCGGCAAACATTAATCAATACGTTGCAGGTATCCAGACGCAAAAGAGCATCCAAAACCGTATCGCTCGCTCTTCCCGTGGCCTCCCGACGGCGGGGAAGCTCCCTTACGGAAGAACCTATGACAAGAAAACCCAGACCTGGGGCATCGACCTGGAGAAGCAAAAGAAGATTGAATGGGCAGCCAAGGAATATCTTAAAGGAGAACGGCTTCCTAAACTGGCCAAGACATTGGGTATGAACGCTGCCAATTTGTGGAAGATCCTAACCCGGAGAAGCGGCGACACGTGGCTGATTGAATTTTCTTCAAAGCAACATGCCATAAGCGAAAAGGTCACGATGAAAATTCCTTCACTCCTTGACCCAATCATTATCAGGAGGATTCATGCCAAGGCAGAAGCGAACAAGACCTACACCCATGGCGAGATAAAATATCAATATCTTTTGGCCCGTACCGTCTTTTGTTCCAAATGTGGGCTGTCTCTCTTTGGCCAGACGAACCACAACGAGAAAAGATATTATCGGCATTCCAGAAACCTTGAGCACCACAAGTGCGATCCGGGGCTATGGATTAGGGCCAATGAGCTTGAAGAGGCAGTCCTTGTTCGACTCTTTGCGACCCTGGGTGATGCGGCGGGGATGGAACAGGCCATGCAGAAGGCCATTCCTGATAGAAAGAAAGTTGAGGAGCTAAGGGAAAGAAAGAGCTTCCTGGGTTCAGAGCTTTCAAAGGTCGGGCTTAAAAAGGACAGGCTTATTGATTCTATAGCCGACGGACTTATCTCCAAAGAAGAAGCGACAGTTAAAATGAAGGATATCCGGTCAAGGGAGGCTTCGATTAAAACGGAGATTGATACCATTGAACCCCAGCTTGAAGATGTCCCGGAAGAAGAAGAGATCAAGCGTAAGGCAAAAATGATTCAGCGCATAGTGAGCCAGATTTACCGGACACCGTCACGGCTTAAGAAGATGTCGTTTGCAGAGCGGAAGAAACTGGTTTCGGGTTTCTTTGCTGGGAAGGATTCTAAAGGCCGGAGGCTCGGGGTTTATGTTGAGAGGGCCAGGGATGGCCAGATCCGTTATGAGATCCGTGGGGCATTCGATCTAACCTTCAAAGGAATCCTGACCCCTGATGGCTTGGATGTCCTGGATTTGCCGGACGTTAACGTTGAGCACCTTGCGGATTTGAAGGCAGCAGTTCAAGATTCTTCTGGCAAATGCCATGCATATTACTGCCTCGGTTTTTATCAACGATGATGAATCCGGACTTCATCATGATTTTGAGGTCTGGCTCGAAAAACTTGCTCCTCATGAGCCCGTTAAACAGTATCGTCACAATGTAGGCGAAGATAATGCCGATGCCCATTTAAAACGGCAGTTGATGGGAAGAGAAGTCGTCGTGGCTATCACAGAAGGCAAGCTCGATTTCGGCCCATGGGAACAGATTTTTTATGGGGAGTTTGACGGCAGGCGAAGAAAGAGGGTTCTCGTAAAGATTATCGGGGAATGATGTTTACTTTTTTAGTACGTTGTAGAAATGAAAAGGGACGCTTCTGTTTCATTTCATAACTCTTGTTCTACAATGAAATGAAGTGAAAAAAACAATAAATAGAACCGTCCCATTTACTCTCAATTGTAGGTGAAGCCCGCAATTCCTTTTTCGTGAAGACTCCTTCCTGAAACATTCACTTCCCTAATTCTTAAGAATATTGTATATTTCAATTGCCAATTTGCAATGAGGAGATTTAGTCCAGGCCGCCTCCGGAGAGTTCATTCTGGACGGTAGACGAGACCTAACTCTCTTTTACGCAGTGTCGAGACAGCTCATGCGGCCTCACAACGACAACAACGTTTACATTCTCGGCGCCGGCTTCTCCGCGGAGGCGGGCCTCCCCCTCATTTCTTCATTTCTGGCACGCATGCGTGATGCCGCCGACTGGCTGGAGAACAACGACCGGTCTGATGAGAGGACAGCGATCGAACGCGTTCTTCGATTTCGTCATGAATCGGCGGCTGCCGGATATCGGATAAATATCGATCTCGATAATATCGAACATCTCTTCAGTCTTGCGGACGCGGGGCCAAGTATCGCGAGCACTGAGGACATTTGTCTTGCAATTGCGGCAACGATCGATTTTGCCGGACAAAGTAAGTTGCCCATTGGTCGCCTGCGCGTAAGCCAGACAATGGGTTGGCCATGCACCCAGCTCTGGCGCCGGACCGCCGTGCGGTGCTCGCCGGCATCGCCTGATGACTTCGAAGATGTGGAGTCTTCACGCTACGATTACTACGTGGCGATCTTGTCAGGACTGGTTTCCAACACGACTGACGCTGGAAAGAACGTCGTAATTACATTGAATTACGACCTCGTCGTAGAGGAGGCGCTGCGCCGATTTAACGTTCCGATTACGTACGCGCTGACTGGCCCCGGTGTCGAGATTGAATCTGATGCGGAGATCAGTGCCGTAGGCACAGGTGGGTTTCAGATATTGAAGCTACATGGCTCCGTCAATTGGGCCCAAAAGGAATCGGGCGCAATCCTTGTATGTCGCGATTACCAAAGTCTGCGGTCTCGGAGGCTGACGCCGCTACTAATCCCGCCTACGTGGCGTAAGAGCGCTGGCGAGGCCATTCAGGCGGTCTGGGACGCCGCTGTCCGGGCGATCAGCACCGCTACCCGCATCATCCTCATAGGATTTTCGATACCCAGTACGGATCAGCATTTCAAGTATCTGCTCTCGGTCGGTCTCAAGGACAATAGCTCGCTCAGGCTAGTCCGGATCGTCGATCCGCGAGCACGCGAGCTACGGGGACAATATGAGACCGTCTTTCGCGAGGACCAGTTCAAGTACGGGATAGTCGATGTGCGCGACAAACGCGCCGACGAATTCTTCTATGATGAAGCTGAGATCGTTTCCATCGCACGGCCTCTCAGGCACCCGGGACTCAGTCTAGTCGATGACGGCCGAGGGAACCGTATTGAGCGGAGATGATTACTCCAGGCGCTGCCCACTGATCGGGGTCGCGATATGGCTGCCCAATTCAGGTTTGCAGCGGGGGGTGGTGCCTGCCGCTGAAACCTACTACGTTATCCACCATTTCAACCAGAAGTCATCAGATTCTTTACCCATATCGGAGTGAACATTTGTAAGTGTAACATTTTTCTTCACTCCCTGTATTTCCAGGCCCCGTGTTACTTAAACGGGGACCAATGCGCTCTCACTTTCTTCCTGAAACTCCCATGCCGACCAGTCGGCACAAAGAAGAATGAAAATTAATTTTATTGGATAGAGTAGCTCTTTGCTTATTTGTTTGGATAGGGTAACTTTGACTCCATAATCCAAACAAAAAGGAGGAAGCTACCATGGATATTATCGTTGATAAAGGTTGTGGTCTGGACGTGCATAAAGGGACAGTGGTTGCTTGTGTCATGGGGACAGGGATTAGAAAGGAAGTCAAGACCTATACGACCATGACCAATGACTTATTAAGATTAAAAAAGTGGCTTCAGGAGGCTGGGATAACGCATGTGGCTATGGAGAGCACAGGGGTCTATTGGAAGCCTGTGTTCAACATCTTAGAGGATAGTTGTGAGGTCATTCTGGTGAATGCTCGGCATGTGAAGAATGTTCCTGGGAGAAAGACAGACGTCCAAGACAGTGAATGGCTGTGCAAACTCTTGAGGAATGGCTTAGTCAAAGGGAGTTTCATTCCTCCGAGGGAAATCCGAGAGCTAAGGGATCTGACGAGATACAAGAGGAAGCTGATCCAAACGATTGTGGCTGAGAAGCAGAGGGTAGAGAAGGTCTTGGAGGATGCCAATATAAAACTCTCTTCTGTTGCTTCGGATACCTTTGGGGCGAGTGGGAAGAGAATGATCGAGGAGTTAATCAAAGGGGAGATGGAAGCAGGGGAGATGGCGGAGTTGAGTAAAGGGAGACTCAGGCAAAAAAGAGGGGATCTGAAAGAGGCTCTTGTGGGGGGGGTACGAGAGCACCATAAATTTATGATCAAGGCCTCCTTGAACCATATCAGGGCCATGGAAAAGATCCTATCGGAGATCGAGGGGAGGATACAGGAGAAGATAGATCGCCATTACAAAGAAGAGTATGAACTGCTTCAAACCATCCCCGGTGTGAAAGAAAATGCCTCGACGATCATCGCTGAGATAGGGGTGGATATGGATGTGTTTCCGAATGAGATGCACCTGTCTTCGTGGGCAGGGATGAGCCCGGGCAATAACGAAAGTGCTGGGAAGAAGAAACCTGCCAATACGACTTACGGCAATAAGTGTTTAAAGACGATGCTGACAGAATTTGGCTGGGTGGCCTCCAAGACAAAGGATACCTATTTGAGGTCGAAATATCACAGTCTGGTGGGGAGGCGAGGAAAGAAAAAGGCATTAGTTGCCTTAGGGCATAAGATCCTCATCATGTGCTACCACATATTGAAATACAAGCGTCCCTACAAAGAACTTGGAGGAGACTATCTGGACAAGAGAAGGAAAGACAGGATAGCGAGGAGTTATATCAAGAGGCTCAACCATCTTGGGTATGAAGTCATCCTTCAGGAGGCCGCATAAATAAATAGAAAAAACGAATAAGGTATGTGGAATAAGGTCGAACATTACTGGTGGTTTAAGACCCCGTTCCTGAAACTGACCGAAGCCAGTCCTAAGAACAAAGCAATGTTGCCTTAGAGCACGCAGGGGAAATTTTTAACACCCGAACTGGCTAATCCACATACCAAACAGAAAAGACTAAAAGTCAACAAAACATAGGGACTAATTTTCAGGGGAAATGT
>Ga0209777_10004424_pt1 | contig 16627 bp, 21 predicted proteins | sample FrelakmetHBP12HB_FD_187147 | JGI IMG/M metagenome (GOLD analysis project Ga0209777, IMG submission 187147) | Freshwater lake sediment microbial communities from the University of Notre Dame, USA, for methane emissions studies -HBP12 HB (SPAdes)... | ecosystem: Environmental > Aquatic >...
AGCTCAAGGACTGCCCGCATATTCGGCCCCAGGCGGGCGCTCAGATATGGGTTCACATAGGTAATGTGATAGTTCCTGGTGCTGCTGAAGTCGTTATTGCCGTAGTCATAAAAGTTATTGAAGGTATGAAAACGATCATTCACAATCAGCCTGAAATCAAAATCATCCCTTGGCACTATGGTGCCGCTCCATGCCGGCCCGGCGGTAAGCTGCGCGCAAACCAGCAGGGTAGCAATAACAAGGGCCTCCCTGCTACGGCAACTGCTGCATCTATTTATTAACCACATGAGCCAATTCATAACCGCTGGCGGGTTTCCTCCGATTTTTTAATATAATTAAATATCTTGATCTTCTCTAAATATCTCAGTATGAATGCTATACCACCCCGGCCTGTTATTTTGTCGGTGGTTGTCTCTACTGCGGTGATCTGTTTGCCCGTGCTTTTGTGTTTCATGAAGTTTACCCTCTGAGTGAATTGCCGTCTTCTTATTGTTGTGTCTTACAACCCAATCATATCAAAACGCTTTCACTCAGAGAACTCTTTTTGTGTTATGAAATCGCTCAGCTTATCAGTTAGGTATTATATACTATTGCGCACGCGCCGAACGCTTACGGGGTCCAGCGCTGGTATCTGCGGTACCCTTCCTTGGTAAAATCAACGGTGGCCATGGTAATCTGATCGATGTAGATTTTAGAAATAACAAAACTTCCTTTTTTAAGGCTGGCCCGGAACTGTTTCAATCGCTCTTCGCGCTGCTGGGGCGTCGCATCGGCGGGGACTCTGGCGCCCCGTTCATAGGGAAGAAAATTTATCAGGGCCTGTTCAAACTCCGGGTTGTTGCTCTCTATCAATTCCGCGTGCCCCTTTATCTGCACGCAGCAGAAATCAGCAAAGGACTTGAACTCCTTGTGCCAGTTGAGGCTGACCTTGGGATTGAGCCGCATCTGATTGAGCTTTTCTGTTCCCTTTTCATGAAACCCGTAGAGAACTTTTTTCTCTGGATTGAGGGTAAACTCGGCGGTTGTCGTGAGCGGGACATTGTTCAGACAGGTGCCGAGTACATAGGTGTGCGATTCAAATTTTTTCCCGCCGATGACTTTCATCATCGCTTCCCACTGTTTGTCTTTCGGCATGATGCCTTCGCCGGCCTTCTTGCCCGGTGATTCCCCGGTGAGCCATACCTGGGTCGCGGTGGTTTTGGCGTCAATTTTTATCTCATGGCAGTCATTGCAGGAATACCCCGGTTCATAGGGGGGGTGATTGGAATCAAGAATTGCCGCGGTATCAATTTTTTTCGCCTTGGCCGCCTGTTCCGTCTTGCCCTGCTCCTTCTGGGCCTTCTTGTCCGCCGCTGAAAGCATTCCCTGGTAGCCGATAAAACAGATAAGGCTTACCAAGATAATAAAACTGATGGTTCTTTTACTCATGCTGCGCTCCTTTTCATGGTTTCTGGGTTCTTATGTCCTTGCTCTGTATGTGGACCCTTCCTTCATTCATACCGACGGTTCGGCATGAATGATATAATAACTCTGATTTAAACTGCAAGAGCAAAATGCTTTTACTTTTAGATGCAAAACTAAAAAAGCACCTGGCACAATCTAAAATTATTGGTTATTAATAAATGTACTATACAGCACAAGAAACCCTAAAATCTGGAACTCAGGCTATGGAACCACGGAGATCACTGAGGAATTCTCTGTGGTCTCCAAAAGAACGACGCGTGAAGAAAATAACTGACAGGAGCGCAGGCTGCAGCATAGCGTGGTTGGCGGTACTCATTTTTTTACAGTGTTGGGAGAAAAGGTCATGTTCTGATACAGTGTACCGGAGCAAAATAAGAAAAGGGGAAAAAGAGAACAAAGACTTGCGAGGACACAGAGGGGGCAAAAAATATTCCCTGTGTCCTCTGTGGTTCTTTTTTTACATTATCATTAATAATTCCGGGAGGGTAACGATGAAAAAAGTATTAATCGCTTACATCAGCAGAACGGGTAAAACCCAGCAGATGGCTGACTATGTTGCGGAAGGAGTGCGGATGCTGGGAAATGCCGCGGATGTTAAGAAGATCACAGATCTCCAGACGGAAAAAGATTTGCAGGGATATGACGGCTATGTGTTCGGCTCCCCGACCTATCACCGGACCATGCCGCCGATTATGGAAACGTTTCTGTTCATGGCGCATAAGGCCGGCCTTACGGGAAAAGTCGGCGGGGCGTTCGGCTCCTACACCCACAGCGGCGATGCGCCGAAGATAATTTTTGACACCATGGAAAACGTCTACAAGATGAACATGGTTGACCTGGGCGCTTTTAATCTGCTGGAGCACCTGGTGGAGCACGGCGACGGCCTGCGGGCGTGCCAGGAGTACGGCAAGGCGGTATCCAAAAAGCTGGAAGCGTAAATTCGCTTGCGCTTGAGACCTAAATCAGGTTACATAAGGTTTACTGGTCATTGCGGGCGCAGCGCGGCAATCTCGCCAATTAAGGGGGACTCTAAAAATAGAATTTTCAAAGCGCTCAATGAATTTAATGTATTGTTTTTTCTTCCCGCTGCTTAGCGTACAACCAAATTATTAGAGGTACCCTTAAATTTACTATAACAGCATCCCGAGGTCCTTGCACCATGAGGAAAAAAGAGGAGCATCGTAATCGGATAGAAAAAGCAAAAGCTTCCATCAGTGTAACACTGGCGGGAGCTTTTTATTTTATTCCAATTTTAAAATGAAGTGTAACGATATTGCAATAAAGACGAATATCCGGGAAACCACTATGAAGCTGCTAAGATATAGCTCGATAATCATCATCTTACTGATGGCGGGGGAAGCATGCGCCGGAGTAGCCTATCTTTCATTTACCGCAAAGCCGCAGGGAGCATCCGTGGTCATTCAGTGGAGAACCTGGATGGAGTTTGATAACACGGGGTTCAATCTCTATCGTTCAGAAAAAAAAGATGGCGACTATATAAAAATAAATGCCTCTTTTATTCCCACGAAATCGCCCGGACCTTACAGCGGCGGCTCCTACACGCTGACAGATACCGCGGTCGCAGACAGGACTAAATACTACTACCGCCTTGAGACGGTGGATGCAAAAGGCGCTTCGGGGTTTCTCGATGCAGTGCCGGCACTGGTGGCAAAAAACACCTGGGTCCAGGAACAGACTGCTGCCACAAGCCTTTTATGCGATATCTGGGGAACCTCACGGAAAAACATTTTTGCAGTCGGCGAAGGCGGCACCATCCTGCGCTATAACGGTTTTGTATGGAGCCCTGATGCAAGCGGCACCACGCTTCAATTGTCCGGCATCTGGGGAAGTGCTGCGGACGATGTATATGCAGTGGGTGATGGAGCAACTCTGCTGCATTACGATGGCGCGCTCTGGTCGCAGGTGGCGCATCCGCTCTCCGGAACCGGTTATCCGTTACATGATGTGTGGGGTTCTTCCGCTGACGACGTGTTCGCGGTCGGCTATGGCGCTATCCTCCATTACGACGGCGCTGCCTGGGTCATGATGAATATCAATGCGACCGAAGAAGACTGGTCCTATTCCGCGTTTAACTGCGTATGGGGCAGTTCCGGCGCAGATGTATATGTCAGTGTTGAATGGGGGGTTATCCATTATGACGGAAAAAACTGGACGCTAATTCCTGACATCAGTGTTTATGGATCGCTCTCAGCAATATGGGGAAGCGCGGGCAATGATATTTTTATAACCGGCAATGGCTACGATAAGGGGATGGGCAAGGGCTTCGGCATCATCTGGCACTTTGATGGAACCGGCTGGGTATCTCACACTTTTGACTACGGTTTTTCCAGCGTGTGGGGAAACTCGGGCACTGATGTATATGCAGTGGGTCCAGGCGGCACCATCCTGCACTATGATGGCACGGAATGGGTTTGTCTTGACAGCGGCACAACGAGCGCCCTCTACGGCATATGGGGAAGCTCTGAAGCCGGCGTGTTTGCCGCGGGTGAAAACGGCACCATACTGCGCTATCAGGGAAATGCAACAACCACCACTAGCGTTTCGGCTGGCGGCTGCCCGGCAAAAACAGTCATGGGTGACCGCGGGCAGGATTTGAACACGCTGCGGGTTTTAAGAAATGAGCTCTTTGCAAAGACCGGTGAAGGAAGGCAGTATACCGCTCTTTATTACAAACAAGCCGTTGAAGTGAGCGCTATTTTTTCCCGTAATGAGGAATTGAAAGAGCAGGCCCGCATGCTCATGCGGGGCATACTGCCTGCAATAGAAAGTATTCTGGCAAAAAGAAAAGCAGCGATAAGCGAGGCTGCGATGCAAAAAGCAATTGCAATAATCAATGCCCTGACAGCACAGGCCAGCCCCTCTCTTCAGCAGGAATTATTCCGCCTCAGACAGGACATTGAGCATGGAATAATTTTTAAAACTTTTGGGGTTATGGTCCAGAGGGATTAAGATTACGGTAATGCAAAGTCAGTTATCACACATCAAAGTAACTTTAATGTTTTATTCCCGTGCAGAATTCCCCATAGACCGGGCCTCTAACGGCACGCCCCGTTTCTGCGCCACTTTGACCGAATAGATCCTGCAGCAGATAATAGTCCATTATCCGGGCGCGGACTTTATAACAAGGGCTTCTTCCTCTGTAAAAAATTTGTTTCCCCTTGGTTTTCGCGTTAGACCAAAATATGAAACTAATAAATCGATACAGCTTAATGGCGGGAGGTGTTCTATTATTAATCCATTCCTTACTTGCTTTAGCTTTATTCCTGAACATCCACTTTAACCGCGAAGCACAGGCCGAGATGGCATGGTTTCTCTTTATGATTGCAGATTTTCCCGCAAGCGTCATCGTTTGGAAATACCTGGCTCATCTGCCGCCTTTCACGGCACTCTTTGAGTGGGGGTATACGTGGGGCAGTGGTCCTAATCTGCGAGCATTCAGTGTACATCTTCTCTTTGGTGGTGCACAGTGGTTTCTTGTTGGATGGGCACTGGGTTATATCTTTTTGCCCAATCACGGCTGGGTTGCTTTGCATAGAAAATCAGGGTCGAAACCCAAGTTCAATAGGGACGCGCGTTAACCACGTGTACCCTTTAAGCACGAATGAGGTGCTGTCAGTGTATAGCATTGGTGAGACATGAAGTTTCATAGATCAGTATCGTATGGCCGGCGCAAAGTGTGCCAGGGACAGGGCCTCCAGCGGCACGCCCAGTTTCTGCGCCACCTTGACCGAGATATCCTTCAGCAAATAATATTCCATTATCCGCGCCCTGACAGCATACATCAGGGAACTTTGCTTTTCAGTGAACCGCTCCCGCTTTCTCTTCTCAACAACTTCAAAATAAGACTCAAGCCAGTTTAAACCTGCTTCCTTGACCAGCGCTGCCTGGTCGCTCCCAAGCTCAAGCCTGATGCCGATCTCCGCGTTCAGGGCTTTGTCCCAGGACTCCATCCAGTACATATCTTTCAGCTTTGCTCGCAGCGCTTCATAATCCTGTCCGTATTTTTCTGTAACCTTCTTGATCTTTGTCTGCAGAAATTTTAAATCATCTTTTCGCGCTGCCGCAGGCACTACATCGAGGAACCCGGCAAAGAGGTCATCTCCGGCAACACGATTTTCCATGTTAAAAAGCATTATGGGTATTTTGGGGGAGGCTGGGTAGATTTTGACCTGAAATACATTAAAGCGGGTATCTGCACCGGTGAGGGGGTTCTTTGTATTAAGGATGATGCGGGAGGTTGTTGCCTTTTCCAGCACTGTTCCGCGGACAACGGTCACATCCCAGCTTCCGGCAGGCACCTTCCAGTGTTTGTGTTCAACCCTGTCTGTCTTATTTAAACGCTTGAAACCTTTCAGCGCGGTCTGATTGAGTTGCTTATAAATAGTTTCTATAGCCATGATAACCGCCTTATTTAACTGCGAATAAATTCACCCTGCGAAAGGTTTCAAAACAGGTGCCATCATCCTGCAGCGTTTCCCTGATCATTTGATGCACCACCGTATTACGAAAATGCTTCTTATGATTATCATCATCGAGATATTTTAAAAACGGAACAATGCTTGGCTGGTCAATCCATGCAGTCATTGCCTCCCGGTCGGGGAAATAGCGATCAGCGTTTTCAGACCACACTCGCGCTTCCTTGAACGGTATTTGATTTACCAGCTTTTGATATTCTTCAATAGCGGGCATATACCATGGCCACGTGAACCCTTCAAAAAAGCTGGCATATTCTTCTTGTCCCATCACCCCCCTGACCACTCTGAAAAAATTTATGCAGTTCCCGTCAGCGGCAAAATTAAAACGAACCTTACCCCCGCGCTTCAAAGCCTTGAATACATTATTCAGCAAACCGGCATGATTTTTAATCCAGTGAAGTGTCGCGTTGGAAAAGATAAGATCAAATTCAGGTTCAAAATTAATTTCATTAATATCAATCAGTTTAAATTGGAGATTATGCTTCTCCTGTTGCTTTGCTGTATCTATCATCCCCTGAGACGAATCTATACCAAGCACATGCCCCTTCGGAACGAGCTCGGCAAGGAAGGCAGTCAAGATGCCATCTCCGCTTCCGAGATCAAGAATATGCTCATCCCCGTTAAAACTAAACTCTGATATTATTTTCTGGCCCCATTCCTTTTGATGGGCAGAGGCCTTTTTGTATTTTTCACCGTCAAATTCAAAAGGCATATGTTTTAACGACTGACAGCGTGAAAATATTTTATGATAGCTTCACTGCAAGGCCGAATGTCAACTTCCATTCCTTTTTGGTCTGGCGCGGCGTGGCGAAATATTTCGCGAACGTTGTTTCCCAGTCTTTATCTCCGGTGACCAGCGCCATATCCCGGCAGAGCTGGATTACGGGGATGCCGCAGGATTCCAGGGCAAAGACGCGGTGCTCTGGCATGCGGCACTCCCCTCCCCCAAGGCACGGCTTGGGGTGGCAGAGCTGGCAGGGCCCGGCGCCAAAGGCCGCGGCAACCGCTTCATCCCCTGCAGCGTTCTTGATAGCCTTTCTGAATTTATTTACGATGTGGTCCTGCCAGCCGCGATGCTCAGGAGGTTCAAGAAAATCCCTGGACTGTATGGCTATGAAAATATCCGCCTGGTCAAGTTTTTCCCGGGCCTCCTGCGCGGTGAATGAGTAAGGCGGGCAGGCGGACATCTTCCCATGTCCGGGACAGGGGCCGAAGCTGACGCCCGTGGCTTCGGTGTAGGCCTTGGGCAGGGTAAACATATTGCGGCACATCTCCCTGATGCGCGGGTCAGTAATTACCATCCTTGCGGGAAGCCAGCCGACCTTTGCCACATACTGCCCTCTTTTTTCATCAAGGGACTGTACATATGTGGCATCTAAAAGCTGCATTATTTCCGGGTGCCGGTCAAGAAGCTTCTGTTTCTCGCGATACAGGGACAGCTTGCGTGCTTTAGTTTTAAAGTTGCGGTAAATATCCGTATCCCGGACAATACAGTCATGAATAACCGTAACATCGTATGCGACCTTTGGCCTTGCTGGCATGGTAACCCTCATTATTGATGGTAAATTCTCTTCATCTCTTACAGGATGACCAGTTTAACCCCGGCTTCAAATGCCTGCTGCAAATCTGCTTCTTTATTTTTAACATTGGCTGTTTCCAGATTGCCGGTACTGAAAACCTCGGCGACTTTTTTCAGCCTGAAGTCTTTCAAGTTGGAATCAAGCGCCCTCAAGAGCAGCGCGGATGCCGAGGGGCTGAAATCACCCTGGCTTGCGACCATAACCGCTTTTTTGCCGCTTATGAGTGTCGTTGCAGTAGCGCTTAGTATTTTCCCGGATTCATCCTTAATGGCCTGCATCTTTATGAGCGGCTGCATCCGGCAGAACAGGTTTGTTAATGCCGCAGACATGGAATGCACATGATTGGGTGAACCGAAAATAAGCATGTCGGCTTTAATCATGCGCTGAAGAATGCCGGCCATATCATCTTTAAGCGGGCACTCCTGGCCTCCTCTGAAGGCAGTACAGGCAAGACAGCCGGTGCAGTTTTTAATATGTGCCTCATAGAGGTATATCTTTTCAACCTCGGCCTCTATTTTACTTTTTGCGCCTTCTATGACTTTATCAATGAGCGTATCAACATTAGAACCCTTGCGCGGACTTCCGACAAATGCCATTATCTTCATGCAGCTGTTCCCTTCCCTGTGAACATTTTATTTTAGTATTATTCCTTCAGCCATTTTTCAATGAGCTGGGCAAACTCCTCCCGGTTTTTCTCCAGCATGAACATGTGGCCGCCCGGCTCAATCACCTGAAAGTCTTGAGCGCTGTAATAGCGGGCCAGCTCCCGGCCGAGGTCTATCGGGTAATCAAGGCCGATCTTTTTCAGATCAAACCCGATCACATACACCGGACACGTTATTTTCAGCGCGTCCACGTCCACATCCTTCATCTCAAAAAGCGCCCGCGCTGATTCCGCGCACATCTTCTGGTGGCACATCTGCAGCACGTCCGGCTCAACGTTTCCCGGATCAAACATGTAGCCGATCAGCTTCTGCGGGTCCTTGTCAGGCTGGAGCGTCTTTTGCGTCATCACGCGGCCCTGCTCCTGCCCGCGCTGCATGAAGGCATTGAAATCAATCTTTTCCACGACTGATTTCGGCGGCGCGGTATGCAGGAGAATCATTTTCGCCGGGGCCCCTGTTTCAGCGTATTTCTGCGCTAGCACTCCGCCCATGCTGTGGCCGATCAGCACCGGCGCTCTGCCGAGCCACTTGACCACTGCATCAATATCTTCAAGATACGAGTTGACCCCCACATCTCCCCAGTCACTAACCGGCTCGCTTAAATGATGGCCGCGCAGATTCAGCGCGTAGCAGGTCCAGCCGCGAGGAGCGAAGTAGTTTAAAAAATTTTCCCAGACCCAGCTGCCGCAGGTAGAGCCGTGAATAAAAAGAAGCGGGTCGGGAGACGTTTCATGCTCCGGTAGGAAGCATTCTACTGCAATGCCTTTAATCTTTATAGTCTTGGCAGTAAATTTCATATGTTTTTTTCTTCTTGAGTTCCTGAGTTCCAGATTAACTATTCATATTCTTACTCAAACCCCTCAATAAATGTTCGCACATTTTTGCCCAGCACGCTATGGTTATAGCCGCCCTCGAGTACGGCAAAGCGCCGGCCCCGGCAGACCCGCTCAGCAGCTTCCCTGGTCATCATCCCGATGGCGCTGTAATCCTCCGTGGTAAGCTCGCCGCCCCAGTCATCAACGTGACGGTCAAATCCCGCAGATACTGCAAGGATATCATAGCCGGATTCTTCCCCGAGTTTGTGGGCAAGCCTCTTCATGAAAACTTCCCGGTGATCCGCATCAGGCTGGAAATACATGACCGGGGTGCCGGTAAAAATGTTATTGGTGCCGTCACCGAAATGCAGGTCAAAATCGATTATCAGAGCTTTTTCAATTTTCTTTTCCGCCCGCAACTTTGCCAGAGCCACAGCGATATTATTAAAGAAGCAGAAACCCCAGCAGTGGTCAGAGCTGGCGTGATGTCCAGGCGGCCGTATCAGGCCGAATGCCGGCTCCCCTGCCAGTGCCGTTTCCGCCGCCATGATAGCGCCGCCCGCCGCAAGACAGGAAATGTCGTACAGCTCCGGGTCTTCTTTTATTGAGCTGATATGACGGGCGCCGTGGACCCGTTTTATATCCTGTTCCGCAGCAGGCCGGGGTTCGAGGAATGTATAGTTTCCCTCCAGCGCTTTGTGAATTGCCTCGATCCGCCCCGCCTTGCTGGCCGGATCAGAGCTGTAGATTTCAAGATATGCAGGATGATAGATGATCTTCATCTTTGCTCTTAATCTCCTTCATAATTAGCAGGTCGTTAAAAAAGTAGTTTTCTCTCAGGCTGGTCAAAAACATCCGGATACAAGGCGCGCGAAATCAAGAGGAATGAGGCGTACGTTACCGTGCGTCGCAATGATCCCGATAGCTATCGGGAATGAGCGCAATCCCGACGCAGGTCGGGACAGATGGGTGTTTTTCAACAGCCTGTTAGAGATTAACCTGCAGCCCCCTATTCCTCAGGTACTCTTTAGCTTCTTTAATGCTGAAGATGCGGAAATGAAACACCGAGGCTGCAAGCAGAATATCAGCGCCGCCCTTCACCACGCCCTCATAAAAATGCTCAAGCGTCCCTGCCCCGCCGGAAGCAATTACCGGCAGGTCAACCGCATCGGCAATAGCCCTGGTGAAGGCAAGATCATACCCTGCCTGGGTTCCATCACCATCCATGCTGGTGGGAAGAATCACCCCCGCTCCCAGTTTTTGACACTCTTTTGCCCAGACGACAGCATCCTTGCCGACCGGTTTGGTGCCGCCCGAAACTACCACTTCAAACCCGGACGGCATATCTTTGTTGCGGCGGCCGTCAATGGCAACAACGATTTTTTCTGAACCGAACTTTCCTGCCGCCTCCTGTACCAGCTGCGGTGATTTAACCGCTGCGCTGTTCATGGAGACCTTGTCAGCTCCTGCCGCAAGCACCTGCTCAATATCATCGATGCTGCCGATCCCGCCGCCGACGGTGAGCGGTATAGCAATAACCGACGAGACATTCTTTACCCACTCAAGCCTGGTTTTGCGGTTCTCAAGGGTCGCGGCAATATCAAGCATGGCAAGCTCATCCGCACCCTCCTTCTGATAGAACGCCGCATTGGCAACCGGGTCGCCGGCATCCTTTATGTTCACAAAGTGAACTCCCTTGACCACCCGGCCGTCTTTCATATCAAGGCAGGGCATGATTTTTATAACGCTCATATAAGCTCCTTATTCAGAAAAAGTGTTTTTAAAAATTTACGACGGTATTTCTCATGAAACGTGTCGGCTGATAGCTGTCAGCTGAAAGCTATCAGCTTTTCAATCATTTCGGATACACGCTCTTGTCTATCACTTCTTCCACGTGAAAGATGTAGGCAGTGCGCCAGGGCCATTTTGCCGGGTTCTCGCCATGGGCAGCGCAGGCTGCCCGGTTGATGAAATCCCTGATGAGCCCTGACTTTTGCACCTCCACCGTGCAGTCGATCTGATAGTGCGTGCCGGGCGGATAGTAATAGATGATCGCAACTTTTTTGTTCTGCTGGATATTGTCCCAGGTTTTCCTGCCGAATCCCTCCAGGGTGCCGAGCTGCTCAAAGTTTATTTTCTGTTCCGCCTCTTCTTTTGGAAAATAGAGATACTTGAGAGAGTGTTTAAGACCGTCCATAATAAACTCGGGATTGGGTGAATAGACCCACCCCTCCCCTTCATAGCCGGCACCAAGCAGCTCCTGTATCTTCTGCCACCGCCAGGCAAGAAAACGGTCATAGGCTTCGATTGCCTCCGGAATATACTGCTCTCTCAGATTGTAGCCGATGCTTTTGACCGCGCCGTTTGGGATGCAGTTTTTATCGCAGGTGACCAGCACCGGGTTGTTTCTCGTCAGCCCCAGGAACACCTCGCTGAGCGGCTTTCGCCCCCCTTTCACCCGTTCCAGATAATCTTCCCGCAGCCCGTAGTAAAAGTGGTTTAAAAAATCTTCGGTCAAGCGTGCCATAATTATTCTCCTCTTCTGCCAGTCTTGTTTATCAATATGTTATTATGATTGTCTGACCACCAATTTTAATCCCGTTGCAGAAGCATATTTATTCGCGACTGTTCGCGACCATGGGCACCACTTCATCAGAGTCAATAAAATAAAGAGAAATTTTCAGGCAGTAAGAATAGCAGTGAGGTTTGGGAATAGATTTCGGACAGTAATTGAATGATTTATTAATTATCCTTCGAATTCACTGCGATGCACTCCTGATTGTCGGATGATGGATTGCAGCGTGCCGATTCGTATTTCAGCATGGTCAGGGACGGGAACGGTTATCGTACTCTCCGCCAGTTTCTTTTGCATGACGATGTGGCTCCCGCGTCGGCGCACCTCTGCAAAGCCATGCCTCGCCAGGATAGCGCACACGTCTTTACCTGATAAGACTCGCAGCTTAACCAACTGCCACCTCAACCTGTGTCACAAATATTTCACCATGGAGACGCTGCTTGACTTCATCGCTGGACGCGCTTTCAAAGAACAGTTCCAATGCTTCCAGAAGGTTGTCCCGCGCCTGCTCAACGCTATCCCCCTGGCTTGCGATATCCAACTCCGGGCAGAGCGACACGTAGCCATTGCCTTCGCGTTCAATAATTGCTGTTAGTTTCATTAATGACCTCCTGCAATTCTATATCTTTATTCAATAATTAAAATGTTTTCTTTTTTTCCGGGAATGATCTCAATCAATGAACGAAGCGCTTTGTTAACTGATTCAGAGCTTTTAAAATATTTTCTGACATCCGGTTCTAACATAACCGCCCCCTCTGCAAGCTTGAAGTACTGCACTGAAGCAGTGCCGTCAGCATGGTGTACCACCACTTTATGACCGGCACGATACGATTTATAGTACTTACCCCTTGCCGCTCCCTTCATCCTTGAAAAATCATATTCGGCTTTTATGTCTTCCTTTTCATATATTTGTTTAGAATCTGCTTTCTTCATAAAAGCGCCGATACGCATGGAGAAAATGGAGACGTGCCAGGGTACTGCTGGCCCCTTTGATTTTATTTGCGGCCAGAGACCGCTCCTAATCGTTCTTTTTTAATTGTCCTAAAATTCCCGGCAGGATTTTTTCTATAAAATCAGACGGGCCGGTTATTATAAAAGGATAATCACCTTTCAGTTTTCCAAAATCTTTTTTATCTCCGGTTATAAGATAGTCTGCTTTGCCTTTTATGGCCGATACGAGCACTGGAACATCTTTCGCGGAAGTGGCCCCGGAATATTTCTTTACCTCATCCATTTCAGGAACAGGAATGATATGCAGGTTGAGTTTGGCAATATACTCTTTATAAACCGGAATTGCTTCCGGGAGCTTTGCCCTCAGGTTCCGCTCAATTTCCATAATATTGTAGCGCCCGGTAATCCCGGTAATAAAGGACAGATTCAGGCTTAGTATATCAAGGATTATACGGGGAGCACCCCGGTCAGAAAAAAGGCCTGATAAAATGACATTTGAATCGAGAAAAACCCTAACGGCCCTTTTTGTCATGGGTCTCCCGGTACAGTGCCTCTCGTTCTGACTTGAGTCCCTTCATGAGTTCCTCAAGGGAATGACCGGATGATTTCAGGATTTTTTTTATCTCCCGCCGAGCGTCATCAAGCGCAAGACGCTTTGGCGTAATAATGATCGAATCGCCGACCGGTATTATTGAGACAACCTGCCCCTCGTCAAGCTGTCCCGCATTCCGCACCTGTTTGGGAATGGTAAGCTGGCCCCGGGATTTTATGGATGTGGTAAATGACTTGAATGCCTGCATGGTAATCTCCTTACTTTTTATTCTGAATTCAGAATATCAGATTTCAGAATTTACTGCAACAAAATATAAAGAGGCAATAAGAACGAAGGAGGCCTTACCGGAGATGTTTTGTCGCAAGCTGTATGGGCACATTCATGCGCGCTTGCCGTGAGTCCCGATTTATCGGGATCGAACGGTCGCGGCCAGCGGCCGCTCCTGCCGCATTGTTTTTATCCCGGCAGGTAATTGAGATGTTTTATTAGAACCGTCCCCATTTTCCAAGCGGAAGTTCCTGCGCTATGGCTTCCTTGCTTCTCGTGTAAGTAACGTTGTCAAGCTCGGTAGCGTGGCTGCCGAACTTCAGCGCTCACCGGCGGGTTGAAGGCCCGTCCGTGTGCAGCGCATTGTTAGCCGCAGCTTTCTTCCCTATTCCAGGTGCATGATGAATGATATCGTCTTGAGTCAAATTGCCAGAAGCTGCCCCAAGTAGTATCTTGCGAACATCAACTACAACAGAAAGGGGATTGATATCCTTGTCAGGTTTGGCAATAGCGTGTCCCATGGCCTTGTAAATGTCCTCGGGAAGCCACATCGCCAATTCCCAAGTAAGGCGGTTAATTTTGCGGTATTCTTCCGGAGAATCCGTCTCATTTAAATCTCTGGCAATGGCCATATATTCTGCAACTTTTGCAGCCTGTTCCCGGACTTTTAGATCCCACCTTAGATTCTCAAGGAATACAGCATTCTCCTTTTGTAGTGATGCTTTCAAACGCTCACTGATCCAGAGTGATGTAAGGAACTGGAGAGTTCCAAGCAGAATGACCCCCAAACTAATCTCTGGCAAACTCAACGTAATCATCATTATTCCCTCCAGCTAACGCCTGGATCAGCCACGACTGTAAGGAGTTGGCTGCATCCGGTAGTTATGCACTCCTTTGCCGCTTCTTCTGATCATGGCCACTACGCGGCGGCTCTCTATACCTCTATTCGTGTCGGTTGCCATTGCACCCAGTTTCCTTTGTGGGGATCGGGATGGTTAAATAGGGACAGCGCCTATTAAATAATAGGCGCTGTCCCTATTTAACAGCATCATTACTGATGATGACGGCAGGGCGCTTCTTTTTGATTTCTCCACCAATGGAAGGATCAAAATTAACCCACCAGACCTCACGCCGTTTCATGGGCTATGTCCTTAAAGGTGCTCTCGGCCCACTCTATGGCTTCTTCCTCCCGCTTTTTGTCCCTTGCCATTTGAGCGTAAGCTGATTCCAGATTGGGGCGTACTACATGCGGGCGCACCAGTTCTTCAACAAATTTACTGATTTTGCGGGGGCCTATGGTCTTGTGGAGGCCCTCATAAACTTTCTCATCCACTGTTATTGTTAATTTTTTTTGCATTGAAATCCTCCGCTCTATATACGTACAATATACGTGCTTTATCGTATATGTCAATGCGCATTATTAAGCAATACGTTTGATCAGGGGCTAACGCCGCGTGCTTTGTTGGGCGCCTTATTCTTCAATCTCTGGATACTGTATCGGTTGAGGTCCTTTTTCCGCGGTAACTCTGGGGTACCTGGTACCCGCTTCTTTCTCGCTCTCCTTTTTCAAGGATATTTGAAACTTCCAGTCGTCGCCAAAGTCAAACCAGTAGAACAGATAGTGTCCGGATGGCAGGGGAAATACATCAGCGAGTGTGATCTTCTTGAGTTTCTTTGAGGCGGTGCTGAATCCCCCGTCTTGTCCGAGACTGTTTCTGCTGTCGTGAGGAGTCTTCTCGGTGAAGAAATCATAGCAGTGATCGTTGTCGAAATCGATCAGCGATTGCATAACACCATGCATTTCGTCCAGCGTTGTATCGGACTCGATTTCTACGGTTCGCTCGAATGGTTCCTGCAGATAGATTCCCCAAACACATTTGATTTTCAGCGTGTAAATCATCGTTTCCTCCTATGCCCAACGCCCAGCTTGGGGGGCGTGGATGAAGCGGCAGCGTAACGACTAAGCTAAGCGGCGTAGCGGCAGTACCGCCACGTCCATTTTGAGCGATTTGTTTGCTGTGCCGTTTATTTTATGCTTCAAATTTTCTCCTGAGTATTTCGTAAACTTCTCTTTGTTCCGCTTTAGCAGGCTGTTAAAAAACTCATTTTTATTAAAAATGGGTAGCTGCCTGTTATCTATTCACCATTAGCATCAATCAACTTCAACTGTTCTTCCCCAGCAGCTCTGTAATTGCCGGACACTCGCGCTCGCCAAGTTTTCCCTTCTTAGCAAGGTCTTCAGCCACATCAGAGAGCCCGATCTCTAAAAGTCTCTTTTTAGTTGGCAAGCCGTCGGTTGAGCAGCCGCGATAGTGATAGTATTCCTCAAGCATGCCCGGATGATGAATCGGGTCTTCTTCTCCGCGCCGGGTGCCCTGCCGCAGGTCATCTTTGCGCGTGATGCCCAGCAGCGCATTAAAGCTTTTCTCAACCTGGTATGCCCGCTCGGCTGCTTCATAGAGTTTACCTGGATCCCGGCCCGTTGCCGCCTGGTAGATTTCCCCCATTTCCTCAACAAGAATGAGCGGGTCGGCAAAAACATCGCATCCTACCATGGGCACGAAACAGATGCCCAGGCAGTCCATGAGCATTTTGTAGTTTTCGCTCCACCACACCACCCGGCCCTTTGCCGCGGGGTTGGCGTGCTCGAGTATTCCCTCGGGAAGGTCTTTGCCGAAAATTCTTTCCATCATGTCCTGGAGTCCGATCATGGCAGGGAACGGGTGGCCTTTCAAATGGTCTGCGCCGCGGGTGGCGACAGAGGAGGCAAGGCTCATGGCAATGGCCTGGGTGCAGTTGTAGGTGAAAGACTGGCCCTTGGTGTGAAAGCCGTATTCCTGAGCACCGCCGCCAATGCGCGCAACCGCATCCGGCATGCTCTCGGCAAGGATATTGCCGAACCCTTCGCGCCGGGTAATTTTCATAATCATGTCGGAAATCACCCGCTCATCCCCCCATTCTAAGTGGATGCCGCCGGTATCCTCGGTCCCGATAATGCCCCGCTGATAGCATTCCATGGCCATGGCAAGGTTCCAGCCGAACTGGACGCAGTCCATTCCCATGCGGTTGGTCAGATCAGAGATGTGCACCAGCGCCGGAAAATCAAAGAGGCCAAGCAGGGGGCCCATATTGGTATAGTGTCCGAACTCAAGCTTATCAGTCTTCTCTCCCTTGAACGGGCCTTCCTTCACTTCCCACTTCTGGGTGCATGCCACCGGGCAGCGGTAGCATGCGATCTGGCCCGCCTTGTAGTTCTCCACC
>Ga0209777_10004425_pt1 | contig 16625 bp, 14 predicted proteins | sample FrelakmetHBP12HB_FD_187147 | JGI IMG/M metagenome (GOLD analysis project Ga0209777, IMG submission 187147) | Freshwater lake sediment microbial communities from the University of Notre Dame, USA, for methane emissions studies -HBP12 HB (SPAdes)... | ecosystem: Environmental > Aquatic >...
TCTAAACATGTGTTCAGCAGTCTGCTGAATTCACGCTTCGTTTCTTTCCCGCCCAGGTCAGAAAAGAAACTCCACTCAAAGCAGTGAGAGCTTCAGGAGGAAAAAACAAAATGGAAAACACATACGAACAAGAAGTAGTAGCAACGGAAAGCCAGCATCGAAACCGACTGGACAAGTGCTTCTTCGGGAAAGAAAGTGGCCTGAAAGTCCAGTACGACAAAGAAAACAACAAAATCTACCTCGGAATAGGCAAGAAGGGCAGCAACAACGACTGGACCTGGGAAACAGCTAAACTCAAAGACATTGAAGCAGCCGAAATTATCCGGGTCATTACGTCAAAGACGGAAGCCGCCAGCTTCTTCCACAGCTTCAACAACAAGAAAACCAAAATCTGGATCAACAAAAGCGAAGACAGCCTCGCAATCAAAATCGAAAACCAAAGCAAGAGGCTAAACCCGGCAGAACAAGAAGTATTGAGAATCTTTCTGGAGGAGGTCATCCTCCAGTCATTTTCTCATACAAGGCCTGCCAGCTCATCGGAAGCCGGCAGCTGAATTCGGGAAAACCACGGGGAGGGGTATATCACCCCATTTCCATTACTCCCAACGTTGACAGAAAGAGGTATTATATATATATATAGTTTTCTATATAGAAAAGAAAGAAAGAGAAGAAGAAACCGGAAAACGCGCACAATTGGAAACGAAACCCAAGCGCCAAAGACACACCACTACAGCAAATTCGCCCCGACCATTGGAAATGAGGTGTATTACAACCCTCGCACGCAACTGTTAGTATCAGTTCCGGCAGGGCTGACGGTTTGGTCAGTGCTACGAATCAAGCCCAACGCGCTTTCCCTTCAAATGACGATGACGAGTCAAGCCACCGGTCGGCTAGACCCACGAGACTTCTGCCACAGTCGCCTTGCGTTTTTGACCTCTTTTTCTTAATCATCGTTGAGGGTCAAGGGAAATGAAACCTGGCTTTGGACCATTATGAAGAAGTCAAATTCGATCACTCACATCAAGGCAACGCTTGCCGGCTTCAAGCGCGGGCTACGATTCATTGACTACAGGGAATCCGCGACGCTTGCACACGAGCTCAGGACGATGCTGCAAGAGATTGAAGAAAACGTTGACGACCCACGCTTGGGATTGGAACTCGTGGCTGCTTTTCTCGAGACCGACAGCTCTGTGCTCGAAAACTGTGACGATTCCGATGGCAATATCGGAGAAGTGTACGGATATGACGCTGGTGAAACGTTTGTCTCCTACGCTGGTCGGTGTGAGGAGAAAGACTGGTTGGCAATTCTCGTCTTGGAGCTATATAAACGTGATGAATATGGCATTCGGGATTGGCTCGTTGACCGTGCCGCGAAATACTTGACAGAACCGATAATGCGAAAATTGGTTGATCAGTTCTGGTCTTACGCGGATCGGGCATCTGAAGATCACCGGAGACTACACTGGCTTCTTGGTATTGAGGCGATTGCCCGCCAGTTGAAAGATGCGCCGCTGTTTGAGAAGGCCTGTCTGGCCGCCTGGCCGAAGCAGTCAACTGCGAGTTGCTTGAATATTGCTGAAGTCTACTTTGAATGCGGGTACCCGCTGATCGCCCTTAAGTGGCTTGACCGCGTTTCTGAAGATGAAACCTTTATGAGTGGCGAACGTGACGAACTGCTCCTGAAGGTGTGCCTTGAGCTTGACCTCGGCGAAAGAGCAACTGAGACCGCTTGGCGCATCTTCCGTCGTTTGCGAGACGATTCGACCCTTTCACTACTTCTGTCCGTGATTGGCGAGGAAAACCGAGCCCAAGTGGTTGCAGATGCAGCAGAAGTCATTCTGGAGACCGAAAAACTAGTTTACTCTGATGTCAGGTTCCTGATAGACATGGGGCGGATTGGCGACGCTGAGCGTTATCTTCTGAGCCGCTCAGGACAACTCAATGGCGATTACTATACCGAATTGAGGCCATTGGCTCAGGTTTTTGAAGAAGCTGGACGATTCCTCACAGCTTGCGTCCTTTATCGGGTTCTATTGGATTCAATACTAAGTCGGGCACGGTCGAAGTATTACCATCACGGCGTGAGTTACCTGCATAAGCTTGATGAATTGGGGCCGAAGGTGGGTGATTGGGACCAGCTCCAAAATCATGAAGAGTACAAATCTCAACTGCTTGTCGTCCACAAAAGGAAGGTTAGTTTCTGGGGTCGTTACAACCGGTAGGCCTCACCACAAAAGCAACTCCCTGCCTGCTATGAAGGCACTGCTCAAGATTCTCGAATAGATCATCCGAAACCTCGACATCGACAGGTAAAGGCAATATAACGATATGCCCCCTCTATAAATCTCTGCGGCAAGTCCTAATCGTGATTCACCGCCTCCGTCAGACACGGATCTGACGGGGGCGTTCCTTTCCGGGAAGCGGCCGCGCCTGCAAATTTGTGGTTTGTTCAAACGCCTGTCTCACATAACATGGAAAGCATGTCACACCACGTCTACATCCTTCGCTGCGGTGATGGCACCTACTATACCGGCCAGACTACCGATCTCGACAAGAGAGTAATGGCTCACAATCGTGGTACCGGTGCCCGCTATACGCGCGGACGCAGGCCGGTGTTACTGGTATATCATGTCGGAGTTGCGACTTTGAGGGAGGCATTCATCTTGGAGCGAAGAATTAGGCGCATGCCGCGCGCCGGGAAAGAGAAGTTGATCGCCACTGCTCAAACCGTGTCCTAACTTTCAATGCCGCATGTCCAAATCCAGATTTCGCCGTCTCACCGTCTGAGACGTTCTCGGTGGATGCATGGTTGATATCTGTTTCAAGAACCCAATTGCCTGTCCTAAATCTATTCTTTATCTTCCGAAACAGAGATAACACGGGACACGGTTGGGGATTCGGTATTCTCGCTGGCAGCGGTGTCAACCCCCATCGACAATCTCAGTTTGCAGTCAGGCAATATGGGAGAACGCATGAATCACAACGGAAACGACATCGAATCACGACTCTGGGATGCGGCGGATGAACTGCGGGCCAATTCCAAGCTGAAGTCCTCGGAATATTCTGTGCCGGTGCTGGGGCTGGTGTTTCTGCGTTATGCCGACCACAAGTTCCAGGCAGCGGCGAAAGAGGTGGAAGGCAAGAGTAGTGGGCGGCGTAAGATCGTCCCTGCTGATTATCAGGCCCGGGGCGTGCTCTACCTCCCCGAAGCGGCGCGTTTCTCATCGCTGATTAAATTGTCCGAGGGAGCCAATATAGGCGCGGCCATTAACGAAGCCATGCGGGCCATCGAGGCGGAGAACCCCGACCTCAAGGACGTCCTGCCCAAGACCTACAACCGCTTCGACAACTCCCTGCTCAAGGAATTGCTCAAGACCATGAACTCCGTCCCCATGGACATCGAGGGGGACGCCTTCGGCAAGATTTACGAATATTTCCTCGGCCACTTCGCCATGAGCGAGGGCCAGAAGGGCGGCGAGTTCTTCACCCCCATCGCCATCGTTCAGCTTATCGTCGGCATCATCGAGCCGTTCCAAGGCCGCATCTTCGACCCGGCCTGCGGCTCCGGCGGCATGTTTATTCAGAGCGCACGCTTTGTCGAGGAGCACAAGAAGAACCCCAGTGCGGAACTAAGCATATTTGGTCAAGAGCGGGTTTACGAAACTGTCAGACTGAACAAAATGAACCTTGCAGTCCATGGGCTGGCCGGCGACATTCGAGAGGGCAACACTTACTACGAAGACCTGCACCGTTCCACCGGCAAGTTTGATTTCGTCATGGCCAATCCACCCTTCAATGTAGACCGGGTGGACAAGGATCGGCTCAAGGATGATAAGCGCTTTCCCTTCGGTCTACCGCGCTCCGATAACGCCAACTACCTCTGGATTCAGCTTTTCTATAGCGCTCTAAACGACACGGGCCGCGCCGGGTTCGTCATGGCCAATTCCGCCTCCGACGCTCGCGGCTCGGAACTGGACATCCGCCAGCAACTCATTGAAACCCGTGCCGTGGATGTGATGGTGGCCGTCGGCTCCAACTTCTTCTACACCGTTACCCTGCCCTGCACCCTCTGGTTCTTCGACCGGGGCAAGCGCAAGACCGCCCGAGCTGATAAGGTGCTCTTTATTGACGCCCGCCACCTCTATCGCCAGATCGATCGCGCCCACCGCGACTGGACTCCGGCGCAAATCGAATTCCTGGCCAACATCGTCCGGCTCTACCGGGGCGAGGCCGTCGAGAACCTGCACGATAGCGCCGCCCTGCTGGCCGAACACTTCGGGAAGAAACTCAAATACGCCGATGTGGCGGGGTTGTGCAAGGTGGCGACGCTGGCCGAGATCGAGACCCAGGGCTGGAGTCTCAATCCTGGTCGCTATGTGGGCGTGGCCGCCCGCGCCGTGGACAACTTCCACTTCAAGGAACGGCTGAAGGAGCAGAATGAGGAACTGGAAACCCTCAACGCCGAGGCCCTGGAACTGGAGGAGCGGATTGCGGAGAATGTGGTCAAGTTGCTGGAGGGGGGGTGATGAGTTGGCGAAACATTACCCTTGGAGAGGTCCTTACCCTTCAGAGAGGGCACGATTTGACAGAACAGCAGAGGCGACCTGGGGCTGTTCCAATTCTTGGTTCTGCTGGAATCAACGGCTACCATGACTCTGCCAAAGCTGGTGGCCCCGGCGTTGTAATTGGGAGAAGCGGTGCTTCTTTTGGTAAAGCGCATTACACACCATGCGCCTATTGGCCTCACAATACTGTTCTTTATGTAAAGGACTTCAAGAACAATCATCCGCGTTTTGTATATTATCTCCTCGACAGTATTGATTTCGCGTCTTTCAATTCTGGCAGTGCCCAGCCTTCACTCAATCGCAATTATCTCTATGGATTGGGCATACGCTTCCCGAGCCCACCAGTACAAGCCAAAATCGCGGCGATTCTCTCGGCTTACGATGACCTGATCGAGAACAACCTGCGGCGGATCAAGATTCTGGAAGAGATGGCGCAGAACCTCTACCGCGAGTGGTTCGTCAAGTTCCGCTTCCCCGGCCACCAAAACGCCCGCTTCACCAATTCTCCCCTCGGCAGGATTCCGGAGGGGTGGGAGGTGAAGGCGCTCGGCGAACTTGCAAGTACTCAATATGGTTACACGGAGTCTGCGCAGAAAAAACCAATTGGGCCACAGTACCTTCGTGGCATGGATATTAACAAGACGACATACATCGATTGGGATGGGGTGCCCTACTGTCCGATTCCTAATGGCCAGTTCCTTAAATATCAACTTGCTGAAGGCGATATTGTCATCATAAGGATGGCTGATCCTGGCAAGGTTGGGATAGTTGAAAAGCATGTAAACGCTGTTTTTGCATCCTACCTCGTACGCCTATCTCGGAAATCGAATCGTATCGGACCATATTACTTGTTCTATTTCTTAATCGCGGAAAGATATCAGGGATACATCATTGGGGCAAGTACCGGCACTACTCGAAGAAGTGCCAGCGCTGGTGTGCTGACTGGTATCGATGTTTTGATTCCGCCGGAGTCAATCCTTGTTGAATTCGAATCTCAGGTTCAGGCGTTTCGTCGCCTCTTAAATAACCTTCTTGAGCGCAACACTGCCCTCCACCAAACCGGCGACCTGCTGCTGCCCCGGCTCATCTCTGGCGAGGTGGATGTGTCGGAACTGGACATCGCCGTTCTCGAGGAGGCCGAAGCATGACCCCCACCGGTTATACCGAAGACGCTCGAGTCGAGCAACCGGCCATCGCCATGCTGGCGGACTTGGGTTGGGAAACGGTCAACGCCTATCACGAGTTTGACCACGGCCCCAGTACCCTTGGCCGCGAGACCCGTGCCGAGGTGATTCTAATCTCTCGCCTGCGCCCGGTTTTGCAGCGGCTTAACCCTAACGTGCCGACTGAGGTGATCGATCAAGCGATCGAAGAGCTCACTCGCGATCGATCGCGAATGAGCATGGCGGCCGCAAATCGGGAGATTTACCACCTGCTCAAAAACGGCGTGCGCGTTCCCGTACCTGATCCCAAAGGGGACGGGGAGACGGTGGAAGTGGTGGCGCTGCTGGATTGGAATGAGCCAACCAATAATGATTTCCTGATTTGCTCACAGTTCTGGGTCACAGGCGAGATGTACACGCGACGTGCCGACTTGGTGGGCTTTGTCAACGGATTGCCGTTCCTCTTCATTGAACTGAAGGCCGTCCACCGCAGACTGGAGACCGCCTTCACCGGCAACCTGCGCGATTACAAGGACACCATTCCCCAGGTGTTCTGGCCTAATGCTCTGATCATTCTTTCGAACGGCAGCCACAGCCGTGTGGGCAGTGTGACCGCCGGGTGGGAGCACTTCGGCGAGTGGAAGAAGATAGACAACGAAAACGAAGCGGGAAGGGTCTCGCTGGAGACGATGCTGTGCGGCGTCTGCGAACCGGCGCGGCTGCTGGACCTGGTTGAGAATTTCTGCCTGTTTCAGGAAGTCCCCGGCGGGCTCATCAAGCTGACGGCCAAGAACCACCAGTATCTGGGCGTAAACAACGCGCTGGAGGCGCTGACCGACATCCGCCAGCGCGAGGGCAAGCTGGGAGTGTTCTGGCATACCCAGGGCAGCGGCAAGAGCGTCTCGATGATGTTTTTTGCCCAGAAGGTGCTGCGCAAGATGCCGGGCAACTGGACTTTTGTAGTGGTTACCGATCGTCAAGAGTTGGATGGGCAAATCTATAAGCACTTTGCCTCGGCTGGCGTGGTGACCGAAGGCCACGCCCAGGCGGAAAGCAGCCAACACCTGCGGCAGTTGCTCCGGGAAGACCACCGCTATGTCTTCACACTGATCCACAAGTTCCGGGTGCCGGAGGAGGTCTCCACTCGCGACGACATCATCGTCATCACCGACGAGGCGCACCGCAGCCAGTATGATACCTTGGCGCTGAACATGCGCACCGCCCTTCCCAACGCCGCTTTTTTGGCCTTCACGGGCACACCGCTGATCGTGGGCGAGGAGAAGACACGGCAGGTCTTCGGCGATTACATTAGCGTCTATGACTTCCAGCAGTCGGTGGCTGATGGCTCGACTGTGCCGCTCTACTACGAGAACCGCATCCCCGAACTGCAACTGGTCAACGAAAACCTCAACGAGGACATGGAGCGCTTGCTGGAAGCGGCGGAACTGGACGAGGCGCAAGAGAAGAAGCTAGAGCGAGAGTTCTCCCGCGAGTATCACCTGATCACTCGCGACGACCGGCTGGAGGCGGTGGCGAAAGATCTGGTAACGCATTTCACGGGGCGGGGATTTCAGGGCAAGGCTATGATGATCTGCATCGACAAGGCCACGGCCGTCCGCATGTACGACAAAGTAAAGAAACACTGGGGCGAGAAGATCGTGGCGTTGCCGGCGGAATTGGCTGGCGCGAGGGCTGATGTCCGGCAGGAGATAGAAGAGCGCATCGCCCGGATGAAAGAAACAGATATGGCTGTGGTGATCTCGCAGGGGCAGAACGAGATCGCCGAGATGAGCGAGAAGAGGCTGGACATCCGCCCGCACCGCAAGCGCATTGTGGAGGAAGATCTGGAGACGAAGTTCAAGAACCCGGACGACCCATTCCGGCTGGTGTTTGTCTGCGCCATGTGGATGACCGGCTTTGACGTGCCGAGTTGTTCAACCCTATACCTCGACAAGCCGATGCGCAACCACACGCTGATGCAGACCATCGCCAGGGCCAACCGAGTCTATCCGGGCAAGGTGAGTGGCTTGATTGTGGACTATGCCGGGGTGTTCCGCAATCTGGAGCGGGCGCTGGCCATCTACGGCGCAGGTGGCGGCGGCGACAAACCAGTGGAAGACAAGGTCGCATTGGTGGCGGCATTGCGGGAGGCGTTGGGAGAAACCCGGGACTTGTGTCAGGAACAAGTGGTGAACCTTGCAGCCATCCAGACCGCCGAGGGATTTGCCCGCATCGGCCTGCTCGATGACGCCGTGGAAGCACTTGTTGCCTCAGAAGAGATCAAACGCCGCTATCTCGACTTGGCCAACACGGTGCAGCGTCTCTACAAGGCTGTGCTGCCCGACCCTGCCGCGCATGAGTTTGCGGCCGAAGTGACGCCCATCCAGGTCATTGCCGACAAGATCCGCGCCCTGACACCGCCTACGGATATCTCGCTGGTCATGCAGCAAGTGGAAGGACTGCTCGACCGTTCCATTGCCACGGAGGGCTACGTCATCCGCGAGACGAGTGCGCGCGAAGGCGACGAACACCTGATTGATTTAAGTAGCATTGACTTTGAGGCGCTGGCCGAGAAATTCAAGGTGGGCCGCAAGCGCACGCTGAACGAGAAACTCAAAGGGACCGTGGCGCAGAAGCTCATGGCCATGGTGCGGCTCAATCGCACGCGCATGGATTGTCTTGAGCGATTCCAGGCGATGATCGACGCCTACAATGCGGGCAGCCTCAACGCCGAGGAGTTCTTCCAGCAACTAGTGAACTTCGCCAAGAGCCTGAATGAAGAAGAGCAACGGGCTATGGGCGAACAACTGGATGAAGAAGAGTTGGCGATTTTCGACCTCTTGACCAAACCGCAGATTGACGTGAGCGAAGGGGACCGGGAAAAGGTGAAATCCACGTCCCGGGAGTTACTGGCCACACTCAAAGAGGGCAAGTTGGTGTTAGATTGGCGCAAACGTCAGCAAGCCCGTGCCGAGGTGCGGGTGACCATCGAGAAACTGCTGGACCAAGGTTTGCCAAGAGTCTACACTCCGGAATTGTTCGAGGCAAAGACAACCGCGGTATTTCAGCATGTATATGACGCGTACTATGGCGCGGGGCGCAGTGTGTATGCGGTAGCCGGGTGACAAGCGGATACAGTGTCGCGGTCTGGGAACATAAGACGCAACCCCGACCTGAATTCGGTGATCGTCTCCTCCAGACAGATAGGCAGAAACGACTTTACGAGGCTCTCGCTCTCGCTTCTATTTCCACCTCGAAATCTACCATGATCCACCGTTGTGGGTAGCCTCTTGGGTACTTTGAACCTCGTTGAATACTGCGTCAAAGTCGGGGTTTCGATTCACTCCAACTTCCAATGGGGGTGAAACTTTCTATGGTCGTGCTTGATCCCACTATTGGCTGGAGAGCGGGGGGCAACTGCTGATTCGCAGGATGGAAATAAACTCGGCCGGCCGTTTTCTGTTGGGCTGGAAATCCTTACTGAAATGGAAAACTATATAAAGAAGTATCACTCGAACAATTCTGGTGATATGCATCTCCCTTCTGGAATTCAAGGACACAGCTGAAAACAGACTCCTTACTAATCAGCAGACTCTTTTTCAATTGAAACCGCCGTCAGGCAGGTTCGTTCATCGGGAGAAGCAGCACAACGACCTCGTCATACAACTTAGTCCGATACTGGAAAACCAGGCTGCCAGCAACCTGTTCATCTACGGATTTCCGGGCACTGGCAAGACGGCGTTGACCCTCGACATCATCTGCAAGCTCGATTCCGAGGCGGAAAAGAGGGGGGTCAGCCTCAAGACGGTCTATATCAACTGCGAGGAAAACAAGACAGACGCAACCATCCTATCCAGCACTCTCAAGATCCTAAACCCCGACAGAAAGATCCCCAGAGTGGGCTGGAACCGCGCCAAGTTAATTGATGAATTCAAAGAGTACTTGAACAGGGAGAAAATGAATCTGCTGATCGTCTTGGACGAAATCGACCACACACTCAAACAATCTGGAGACGACATCCTCTACCTGCTTAGCCGCATAAACGACTTCGTTTCCAGTCGTGTCACTACGATCATTATTTCCAATGACGTAAACGTTTCCAACTACATCAAGCCCAGAGTAACGAGCAGCTTCGGACGCAACAAGATCATCTTCACGCCCTACAACGCCCAAGACCTGCTCAAAATCATGCAAGACAGAATCAACTACTGCTTCAAGCCCAACGTCATAGGAGAAGGCTTACTCGAAAAGATCGCAGCAGCAGAAACCACAAAGAGGGGAGACGCACGAGAAGCCCTCAAGCTGCTATATTATTGCGCTCTGGTTGCCATCGAAAAAAGGCTGAGCAACATCCCATTGAACCTCTTTGAAGAAGCCCAAGGGCTAGGAGAAAGCGAAGCCTACACCGGAATAGTTGGCGCCTTGCCAACGCACCAGAAGATCCTCTTCCTCTCCATCCTCTTGAACCCGAAGCGGATTATTCCTTCGGACGACATCTACAAAGACTACTCCCAGTACTGCCACCAATACAAGTACGCTCCACTGACTGATCGCATGGTTCGAAACTTCTTGATCTACTTCAGTGACATGGGGTTGATCTATGCTGACACCGGCTGGCTCAAAACTCTCAAGAAAAAGAGCAAGCGCATCACGCTCACCATGCCGGAAGAGACAAAAAACAACTGCATCAATCGACTGCTTGAAGCTTTGCAATAAAAACCACGAGGTGAACAACCCATCGCCAATCCGCTCGAAACCATCCTGCAACCATTCCGAGACATCAACATAGCATCAACATATCAGCAATACAGCGCGTTCATCGACTTCGTCATCTACCTCATCATCTTCACCGGCCTCTCTCGGTTCGTACTCACAAAGAAGTTTCCGGGAAAAGAGGGCAAGATGATCAATACCGGCATTGCAGTCATTCTCGCCATCGCCATGACGGTCTTCTCCTACACAACCGGATTCAAACTCGGAAACCTGGCACCGCTGGCAGCAGTCATCCTACTCAGCCTCATCGCATTAACAATATTCCTCTTTGTCAAGCACATCGGAGGAAACACCACCACATCAAGCCTTGCTTCCTTCATCATTACATACTTTCTCACCAGAGCCACATTCCCAGAAATCTACCAATGGGCGCAGAGCAACCAATTCGCAGCCTGGATTGACGCGGCCATACTCATGTCCGTACCAGTACTCATCGTCATGCTCGTCATGAAGGCCAAAAGCCACCTCCCAACAGGCAAGGACGTGTTGTCTGAAATCGACCTCACCGGCAAAGCGACACAGAAAGCTGTTCCAAAGCCTGACGCCGGAAAGTATCGGGAACGGGAAGGCCTCGCCCAGCAATCCACAAAGGAAGAAAAACAAGCCGCAAAAAGCGAAAAAGTCATTGGACGAGACATCAAGACCATCATCGAAATACTCAAAACCAAAGGCATCACGCCAACAACGGCCCCAGCCATACGGGAAGTACTATCAGACCTTCAAAGACAGGACTCTGAGCTCAGTCGCTCCATGAACCAGCTTAAGCTCATCAACCAAAAACTCGAACAATGGGACATCGCAGGATTCACGCAGCTCTCGCAAACCTACAACCAACTCACGCCAAACAACCAAAAACTCCTCAGGGAAGCCATCCAAGTAGAACGACAAAGCATCATGGCCAACCAAGCCATTCAACTCATTGAAAAACGCATAGACCAAGGCCACCAAGAATTCCAAAAGAACTTGAACTTGGCGCTGAACCAATTGGGACACGGCAATGCGAAACAAGCCATTGCCTACCTAATCCAAGCACAGAGACTCCAGGACGAATCACAAGACTTGCTCGACAAACTCAGAAACGTCCAAAAGCAGCTACTGCGCCTCACACGCGGCGAAGTCGAAATCATGAACAAACTAGCAACATGACACTCGAAAACAAGCTCAACCAGCAATACCGAAGCCGCGGAGAACGCCAAGTAGCCAACCTACTCCAACGACGCAAGATGCGACTAGAGTATGAACCAGACACCTCCCCTGAGGAGGAACTAAGACGCGACATCTGGTACGCAGACTTCTGCTATGATGATTATCCAGTGTATTTAGAGGAGGCTTACCAGTAGTAACTCCAGTTCCTTTGTCTTTTTTTCCTGCGTTTGGCTACAGAAGCCTCTACAGTTTGCTATTCGTGATCTTCCCACAGTTTACCCATTTGGAAAGCCGGAAAACGGTGTCAACAATCTCCCTATTGTGCTATCTCCCACAACACCACAGAATAATCGAAAACCTCGGAGTTACCGGAAACCAAACCCATTCTCTCAAGGGGGCAAAAGCTTTAGCTGACAGATTCGCTCCAACGCGAACTGTTCAGTGAAGCTTTCCCCCAACTCGGGATACGCCCACCTCTTGAACACTCATCCGGCTGATCGAATGGCGCACTACCAACCTCATCAATCCCACCGATTGGCCGTTGTAGAAGCAGATAGTTACCCACTTGATCAAGCTTTTCGGGGACTCACTACTTGAAGTGATTCGCGAGTCCGACCCGTCTTGCTTCACCAACACATATCGAGACTTGATAGCTTTACTCTAAGGTGCTGGCTAAATCTGAAATCAAACACGACGCAGGGGGTGGCTAAGTGCTCCGATCTGAAACCGGAGCACCAAGCCATCCGCTTGAGAGTTAGTAGGGAGGAAATGGAACAAATGACACAAACACCGAGCCAAGATATCATTAGCCTGTTTCGCCAGCGCTTCATTCAGCGCGAAGACTGCTACCCCCTACAAATCGCCGGCAACGGCGGCTACACCGTCATCCGGGAACCAATAACCGACGCCATCAAAGCAGACCACCCACAAGGCAGCAAAACCATCGGCCTCTACTCCTCACCAGACAGCACCACCAAATGGCTTTGCATCGACATCGACACTCTGGACGAAACCGAACTCCTCAAGGTACAACAGCGCGCCAGTCACCTCGGGATTCCATTCTTGACTGAATTCTCCGGAAAAAAAGCTACCAAATCTGGATATTCTTCGACAAACCCTACCCAAACCGCATTGCCAGAGCACTGGGACAGGAAATCGGTCCAAGTCACGAGATCTTCCCCAAACAAGACCATATCGAGACCGGCAAACTTGGGAACCTCGTCAAAGCCCCGCTCGGAACACATCAAGTCACCGGCAACTGGTGCCACTTCCTTGACGGGAATCTGAAACCGGAAACAAACCAGTACGCAGTCTTGGCGGAAGCAACGAAGATTGATCCCTCACAAGTTCTCCAACAAAGGCTACCTGAAACTTGGGTGAAAACCCGGCAAGAACATTCTGGCTCCGTCTCGCTGCAAAGCGCCCAGCAACGTGTCATTGTGCCGGTGATCAAAGACTGTGTCCGACATGCTATCTTCTGCGGAGCCGGCGAGGGTGAGAGAAACCAAATTGGACACATCATCGCCTGCGAGTTAAGGCGACTCGGAATCAGAGCCAGCCAAGCAAAGATCATTCTTTCGTCCGTATGGAATCCTCAAAACAACCCAACTTTGAGCGAAACGGAAATCGAGATCCTTCTTGGTTCAGCCTTCGGCCAAGAGGAGTACTCGTACGGCTGCAAACAGGGCGGTGCCCTGAGACAGCGACTGACATGTGTCGGATTCGGGACTTGCACGCACATAAACTCGTTTCGAACACTGTCAAAGGGCGATACTCTTCAAAAGAGCGATCAACCGTCATGAAGAACCACAACGGAAGACAGCAAACAACGCCGCGTTCAAACGCCCAGACGCCTACAAAGGGGCAATTCCTTGACAAGAAACAACTCGCCGCATATCTGGGCCTCAGCATCTTCACAATCGACTCCTGGGTGTCTCAAAGAAGAGAAATTCCGTTCATCAAGATGGGGAAGAAAGTCATGTTCGATTTCGCAGACATTCTCAGCTGGGTTGACAGCAAGAAGGTTCATCCTCGTGATTTAGCCGACTTATCGGACTGAACAAGCGAGTTTTTCTTGACTTTTCGAACAGAGCCGATAGCTTTTGGTGCTGTGATGATAGGAATTGAGAATGGCGCTCTTTAAGAAGGGAGATGCTTGGTACATCGACTACTACGTCGATGGCAAGCGGAAGCGCGAGGCGGTTGGACCAAACCGCAAGCTAGCCGAAAGTGCTCTTGCGAAAAGAATGGTTCAAGTTGCGGAAAACAAGTTCCTTGACGTTGTTCGCAGGCCGAAGACGTCTTTTGAGGAACTAACAAGAACCTACATCGAATATGCCAAGACGAATAAACTCTCCTGGTCACGAGACGAGAACAGCATCAAGAGGCTGTCCAGGAGTTTTGGCGGCAAACGGCTTGAACAGATCACTCCTCTGGCGATTGAGCGATACAAGAATGCACGCGTCAAAGAGGTGAGCGTTGCTACGCTGAACCGGGAATTGGCATGTCTCAAGCATATGTTTTCGAAGGCCATCGAGTGGCAGCTCTACACGAGCAATCCGGTAAAGGTTGTGAAGCTGTTCAAAGAACACAACCAACGCCTCCGATACCTCACCGTTGGGGAGGTTCACCGTTTGATAGGGGAGCTTCCTCTCCACCTGAAACCGGTCGTGCAGTGTGCGCTACACACAGGAATGAGGCGGGGGGAGATATTGGAGCTTAAATGGGACGACATCGATTTGAAACAGCGACTTATTTTCGTCAGGAAAAGCACGAACGGAGAGGGACGAGAAATTCCCTTGGCGGTTGAGTTATTACGAGAACTGCGTTCGCTTAGCAAAACAGGCGAATATGTCTTTAGTTTTGATGGGCATAGTCGGATTCAGAGCATTCGTACTGGTTTTGAAAACGCGACGAAACGAGCTGGGATCAGTGATTTCACATTTCATGATCTCAGACACACCTTTGCGAGTCACCTGGTGATGTCGGGCGTCGATCTACTGACGGTGAAAGAGCTGCTCGGTCACAAGTCGATCAATATGACTTTGCGATATTCGCATCTGAGTCCTGATCACAAAAGAAACGCCGTGGATTTGTTGAAGTTTTCTGATGGACACTATTTGGACACCAAGCCAAGAGTGACAAAACAGCACAAAACATTATCTTATTCTACTGCAATGACTTAACATGTTTGCCGGAGTGGTGAAATTGGTAGACGCACCGGACTCAAAATCCGGCGGGGCTTACACCCCGTGGGGGTTCGATTCCCCCCTCCGGCATTAGCTTAGCAGATCTCCCTGCCTATCCAACCCCAGCTTTAGGTTCAGACTGCATTTGACGATACTAAATCCGTGTCCTGTGGGACAGATGGGTTAGCCAAAGGGGAACTGGAGAAAGGATTCGATGGCTTGGACACGTATCGCGACATTCTCAAGCTTAACCCCTACCAGAAGGCCATCATTGTCAGCGGTTTTGCCGCTACCGACCGCGTGTCACAAATGCAGGCATTAGGCGCCGGAGCCTATCTCAAGAAGCCCTACACTCGTCAGGAACTCGCTGACGTAGTTAAGCAGCAAATGTGTTTACCCCAAACTGCTGGCGCGGAAGGCGTTGTTGGTTTCAGCTAACAACCCCTTTTGACGGCAGACAGATATTTCTTGACATAGCCACAGAAAAAACCTACCTTACCCGCTGACAGTGGTTTGTTCTGACTCGGCGGTCGCTATCGCAAACACATTATGCGGTTCATTTCACTCGGTTATCAGTGGTCTCCGGCGAAAGACCTGCGGTGTAGGTGTTGCATGTGTCGAAACGGTATGTTGTTCTTCAGCAGAATAGCACGCATAACTCCAAGCAATGATATTGTCGTATCAAAAGAGTCCCTTGATACGGATGGGTCGCAAGCCCATCAGCATGACCCAAAACCCATCATAGGAGGTATCTAAATGATCTATTTAGTTGATCCGCAGGAAGCCGGCACAATCAACGGTTGCATCCTGAAGTTCTGCTTTAGAATGGTCCCGTTGTACGGCGTTCCGACGGACACCGTGTAAAAAGCGGTAGGGAGGACTTCGGTCCTCCCTTTTTTATTTTCAGAGTCATTGTCGACCGCGAACCAAGCCAAGACGGGCTTGACAAATCCCAGCAAATCATATATTGATTATTATCGACGCTAGAAATCGGCCTCGATTACTCGGGTATTTGGTGCTGTCCTCTAGACGACAATCCGGTTTGACTATCGATGCCGCCTGTTGCGGGAGACGATCGCCGGAGGCTAGAAGGCAAGGAGAGCCCCGCACTTGAGAAGAGAGTACCAGACGGCATGAACAGAGTCTCTCGGTATAGTCATTTCCAACCCTGGCGTGATGGGTACTACATAGCATTCAATTCGCGCACCGGCGCTGTGGCGCTGATGACCGAAGCCAACTATCAAACCTACCTGCGACTTGTCGACAAACTGTCGAACGACGGCTGCGAAGCGGTCACTGATCTGACTCCGCCTGAACTGGAATTGCTCAAGCAGCTTGAGTACGGCCTTTTCGTATATCGCGAGAGTACTAACGAATTGGAAGCGCTCAAGTTCCAACATGGCATGGTGAGGTATGATATGACAAAACTGGGTCTCGTGTTGGCGCCGACGATGACTTGACGCGGAATCGCTCCACCTTCATGGTCGAAATGGCTGAGACCGCGCGCATTCTCACCGGCGCGACTGATCGGTCTCTGATCTTGTTCGATGAAGTTGGCCGTGGCACAAGCACATTTGACGGAATAGCACTTGCGCAGGCAATTGTAGAGTATATTTCACAAAAAATTAAAGCTCGCTGTCTTTTTGCCACACACTACCATGAACTTACAAAATTGTCAGAAAACTTTCCCGAAATTGCAAATTATAATATGGCGTGTAAAAAAAAAATAGTTGTATTTGATTTGGACGAAACATTGGGCTATTTTATGGAATTAGGAATGTTTTGGGACG
>Ga0209777_10004426_pt1 | contig 16624 bp, 13 predicted proteins | sample FrelakmetHBP12HB_FD_187147 | JGI IMG/M metagenome (GOLD analysis project Ga0209777, IMG submission 187147) | Freshwater lake sediment microbial communities from the University of Notre Dame, USA, for methane emissions studies -HBP12 HB (SPAdes)... | ecosystem: Environmental > Aquatic >...
CGGCTCGGCTCCCAAGTATACGGGCATGAACGTCATCAACCCGCTCGCGGCCATCGGCGCGCTGCAGATGCTGCTGGAGATCATCGGCGAGGAAAAGGCCGCCGACCTGGTCGACAAGGCCATCGCCTACGCCACCGGCACCAAGCTCAAGAGCATGGCCGCCGGCAAGATGGGCTATTCCACGAGCGAAGTGGGTGATTTGGTGGCGCGGTTTGTGGCTGACGGTTAGACAGGCCACCTGAGACAGTAATATCAAGATGTCTGCGGCAGGTGGCGGGCATTTAGACCGTCACCTGCCGACTATAGAATAAGTAGCTACGCCAACAAGGTGAAACTTCTATGAGAACCGCAATTGCACTTGTGCTATTCGTATCCGCAGTGATTTGCAGCGCGCCTGCCTTCGGACAGGAGCAGGATATCTACAAGGATCCCACGCTGGCTCCATGGGCAAACCTCGTCTGGAAGCAGTTGGGTGCCAAGCAGTGGGATGCCCTCCTTGACACTCTCATCAAGGCCGAGTCTGAGTTGAGCGACAAGGCGTCGGTTTATGATGTTGCCAGACTCATCAAAGGCGACAACTACCAGGCTCTTATGCCGGTACTCAAGAAGCGTGTCTCCGGCAAGAAAGGCAACCTGGTGCTTCGACTTCTGCTATTGAGCGGGTTCGGCAGTTCCCCTGGCGGATCAACGGAGTTCCGAAAGCTCGTGAACGGACTCACTGCGGAACTCGGCGAAGACACGGGGCTCTGGGCGGTGCTGGCAGAAATATGCCTGAATTACAGAGCGGACCCGGAGATGATGCGCTATTCTCTGGAACTTACAAGAACCCTTGTCAAGCGGGACCCGGAGAACTGGCATTGTTCGTACATGTATCTTATGGCGATCAATTACTTCAAGCAGGAGGCCGAAGTTCAAGTTGAATCGCAGCGAGTCCTTAAGAGGTGGCCCAAAAACAAGGACTTGCTGTGCGAGGTGGAAAGCGTATGTGAAAACGCGAAGCAGTGGTCCTCAGCGGTTGACGCGGCCAAACGGCTCGTCCAACTCGTAAATCCGAATGAGGTCACGAGTGAGAAGTTCTCACTGGCCAAGCTCTATGAGAAGGCAGGCATGACCGCTGAAGCTATCCAACTCTATGGCGAGCTCAAAAACGACGAATCTGTCGGCCCCGGCGATCGGGAGGTGGCCGACGAAGCCCTTGCCCGGCTCCGGCCGCGGCAGCGGTCCGAAGAATAAACATGTCGATTCTGCTCAGGGCTGGCGACGGAGGATGATTCCGTCGTGGCAAATGCGAACACATCTATTATGATCAAGACCTACCTCATGACCAAACATGGCATCAAGCAAGACGTCCCGCTCGATGGGTGGAAGTCGACAGCCAAAGGCGACCGCGCCCTGCTGTGGGTGGACGTCGGCGCGCCCTCTGGAGACGAGATCGGGCGACCGGCGGATGTCTTCGGACTGCACTCGGTCGCGGTCGATTCGATTTGTTGTTTCGGGAAACCCTTTTCCCGAAACCGCCGGGCGCACAGTCTTTTTGGACTACAGCATCTTCAGCCGCAATTCGGATCGGGATTTGCCTACTATACGCGTATTAGACTGCGTGACACCCAATCATGTTTCCAGATACTTGCATGCTCGCCGACCGATCAAAAGCCGGAGGACGGTCTTGCGACCATCCTCCGGCTTTTGTTTGACTTGATCGAGTTGTCAGCCAGGTTTACAGAGCTCTGGATAATCCAAGGCTCCAGAACCTGGGAGTGACCCACGAATAGCGTTCGGGGTTGCCGCCGCCATCGAGGGAGTTCTGCATCGTCTGCCCGCTGTTGAACAGATTGTAAATATTCAGGTCAAGAGAATCTCCGAGGCGGGATCCCCCAGGCAGAGCCAGCCGGGCCGTGTAGCTGCTGATAAAATAGGGCTTGGCTCTGGGAGCGCCGGCCTGGCCCTCGCGGCCGCTGCCGATATCTAGGCGCAGACTGTGAGACCAAGCGCCCACTTTGTGATCGGCGACCAGGCAAGCAGTGTTCCTCTGGTCCCAGGAAGTGAAAGTATCGACCCCGGCGTTGTCATACTGGGCCTTGGCATAGGTGTATGAGAACCACGCCTGCCATTTATCCGACATCTTCTTGCGGGTGTAAAACTCCAGGCCATCGGACTTGCCCGTGCCGAAGTTGGTCCACTGCTGCACGCCGCCTCCTATGTCGGCCATCTCGCTGAGGTTGTCGTAGTTGTTGCGGAACGCGGTGACTCGCCACATTACGCTGTCCGATGCCTGCTGCTCGTAGCCGAGTTCCAGCAGATCGCTGCGCTGGGCGGAGGTCGAACCCAGGCCGCTCATAAACGCCTCCGTGGACGGGTCCGCGTACTGGAACTGGACCACACTGGCCGGTAGGAACTTGGTGTAGAGGCCCCAGTCGGCTTTCCACGCGGAACGGTCGGATGCCGCGTAAACGACACCGAGCCTCGGGGAAATGTAAGACGCCGTGGCATCGGGGACAGGCGGGCCTGTGTATCCCGAGCCTGGCACGTAGGACCCGCCCTGCCTGTCGTAGTTCATGCTTTCGTAACGCAGGCCGGTGGTGGCGGTCCATTTCTCGCTCAGTTTCATCTGATTCTCGGCGTAGAGGTCGGTCTGGGTGGTCGGCATGTTCGTGGTCATCTCGACGCCCGCATAAGTGAGGTTTCTGTAATAATGGTTGCTGCTCTTGAGAAGAGAGCCGCCGAGTTTCAGGGAATTGTTCGCATTGAGATCGTTTGCGTATTTGACCTGGAGGCCGTATCTGACTGATCGGGCGTCCCACGCCTGAGGCGCTCCGCCAAGCGACCCGCCCTGGGCGTTGCCGTCGGTCGCGGTGAAACCGTAGTAGGGTTGCAGTATGGCAAACGACTTGGGGCCGAATGAGTGGTTCAAGCTCAGACCGACCACGGCGTAGCCCGAGTGCATCGCGTCGATCGCCTGCGGGACTGTCTCACCGCGTATTCCCGACGTGTGCTGCTCGGAAAGGTCTCCGACCTGCTTTCCCTGCAGCGCGAGCAAGGTCACGCTGTTACTCGCCGATGGCCAGACCATCTTCACTATGCTGTCCGAGTAGTCGAATTGCTTGACAACCGGGCCGTTGAGGTCGGTCTTCATCAGGCTGCTTGCCCCGTAGTAGTTGAAGGTTCCGGCGGTCCCGCCGCCGTACTCGGCAAACGCGCTGCGATATGCGCTGTTGCCGTCCTCGAAGGTCGAACCGAAGCCCGGGGACGTCGCGCCGGTCTTCTTGACTTCGTTGAAAACACCGGAAATGGCATTGCCGTATTCCGCGCCGAACCCGCCCGTATACACCTGGAACTTGTTGATACCCGTGGTGAAAATGTTGGTGCCGAACTGGCCGGTGTTGGGATCGGTGACCGGGATGCCCTCGATATACCATCCGGTCTCATCGGACCTGCCGCCGCGCACATACATCTGACCGCTCCCGTCGAACTCGGGGAGCACACCCGGAAGGGTGCCCAGAAGTCCCCCGGCCTGGCGCAGGCTGGCCGGATCGGTGCGGGTGAGCGGTTCCTGCTGAGCGGTGATCAGATCCAGCGTGTTGGGAATGCGGGTGTCGATCATCGGCCTGGGCCGGGTCACGACTACCGCGGATTCCTGGATGGCTTCCTGTTTGAGGTCGAATTTCACATCGGCGACGGTGTCCATGGTCACGGTCACGGCCTCGGCTTTCTGAGTGCCATAGCCGACCATCTCCGCCCTGATTTCATATTCGCCCGGTGGGACATTGGTGATGATGAATTTGCCGGACGCATCGGTGACAGTCGTCAGGGAAGTCCCCGCTATCATGACATTGGCTCCGGACAGGACCGCCCCACTGCCGGCATCCTTGACCACGCCGGAAACGGTACCGGTCGTGCCGGCCCCTGCTCGGAGGGCCACAAGGATTGCCAGCATCCCGGTCATTAGAAAGAGAAGCAATTGGGCTCGATGTAGTTTCACGGTCATTCCTCCTTTGCCTCAAGCAACCTCAATTATCGGAAAAGCACGCAAATTCTTCAGGTGAATACGCCCCAATGCATGGCATAACCTATTGAAAGCAAACCAGGCTCGATCTGAATTCCTCGAAAAAGGCAAACCGTGGGAAACCGCGGGACGCAAAGCCGATGGGACTAAACCCCGACACCTCGGGACACGTTTGCCAGGCTGCCGAAGCAAACCAGCTTTCGATCGTTCGCTACAGTGAGTTATGGGCTGCAGGTACGCAAGCGAGAAGGCGCGGTTGGCTGCGACAGCCTGGCAATCTGCGTCTGGGAGTGTGCCGGCTATGTGGGTCCTATTTGATCGGTCAATCGGTTCGGAGTCGGATGTCGAGAGTTCTTGTGCCACGTGGGGTTTGGCGGGTGACACGATGCCTTATGCGCTGGACAGGATCGTGTGCGAGATCGAGGAGATCGAGGATGATTCGCCCGGATCGCCCGACGCCGCCGTTTCCTAGCTTTGGAGAATACCTATGAACAGACGACGTATGCAGATAGCTGTGTTGGCGGCGGGGATGGCGCCGATTGTGGGCTGCATTTCCGCCATGGCAGTCACGGACCGGAACTGGCACTGGCTGCTGATCGCGTGCGCCTCCACTCTGTTGTTAGGCCTGGCGCTGAGTATCGTCACGTTCGTGCGCGGCAGCGAGAAGGCCAAGACCCGCCAGCTTGCGCAGGTCTACAAAGGCATCTCCGAAGCGCTGGCATCCGCTGTTGCCGCGAAGGATTCCTACGAACAGGACCACGTCCGGCGCGTCGTCGCCATTTCCGACCTCGTGGCCAGGGCGCTGAGTCTGTCGACAAGCGAACGCGACGGGATCAGGATCGCGGCTCTGGTGCATGACGTCGGCAAGCTTGGAGTTTCCGATCACATAATGCTCAAGCCCGGTCCGCTGGACCCGGACGAGTTCGCCAAGATGAAGAACCACACCTCCATCGGAGCCAAAATCCTGGAGAAGGTGGACTGCCAGTGGGATATAGTGAGCATGGTTCGCCACCATCACGAGAACTATGACGGCACGGGATACCCGGACGGTTTGGCGGGCGAACAGATACCGCTGGGTTGCAGGATCATATCGGTGGCCGAGGTGTACGATGCCCTGGTCTCCGACCGCTGCTACAAAGAGGGCTGGCTGCACCAGGACGCCGTCGATTATATCAGCAAGCTTTCCGGAACGCACTTCGACCCGGCCGTGGTCGGCGCGTTCTTGTCGGCGGCAGGGAAGGTGACCGACCTTTACGTGGTTCCACGAGGGCATGAGATGGATCCGCGCGTGGAGCACAGTTGCGCGGCCGCCGACGAGATCGCCCGCGCAAACCAGGAGCTGGTCTCGCTGTTCGAGATCACGCAGAGCCTTTCCAGCACCCTGGAACTCGATGAAGTGCTGGGACTTCTCGCACAAAGGACTAGAAGGCTGCTGCAGACCGCTACCTGCGTGGTATTCCTGCCGGATGAGAAGTATCCGGGTCATCTGCTGGCCAGGGCGGCGGCGGGAAGACACGCCGAAAGCATGGGGAAGGCGTCGGTGATTGCGGGGTGCGGTCCGACCGGGATCACCTACCAGGAGTCCAAGCCTTATGTGGGCGAGTACGACCCGAACGATCTGGTAATCAATGGCGGCGCTCCGCCACGGCATTTCAAGTTCTGTATGATGGTCCCGATTACCGGCTATGGCGAGGTGCTCGGCACGATCAACGTATACAATGACTCGCCCGGCGCGTTTTCCAATGACGATCTGCATGTGCTTGCGTCTGTCGCTGACCGGGCGGCGTTGGCGATACGCAACGCTCGAGCATTCGAGCAAATAAGGGACTCGGCCATGAAAGACCCGCTGACCGGTCTGCCGAACGCAAGGCATCTGCGCACGCACCTGGAGAACGAAATCCGGCGAGCCCATCGGCAGAATCAGCCGGTCTCGGTGCTTGCCATCGATCTTGACAACTTCAAGACCGTCAATGACACCATGGGGCACCAGGCAGGCGATACCGTCCTGCAGCAGGCGGCAGGCATTTTCCTGGCGCAGTTGAGGGACTACGACCATGTGGCCAGGGTGGGCGGCGATGAATTTGTGGTTATCCTGCCCGGCACGCCGTCGAGCGAGGCGAGCCTGATCGCCAGCCGAATCCGCCGGGGAATCGAGTCCTACGCCCGCAAGACCGTGGCCGGAAGCACCACGCATCTGGCTGCCAGCGTGGGGGTGGCTTCGTATCCGGGCGACGGGGACTCAGTGGACGCTATTTTGGCTAAGGCTGACGCCGCTATGTATGAAGAGAAACGCGCGCGCAAGCAGAGCAACGTAGCTGCCTGAGATGCCCGAGTGCGCGATGGGCGGCGGTAATCCATCAATATGCCGCCCGTATGAGGTATAGAAGACATGGGACCGAGGCTCCGCCATCGGTGGATAGGTAGAGGTCAATAAGGTCCGGCGTCCGGCGGGTGGGTTTCGCGCCGGACGTCAAACCGCGCGTTCGATACCCGGTAGATTTACCGGTCCGGCACAGGAGCTACCACGGTGGATAGAAGACAGGAGGGCAGTGAGCATAAAGACCCGCGCGACGGCATATCCGGGCTGAAGTCCCGGTTGGTCGTGTGCGTTGTCTTGGGCGGGGCGGTTTTCTTTGCGGGCAGATCTGTTATGAATCCCGGTTTGGAATGGCGGCTGCTGGCGTTGGCGGCGCTGGCTTTCGTGCTGAGTCCGTTCAACTTCGAGGTGAGATGGCGCGGCGGCGGAGCATCGATTCCGCTGGCTGGGTGGCACTCGGCGCTTTTCGCGGGCGCGATCACTCTCGGACCGTTCGGCGCGGCCCTGCCCGCTGCTTTCTATGGGTCATCCCGAATAATCTTCGGCCGTGGAGGATCCAGACCCGTGGGCCACGTGGTCTATGCGATAATCAAGCCGGTGGTTGCGTGCTCGCTTGCGTCGCTCGCTTATGTGCTGGCGGGCGGAAACGAATGGAGGCCGCAGGCGGTCGATTCATTCTTGCCGGTGATGATCGCCGGCTCGGTGTATGTGATCGCCGGCATGGCTTTGACCGTTCCGGGCCGCGAGCGCGCGGACAACGCCGCGGGCGGATCTATCGCGGCGACACTGCCGGCGGCGTGGGCGCTCACGCTGCTGGGAGGCTACACCCTGGCAGTGCTCTATGCCGTCGCACCCACCTATGTGCTGATCTGCCCGTGCGCGGCTCTGGGTTTGGCGGGCTTTGCACTGCGCGAGCGCAAGGCAAGAGAAGGGAGCGCGGCTCTCGAACCAGCCGCGGCCCAAGCCGTCCCGAACAAGGCCGATGAAACGAACTTGTTCGTGGATCCGGTCAGCGGGCTTGCCACCCAACGTTATCTCGATATGTTTCTCACCCGCGAGTTGAGCCGTGCCACGCGGGCGGGCAAGATGCTCTCTATCGCGGTGTTCGATATAGACGAAGCCAAGAAACTGGCGGCAGCCTTCGGACACGAAGCGGTTGAAGAGGTCATTACAGCCCTCGGCGGGCGCCTGAAGGACAGCGTCAGGGAGTATGACTTGGTCGCGCGGCATTCGTCCCACGGGCTGCTGATCGTACTTCCCGAAGTGTCCGCCGAAGAGGCCCACGAGGTAGTCATCAGGCTGCACAACCAGGTGACATCCCAGCCCGTCAACGGCAGAGACATTTCGGCGAGCGTGGGCATTGCCACATATCCAGAGCACGGCTCCACCGCCCAGGAACTGATCAACGCCTCCCATCGTGTGCTTAACCACGGGCGATTCATGGGCCCGAACCGCGTGCATGTATCGGAGAGACTGGAAAGGGCGGGATAGGGGTACCGCGCTACGGGTACTTAACCTTGACTCTCTTCCAGTAGTACCACTGTACATCGCCCACGGTTGCTTCAGTCCAGACGACCGGGAAAAAGGACGCGTGCATATCGCAGAGAATGAAGACGCCCCCTGGGTTGTTGTTGTCACCGTGGTAAGGCACGAATCCACCGGACGCGATGCCCGAGCCGTCATCATGCCACGGTTTGCAGTCCCAGTCACCGTTGTTGTTTTCGGCAATCAGGATTGTCTTGGTGGGTATGGGAATAGACGATAACTGACAGACAGTGTTGTATAGGGACTGGTTCGGCGGCGCGTAGTAGCCGTTCGCAACGAACAAATACGGGTTCATTCCGTAGTGAGAGTACTGGCCTGCGGGGGTGCCAAATTCTTGTGCGCAAGGGCGAGTCTCGCTCTGCCATGCCTGGTTCCTGACCGAACAAAGGAAGAGCGCCTTGGCCCTGACATAGTGTCCCTTCCAGAGGCGTTCGCGCCAGGTCAGAGACCAGTCCGCCCAGTTGCCCTCTTTGAACTCGCAGGGTAGACTCCCCGCAGCGTCGTCCGAGTACATCAGCATGCCTCTGGAAAGCTGGATCATGTTGTTCATGCACTTGGTCTGCTGTGCTTTCCGTTTGGCGGCCAAGAACACGGGGAACAGAATAGCCGCGAGAATGGCGATGATCGCGATGACGACCAGCAGCTCGATAAGCGTGAATCCTCTTCGTTTCATATCATCTTCCTGAGAATCAGTAAGCTCCACGTTATGACATCTTAGTCTTTGGTCCGACCGCTAACGTTATAATACCCCATATACCGGCCAAGGTCAATGGGTTGGGCCGCCAAAGCAATAGATAGCGCCGTCACCGGAGCCTATAATCATGCGACCGTTTGAAATCGCGGGGGAGGCCTTGATCTCCGAGCCGGTCTTGAACAGCCACGTTCCACGGCCGGTCGCGAGGTCGATGCCATAAAGCTCCCCGGCGTCGCAGCCCACAAAGACCGTATTGCCGGCAATCACCGGCGATGAGTCGGACTCGCCCTTCGCCCTGAATACCCACTTCGTCCTGCCCGTGGCGGGATCGACCCGGAAGACCGCCCGGCCTCGCGAGCTGAAAACGACCGCGTCCGGGGTGACCGCGGCAGTGGAGTAAATGCCTCCCTGGGCGTTCTTGTTCTTGATCTTCCAGACTATGGAAGCATTACTCGATCGCACCGCCAGGTACTCGCCGTTCAGCGTGCCGACGTAAACGACTCCCGCATGGTGAGCGGGCGCGGCGGCTAGGTTGCCCTCCAAGGTGGCCGCGCCTCTCTGCTTACCCGTGGCGATGTCGATGAATCTCACCTTGCCGTCACAGCCGGCTATGACCGCCAGTTCGCCCGCCACGCACGGCGAACAGTGGACCTGGGCCTCGGCGGTGAACTTCCATTTCAGCTTGCCGGTGGCGGAATTGACGCAATACAGGTTGTGATCATACGAGCCGAAAAGAATCACGCCCGGCGCGGGGGTCGGGGAGGAGATGATCTTGTCTTGGGCCTTGAACTTCCAGACCAGGCCGCCGGTGGCCCGATTGATGGCGTAGAACCTGCCGCTTTCGTCGCCGACGTATACGTTGCTGCCGACTACGCACGGAGAGGCGGAAACCGCGTCGTAAGTCGCGAACTTCCACTTGAGCTTACCGTTCGCGAGATTCAGCGCGAGGACCTGCTTCTTGCCGGTGCCCACGTAGACCGTGTCACCGACAATTGCCGCGGTCGATTCCACGGGCCCATCGGCTTCATAGGTCCAAAGGAGCTTGGGAGTCGCCCGAAGGACCGATGCGGTCCTGCCGGTCATTTCCGGCCCGCCCCTGAAACTGGGCCAGTCCGCGGCGATCGCGGAGGAGCAGCCGAGCATGAGCAGTGGAAAGAGGAAAGTGGAAAGTGGAAAGAAGGGAGGGCGAGGCTCCCGCCGAGCCGCAATGCACCGAGCCGCAATGCAGCACGAGCCTTGGCATGTGTCATTCCGAGCGAAGTCGAGGAATCTGCTTTTCCCTTCCGCCGGCAGCTTCTTCCGGTGTTTCGGGATTTGAGCGCAGCGGAAATCCCGAAACCGACGCGCGTTTCGGGAAAAGGCTTTCCCGAAACAACCGGTCCGAATCATCTTTCGCATTTTCTCCCTTTCGTGTCCTCGTGATAAAACAGAACCGTCCATCATTCTTCCCGAAGCGCCTCGACGAGCGCGCCTTTGACTACGTGTTTTGCGGCGACGATGCAGGATACCAACCCGGCAATCGCAATTATGGCCAGTGCAATAAAGATCATACCCCATCCGACGCCGGATTGGGTGGACAGCACGTGCGGGGCCACGGCGACCAGCGCGGCGACAGTCCCGCAGGCGAGCCCGTAAATCAACAGGCCGGCGTTCTCCAATATGAGAAGTCGAGAAAGATGACCGGATGTCAACCCGGCCGCGAGCATTAGCGCGAACTCTCGCCTGCGCTCCAGCGCGCCGCGCAGGATCATCGCGATCAGCCCGAACGTGCCCAGCAGCAGTCCCAGCCCGCCGAGCGCTAGAAACACCGATAAATACGTGTTCCGAACGCTTGCGTAGGAGTTCAGAATCTCCTGCGTGGTCCGCACCTCCAGGCCCACGTCGCCGAGGTTTTGCCGGAGCGATGCGGCGACTTTGTCCACTTTGTCTGTCGGGGCCTCGATCAAGAAGTAGCGAGCGCTTGAGCCACCGACCGTGCGCCCGCCGTATCCGACCAACTCCCCAGCGAAGATACTCCCGTGGATCAGGCCCTCGATCCGGGCCTCGCACGGCCGTCCGTCTTTTGCCTTGAGATCGAGGGTCTTGCCCAGCCCGGAATGCAGCGACCACATCACGCTGTCGGCGTCGCCGAAGACGGGAACAAGACTGTCGGCGCCGATTGCCGTCAGAGCCGTCCACGGGTTCGCACCGGGGTTGGGTCCCCGGAGGGTAAGGCTGAACCCGCCGCGATCGATGAAATCCTTGCCCACCCACAGAACCCGAGGTTGGGCGGGCTTTGCGAGATTGAGGCAGCTTACATCGTCCCCAGAGATCATGTTCAACTGGTACACTCTCACATCCTTGAAAATCGCCTCGTCCTCCGGCGGGAAGCCGAGGGCCGCGCGGCCCGCCGGCGTGCCGAAATCGTAACGGATCGGCAGCGAGGAGATTGCTCGCAGAGCGAAGCCGCCCGTGCCGGAGTCCTTGCGGGTGTAGTCGATCCGCGAGAAATTGCGCGTATTGGCCGCGACCGCGACTATCATGAAGCCGGCGGCGGCTATCAGGCCGATCACCAGCAGGCTGCGGCTTCGATTCGCGGCGGCGCTTCTGAGAGCGAGCATTCGTATGGAGACGGCCCCGGACTTGCCCGAGAGAGCGCGGGCCAGAGTGAGGTCGGCATAGCCAAGCGCCGCGATCAGCAGCAGCGCGCCGCCACCAAAAAATGCCCCTTCGGGCTGTATGACCCCAAACGCGGGCAAGACCAGCAGCAAAATGGCCAATATGAGCGATAAAGCGAAGAGCAGCCGAGTTCTCGCGTGCCCGCGCGCGACCGGCAGGACCGCCATCGATTGCCAGCCCGCGAGCAAGTCCAACACCCGATTTCGCGTGAGCCTGGAGACGCCGATATAGACTGAGATGGCTCCGACAATCAGGCTGGATATCGCCCCGATTATCACACTCGCCGCCGTCAAGTGCAGCCAGAGCGCGGACGTGCCCACCGCCCCGATCCACCACGACCGCAGCGCCGCGATTATTCCCGCAGCGTAGAGCACCCCAAGTGGCACTCCCAGCGCGACGCCGATCACGGTGAGGCAGAGGCCCTCGCCGAAGAGCACCCGGCGGGTGCCGCGCGCATCGAACCCGCACGCCATCATTATGCCGGCTTCGGACGCGCGGCGTTCGGCGGACAGCCGCATAAGAGTTCCCGCCAGCCCCGCCCCCGCGATCACGAGAAACAGGCTCATTCCAAGGAATAGCTGGCCGAAATCCGTCGTTCCGGCGGATGCGGCGATGGCGGCCTCGCGGAGGGGGCGGAAGACCATCCCCTGCTGCTCGGGCCTGAGCCGGGCAAGGATCCGCTCGCCAACCCGCCGGTCCAGCCCGGCCACGGTCATACTTGACGACATGCGAACGGAAGTCACCCAGTCTCCAGCCTGGTTCCCCGAGGACCCGTTTCGCCAAAGCTGCCGCGCGGTATCGAAGCTGACAAACGCTTTCGGAGCGGTCCGGTAGCGGTTCCAGTAGTCTTCGTCCGCGGGCCGGATGCGGTTCATGTCCACCGGAAACGGCGCTTTCCACTGGTCGATGCGTTCGGCATTGGTGATTCCCTCGAACGCGGGCGTAAGGCTGCGGTCACCCCCCAGACCGGTCATCGGGACCGTGCCCGTGAACGTGAGGGTGATCGAATCCTCTCGATAAGAGCCGTCCGGCCGCGAGACCAGGTATACGAGGTCTATCCTGTCGCCAATCTTCGCCTGAAGGTCTTTGGCGGCCCAGTCGTTCAACCACACCGATTTTGGATGCTTCCACAGGGGTTCGGCGGCGGCGATTATCGAATATGGAATGCCGCGCGATTGGCCGTGCTTGCGGATGGTGGTGGCAAGATAAACCGACGTGAGAGCCGAATGCGCGTGGACTTCGGCGGCCGCATCCAGCGCGGTCTTCACAACGCTTTCCGGCAGCAGCAGGCTGTCGCTTTGCAGGGAGGTGTAGGTGTTATCGCTGCTGTGAATCAAAACCAAGTCGTAGTCAAGCAGCGTGCAGGCGCCGGTCAATGCGGACCCTAGACCGGCCTGGATGTCGCCGCTCCCGGACGACTCAACCAGCAGGGCATTGGCCATTTCGGGCTTGCCAATCTGCTCGCACAGCCATTCGCGGGAGACGAAGACATTTCGGGGGGATTCGGTGCCGGTATCCAACTTGAATCCGCCGGGGCCGTCGTCGGGAAGTACCGCGGCGATCTCCAGGCGCAACGAACTGACGGTATCCTCGCGTGATCTCTTCTCGAAAAGCGTGCCGCCCGGGACGGCGCTCTGCTTGTCGACGCTTACCAGTATGCTGTCGCCGAGTCTTGCGCCCAGATCTCGGGCGAGGGATTGGCTCACGGCGGCCTGTCGGCGGCTCAGCGGGAGCTTCGCCGTCCCGAGCTTCGCCGTCCCGAGCTTCGCCCTCCCGAGCTTCGCCCTCTCCGGCCAAAGGCCCCAGAAGGAATCGTCCACGCCGACCACACTCGCGCTCGGCACCGTGGCGTCGGTGGTCTGGCTGCTGACCGCTCCGCGAGTTATAACCGCGGGCGTGATTATCTTGACCTTGCCGGCCAGCCGAAAATCGCGCATCATATCGGCGGCGAGCTTCTGCCGAAAGAAATGAGGTGAGACGAGGGCATAATCGATCCGGCCCAGGCGCGCGAGGGCCGTGTCCCGGATGCTCCCGCGCACGGAATCGCCTATCACCAGCGAGCCGACTATCACCGCGCAGGCGATCGCGACGCCGACGACGACCGCGACGCCCGTGCGCCAATAGTGCGTCAGGCTGCATGTGATCAGCAGCCGTGTGCTCATGGCTTTAGCTTACCATCCGCGAGTTCGAGAGTCCGTGAGAATCGGACCGCGTGCGCGGAATTGTGGGTCACCATCACCACGGTCGCGTCATGCTCGCTCGCGATTTCAAGGAGCAGGGAGACTATGTTCTCACCGGCGGCGCGGTCCAGGTTGCCGGTCGGCTCATCGCACAAAAGCAGCTTCGCCCCGTTGATCAGCGCGCGGGCGATCGCCACCCGCTGCCGTTCCCCGCCGGACATCTGAGCCGGGAAGGCCTCCGCGCGGGGGAGGATGCCGACACGGTCGAGCAATGCGCGGGCCGCTGCCTCGGGGGCTGGGAGTTGGGGGTTGGGGGTTGGGGGGGACGCCACAATGGTAGGCAGCAGGACGTTTTCCAGCGCGGTGAGCTGGGGCAGGAGATGGTGGTCCTGGAATATGAACCCGACCTCGTTTGCGCGAAATGCGGCGAGCGGCCTGCCTTCGAGTGAATTGACCTCGATATCGCCCAGCCGTACCGTGCCCGATGTGGGCTTGTCCAGCGAACCGGCGATGTTGAGCAGCGTGCTCTTCCCTGACCCGGACGGGCCGACTATGGCCACGGTCTCGCCGGGCCGTACGGTGAGCGATACACCGTCGAGGACCGTGATCTCCCCGCGGGCGGTCTCATATTGCTTGGTGATCTCGGCAAGAATCAAGTCGCGCGTGGCGTTGGTCATACTCGCTTTCTCATTGCCGGAACACCATCCCACGGAGCCCGGCTTGTCAATATCCACTGAATGGGAATTCTCCGGGTGGCCGTCAGCCAACGTCAAGAGCCGGACACCAGAGTCTGCTTAACGCGAAAGAGAGCCTTTTCTTGGCTGCCAGGTAATCGAGGCTGCCGTCGCGAAAGCAGGGACAGTCCACCCCGCTGACGCTCTGGGACAGTCCCTGTTTTCGCTGGTGCGGTTGCAATTCCCGCAAAACTGAACTGTCTCCGCTTCTCGACTACTCTGTCCTGCATTATAGCACAGTTCCTTCGACATGCGCCGCTGCCACTCCATAATTGTAGTATTCAGCGCCGATGCCGCTATCCAGACCGCTATCGTGGACCAGCCGGGGACGGTTACCGCGTGCCGGAAGTCCCCGTAGCCGGCGATGGTGGCGGCGAATATGGCGATGATGGCCTCGTCGAACAGCGACAACCAGTTGAATGTCTTGCGGGTTTCCTGTCGGGCCCAGAGTTCGTCTACCAAGATCGATATCCCCAGGTACAGCAGGCCGAGGCCGACAAACACCGCGAACAGCTCCCACGGCGACCCCCATCGGTTGGGGTTGCCCGCGGCATTGAAGTGCAGCGGCACGCCGGCCGGAAGCGGCATGGCGACGACGAACCGGTAGATGATATAGCCCAGCAGCGCTGCCGTCGGCAGGTGCGTCCACAACTGGTGATAAAGCTTGCGTTGTCTCATCTTGTGTCCCTCCTGTTCTGCTTCTTCAGAAGCTCCTCGACAATCGCCCTCAGTTCGTCGGGAGTGAGCCCCATGTGGAAAGCCTCGGTTATGAGTTCGTTTAGTCGCGGCATGATGATCTCTTGGACCTGCGCCCACGTCGGTTTCTGCCTCAGAGGGGCGATCCTGGCGCGCTGCCCGAGCCGCAGGTAGATCACCCCTTGCTCGCGCAGGATTCGATAGGCATGGTGGACGGTGTGCAGGTTGACTCCCAGGCTGCCGGCGAGTTCTCGCACGGACGGCAGTTCCTCGCCGGGCTTGAGCAAGCCATCGCGTATTTGCCGCTTGATCTCGGCCACGATCTGCGTGTAAATCGGTCTTGGGTCTTGTTCGGATATAGAAATCAGCATCGCAATTCCACTGTTTGTGCTGTTATAGTACGAGTATAACGGCCAAAATCCGGAATGTCAAGGGGTGGCGGCAGAGGGCTGCAATACGATCACGCGGGCGGCGTTGATTTCCGCCAGCGACCCGACGATGGCGTCGAAGTAGTCGCGCGCGCCGCAGCCGTACATTGCATTGGCCCGAGCTTTGGATGCTCGAGCCGACATATTCGTCTCTTGTGCTCCGAGCACATACTTGTTTACTGTTTGCTCCCCATCGTGTTACCATATCAGGCGAGCCGAATAAGCGTTGGAGGGGTGCGTTGAGTAAACATAAGATCATTATCCCATTGGATGTGGACACGCCGAAAAGGGCCGTGGAGCTGGTCGAGATGCTCAAGGATGAAGTCGGGGCTTTCAAGGTGGGGCTGGAACTGGTGAACTCGGCCGGACTGGGTATCTTCGACAAGATCAGGGCGGCGGGAGCGGACAAAATCTTCTACGACTGCAAGTTCCACGACATACCCAACACCGTCGCGGGAGCTTCGAGGGCCGCGGCGGGGATGGACGTGTGGATGTTCAACGTGCACTGCTGGGGCGGGTTTGCGATGATGAAAGCCGCCAAGGACGCCGCCATCGAAACCGCCGAACGCAAGGGCCTGACCCCACCGGTGGTGATAGGCGTGACCGTGCTTACCAGCATCGACCAGGATACCCTCAACAACGAACTTCGAGTTGACGGCACGGTCGCCTGCCAGGTGGTCCACCTGGCGAAACTGGCCCAGTCCGCTGGGCTGAATGGGGTGGTCGCCTCCCCCCACGAGATACAGGCCATACGAGCGGCCTGCGGGCCCGATTTCCTGATAGTCACCCCCGGCGTGCGGCCTGCCGGCGGCGAACTTGGCGACCAGAAGCGGGTGATGACCCCCGCCGAAGCCGTCGCGCGCGGAGCCGATTACCTGGTCATAGGCAGGCCCATTATCAAGGCCGAGGACCCGAAAGCCGCCGCGAGGACGATAGCGGCGGAGATATAGGGAATGCCGCTGAGAATGAGAATGAGGTCGAACATCGGACCTCGAACTTCGAACTTCGGACATCAAGAAGATGGAGCCGACGAGGGGACTCGAACCCTTGACCTGAGCTTTACGAAAGCCCTGCTCTACCAACTGAGCTACGTCGGCCCAAAAGTTGTGGTGCCGAGAGCCAGACTTGAACTGGCGACACGTGGATTTTCAGTCCACTGCTCTACCAACTGAGCTACCTCGGCCTGTTTAGAAGTTAGAAGTTAGAGGTTAGATGCTGTGCTTCTAACCTCTAACGTCTAAAATGGCGGGGATGACGAGACTTGAACTCGCGACCTCCTACGTGACAGGCAGGCGCTCTAACCAACTGAGCTACACCCCCATGCCGCTGGTGGGCGAAGAGGGACTCGAACCCCCGACATCTTCCTTGT
>Ga0209777_10004427_pt1 | contig 16620 bp, 15 predicted proteins | sample FrelakmetHBP12HB_FD_187147 | JGI IMG/M metagenome (GOLD analysis project Ga0209777, IMG submission 187147) | Freshwater lake sediment microbial communities from the University of Notre Dame, USA, for methane emissions studies -HBP12 HB (SPAdes)... | ecosystem: Environmental > Aquatic >...
GCTTCGGAAATTACGGGCATCATTTGCGGAGCAAATGATGTTTGCGTCGCAAATTTGGTTGGATATATCTTATACACTAACCTAATTTGCGACGATGCCTTTACCCTTAATTTACGCTGAACACCTTATTCTTCGCTTTAATTTCTATTTTTTAGATTATTCGGAAACATTTTTCTCATTAAGCTCTTTTACTAATTTTTCTGCCATTTTTTTTCGCTCCGGGCTAAATAAGGCAATGACTTCACATGCTTTTGCCAAACTGACAGAAAAATCTATTTTTAAAATCAAACATTTGTCCTCGATATTTATTATATGATAATAAAAATTATCTTTATTTATTTTTTCCATAAGTTTATTTAATTTTTAATAACTAAAAACTTTTCTCCCCGCGCCAACTGGCGCGGGGAGATTCGGTTATACTAGAAAAGCTACAATTAAGAGAGCAACGATATTTAACACTTTAATCATCGGGTTGATTGCAGGGCCTGCTGTATCCTTGTAAGGATCTCCAACTGTATCTCCTGTGACTGCGGCTTGGTGGGCAAATGAACCCTTGCCCCCGAATGCTCCGCCTTCGATATATTTTTTGGCATTGTCCCAGGCAGCTCCGCCGGTTGTCATCGAAATTCCAACGAATAATCCGGTAACAATTGCTCCAATCAATAATCCGCCCAAAGCTTCAGGCCCTAAAATAAATCCTACTAAAATCGGGGCTATAACCGGAATTAAAGCCGGCAACAGCATTTCCTTGATTGCGGCTTTTGTGACAATATCAACCGCTTTCCCGTATTCCGGTTTTGCGGTTCCTTCCATCAACCCTTTGATTTCTTTAAATTGCCTTCTTACTTCTTCAACAACTTTCCCGGCTGTTTTTCCGACAGCTCCCATCAAAAATGAAGCAAATAAATAAGGAAGCAATCCGCCGATTAAAAGGCCTGCGATAACCTGGGGATTTGTCAGTGAAAAATTCATTGAGCCGTTTATGCCGACTTTTTCTGAATATGCGGCAAATAAAACCAAAGCTGCCAATCCCGCTGACGCAATTGCGTATCCTTTTGTAACCGCCTTTGTTGTGTTACCGACTGCATCCAAGGCGTCTGTAATTTTTCTGACGTCTTCGGGCATTCCGGCCATTTCCGCAATTCCGCCGGCGTTGTCTGTAATCGGGCCGTAAGCGTCAACTCCTACAACAATTCCCGAAATTGAAAGCATTGCCATTACGGCCAATGCAACTCCGTAGATTCCGGCCAGCCAGAAGCTTATAATTGTTCCGAATGCAATCAATAAAACCGGATAAGCGGTTGATTGCATCCCCAATCCAATTCCTCTGATTATATTTGTTGCGTGCCCTGTTTCCGAAGCCTTAGCAATCGATTTTACCGGACTATAGCTTTTTGATGTGTAATATTCCGTGATGACAAACATCCCGATTGCAATTACCAAACCAACCAATGTTGAAAAATAAAGATTCGTGGCAGAAGTTATCTGGCCTGACATATATCTTGAAATAACAAAGTAAAATGCAATTGCCGACAAAATAACTGTTGCGGCAACTCCTTTGTACATTGCCCCCATTATATTTTGCTTTTTTCCGAGTCTGACAAAATAGCTCCCGATGATTGAAGTTAAAATTGAAACGCTGCATAAAATTAACGGCAATAAAACAAATTGAGGAGACATCGGAAACAATAGAGCTCCCAGAATCATTGTGGCTACAATTGTGACGCTGTAAGTTTCAAAAATATCTGCCGCCATGCCGGCGCAGTCTCCAACATTGTCTCCGACCTGGTCTGCAATAACTGCCGGATTCCTCGGGTCGTCCTCCGGAATTCCTTTTTCAACTTTTCCCACCAGGTCGGCTCCCACGTCTGCCGCCTTTGTATAAATTCCTCCGCCAACCCTGGCAAAAACAGAAATCAAGCTGGCTCCAAATCCCAGCCCGATCAATCCTGTTATTCCTGTTAAAAAATAATATCCTGAAACGGCCAATAATCCTAAGCTCACAACCATCAAGCCTGTGATTAATCCTCCTTTAAAAGAAATATCCAATGCTTTTGCCAAACCTTTTTTTGCGGCTTCTGCAACCCTGGTATTTGCCTGGGTGGAAACAATCATCCCGATAAATCCCGAAAGTCCGGACAAAACAGCTCCGATTAAAAATCCGATTGCAATTTTCCATCCCATGAAAAACAGCAGGATGAATAAAATGATTCCCACAACGCTGATTGTCAGATATTGCCTTTTTAAATAAGACATTGCGCCTTCCTGCACTGCCTGGGTTATTGCCACTGCTTTATCTCCGGCAGCCGGCGATTTTCTGATTTGAGAAACCAGAAACCAGACGAATATAATCGCAAAAAGCGAAACTATAATCGGAAAATATATGAGACTCATCGAACTTTTTATAATTACTAGGGAGGGAGAAGTGAAAAACTGCGAACAGTTTTGCACTTCGACTGAGCGAAGTAATTATATTAAATTGCTTTAGCTATTTAATATTTTTTAAAATTATTTAGCTTCAGTTGGATTTTCCGCGGGCTTTTCTTCAACAGCCGCATCAACTTCGCTCGGCTCTGCCGGTACCGCCTCTCCGTCTGTCCCAACTTTTTCTTCCTTGGTTTTTTTGGCTTTTTTAGTTTTCTTTTCCTTTTTTGGTTTTTCTTCCTTTGGCTCGCCTTCTTTTTCCTCTTTTTCTTCCTCGCCTTCAGCTTCGCCCGCCGGAACCTCGGCTGTTTTAATGTCTATTTTCCAGCCGGTCAAATTGGCAGCCAAACGGACATTCCTGCCGTCTTTTCCGATGGCCAGTGAAAGCTGGTCTTCTGGCACAAAAACCGTGGCTGTGTTTTTATCTTCAGCTTTCACCCCGACAATTTTTGCGGGAGACAAAGCATTGGCAATAAATTTTTCCGGCTTTTCTTCCCATTCGATTACATCTATTTTTTCTCCGCCCAGTTCGTTTATGACCGCCATAATCCTTGTGCCTCTCTGCCCGACCATGGCTCCAATCGGATCAACTCCCTCTTCTTTTGATTCCACGGCAACTTTTGTCCTGAAGCCGGGCTCCCTCGCAATTGATTTTATGACAACTGTCCCGGATGCAACTTCCGGCACTTCCAGCTCAAATAATTTTGAAATTAATTTCGGATAAGCCCTTGAAAGCATCACAACAGAACCCTTCGGAGTATCCTCCACTTTCATTATATAAAGTTTCAGGCGCTGACTTGGCCTGTAAAACTCTCCCGGAATCTGCTCATCCCTGTTTAATATCCCCAAGGTTTTTCCGATGTCCACAAAAACCGTATGGCCCTCAACCCTCTGCACGATTCCCGAAATGATTTCTCCCTCTTTTGACCTGTATTCTGAAGAAATTGTTTCTTTTTCCGCTTCCCTTATTTTTTGCAATATGACCTGCTTTGCAGTCTGGGCCGCAATCCTGCCATAATCTTGCCTTGAAACCAAAGGAATTTCAATCTCTTCCCCGGCCTTGATTTTCGGATAATCTTTTTTGGCATCAGCCAGCATTATATGCTTTTCAGGATTGAAAACATATTTTTTGGGCGGCTCTTCGCCGGCTCTCGCCTCATCCTGCGGAATCATTTTATTTTCTTTCATTTCTTCAATTTCCTCATCTGTATAAAGCATCGAGTTATCCACAACTAATTTTATCTGCCAAAACTTAACATCGCCCGACACCGGGTTGAATTTGGCCTTGATTTTCTGTCCTTTTTCTCCGTAATCTTTTTTATAGGCAGTGGCGATTGCCGCCTCAATTGTTTCTATCACCTTTTCCGGTGAAATTCCTCTTTCCTCTGCGATTTGAGCTAACGCTCCCTTAAAACCTTTGATATCCATAAAATTGTAAATTTCTAATTCATAATTTCTATTAAATTTATAAGGATTAAGACTTAATAAAATGATACTTTAATAGAAATTGAAAATTAGAAATTGAAAATTATAAAAAATAATGCCCGTGGTCAGACGGACAAGTTAACTCATTAATTCCAATTCTTATATCAATATACCAAAAGCCACTGTGGGTGTCAAGAAATAAAAAAGGGCCCAACAAACATCGAGCCCCTGCTTAAAATGTGCAATGGTCGTGGACGCCGTCGTGATCGTTCTTGCAGGCGCAACGGATTGCCCAAAGAAAGGAAACTGTCATAACTGCTACAAATATCCACATTGCCAAGTCCTTGTCGGGATCTGCGTTTCGCCCGATTGCTTCAATTACCTTCATGACACACACGGTGTCCTCCTCTCTTGGGCTCTCGAGGAGCCTCAGTAGTCGCCATAGTAATCTTCCTCACGGGTAACATACCAAATCCCAACGAAGAAAGCGAGCAGAAACAAACCGCACAACACTAATTCCGCCCTAGCCTTGCCGGGATCCATTTCTTGCAACGTCTCCGCGATTATCTCCATGACACACATTATGCCCTCCTTCCTGTTGTTGCCTGGCTAAATCGGCTTCTCGGGCAATGGCGCAAACTGCGCTTCTTGTAGGCGTCCTTGGTCAACCCAGTCGCTTGCCTTACGCCTCACAATGTTTACGTGCTCGCCGTTTTCCAGCTTGCAGCCGTCGGGCTTGACAAAGCACGGGACAATGCAGTTCCTTTGGTCGTCACAACGAACAATCACGGCTGGAACCAACACAGGTTGCAGCATTCCAATGCCATCTCGGCGATATATCGGCGCCTGAACTACGCCAGGAGAAACGATAATGCTGGACACTGTTTCCTTCTCGAAAACAGTATCTGCCCGCAGGGTGAAGTATATGAGCCCCAGTATGCCAAAGAACATGCCGACCATCACTGTTGTCAGTACAATTTCTGCGGCATTGGCCCTAAGCATCGCAATGACCGTCTTCAGGCGATCAATTGCATTTTTGAAACGCTTCATGGCCTTTCCTCCCGTATTCAGCTCTCAACGAGCCCCTCACTTTTGTCGCTTCGCACATTGCTCAGCAACACTCTTTAATCTAATCTAATACTTTTATTGATTATTGCAAGCACGCAACAACATACTTTGCTTGATTTAATTTAAGGATGGTGTTATCAAACAATAAAGGATTGCTTGGGGCAATCCGTGTGAGTACAGGGAGGTGTACGATGAAACGATTAGGTGTACAGATCGCGCTCTTTGCCGTAATTGCGGCAAGCCTGATTTTCCTTTTTAATGAAGGTTACCAGGCAAAGCAAAAGGAGTGGGCGCTGAAAGAGGCGCAAGAAGCCTCTCGCAAGAAACGGATTGAAGAAGTGATAGCAGCCGAAGCGGTCGGGGAGAGGTACAAGCTCGTTAACAACACTGACATGGAATCCGTGTTCGAAGTCCAGGGCGACATGAAGGGCACGGGCAACGACCGCTTCGTGATGCTCCGCAGGGTTGGCGACGGCAACCAAGCATTCATGGTCAGCCCCAAAGACATCAAATACTCGCCCCCAGACAAGCTCTACTACCGTAAGTACTACATCAGCCCGGAATGGTACAAATACGCGCCAGGAGACGATAGAGCAATTTACCTTTACCTGCCACTCCGCAACGCAGAAGTTTCCCTCGCCAGTCGGCAAACCAAGTAACACCGCCCCATCCTTTGCACAAGCAAAAAGGCCTACGCCACAACGTCGGCCTCTTTTTTTGCTTAAAATCCCGAAATCACATTCTCAAAAAAAATTTACAAAAGAAAAAGCACTCCGAAGAGTGCCTGGGAAAGGGAATGAGGTTGCGGGGGTAAGAGTTATGGTTTAGCGGTTGGGTTGTGATAGTTGGTTTTTTATGTTTGTTTGGGGGTGGCAGCGGAGCTGCCGAGGTGTTGCTGAAGATTAAGTTGTAAATGAGCGTTTGGCGCCGAGTCTCTTGTCCCAGAGGGGACATTGTAGGCGTCCATAAACGCCTCGTTATTCGGTTTTCGACCTACACTCAGTCGTTAATTTATTTTCGCACAACAAAAAACCCGCGTCAACAAGCGGGTTGTGAATATCTTTTTAATATTTATAAACCTTTCCTGGCCTCTTGGTACCTCTGCCAAATTTTATCAAAATCTAATCCTGTCCAATTATTTTTCATCACAGGAGAAATTTCTCCATTCTCTTTCAAATCAATATTCAGTGTTGCTCTGCTGTCTGCTTTCACTGCCAACATAAGAAGCTCTGCAACCTCTTTTCTTTCTTCGTCTGTTTTGCCGAATTTTTCAAACAATTTTACCAGTTTAGGACCCGACATATCAGGTAACGATGTTTCCATATGATTTTCGACTACAAGCATAAAAATATCCAATTTTCTTCCCAATATGCCATTTGCCTTAAAGCCAGCTTTTATCTCGGGTAATTTTTCTGAAGCATGCCCCATGGCAACCCTGTATAGTTTTCCTCTTTTTAACTCTTTCTTTTGGACTTCTCCAACCGTTTTTCTCTTATACAATTCTTCTGATGTCTTGCCAAAATCGTGGTAAAGCATGATTAATTTAAGATCCTCTTTTTTATCTGCGGGGATATCCAAAAAATCAACTGCCTTCAATGCCGCCCTGCAATGCGTCCACAGGTAGGGGCCTTCGGCATGCACAAAACGTTTTATTTCATTCTCTTCCATCGTTCTTTTAACTTCATCTAAAGAATCTGATGCGGCAGTTTTCTGAAATCCCTCCGGATGCTGTCGTGTTGCCTGCAAAGCTAAAACAACTTTAATATTTTCAGGTATGGCCTGCAAACCAAAATCTGAAAGCTCTTCTGCAGCTTTTTCTTCCGGCGTTTCCGGAACTCTTAATTCTTCAGGTTTTTCCATGTTTTTTAATTTTCGCTAATAACGTTTTTAAAAAAATCAATTTTGGAAATATCACCGCTCATCGAAACTGCGATTATATCAATCTGGCAGGGATAATTTTGCGGAAACTTATTTTTTGAAAGCCATATCTCGGCCAATCTCCTGTATTTATTCTGTTTTTTGTAGTCAACCCTCTCCTCCGGGAAAAATATCTCGCTCTGAGCTTGTCGAAGGGCTTTTACCTCTACGAAATGAATCGTTTTATCGGCAAATAATCCTTTTTTCTTGGCTATAATGTCGATTTCTCCAAAGTTTATCCTATAGTTTCTCCCTATGATTTTATACCCATTATTAACAAGATATTCACAAGCCAAGTCCTCTCCAAGTTTTCCTAAATCCCTTGTATCCATCTCTATTGCTTTATTTTGTTTAATGGAGGATATAATTGCTTGTCAATCGTCCTTTCAAAACAAACTCTGCCAGCGGTATGTTCCCAATTTTGGCCGATTGTTCCAGCCGAATAAAGAGCCACCGGTACAATATTTTTTGAGCTCGGCTTATTAAATGTTGTGCATAATTCAAAAGATAAATTTGCCGCATCTTTTATAATATATTCGTAAGAAGCATTTGTTTGCGGGTCAACGGGTGCCTTATATCCTGAAATGGGATCATTTAAATCAGATAAAGCTGCCGGCAACTTTTCTTTGCCCTGCCAGTAGCTCACAATTTCTGATTGTATGCCCTGCAAATCTGAAACTTTCTGCTGGTCAAACTGCATTAATCTTGCAGTTGCTGGCGAGCCAACTGCAAAAAATCCGCCGACAATCACTGCTAAAACTAAGACGCCGGTTCCCCATGCAAAATATTTAGCTGATTTTGTGGGGGTTTCGCGCCTCACATCATCTAAATAATATCCAAAAATAATCCCTGCGACTAATAAAACAGACAACGCTTTCAGAATAAACCTTATTGTTATCTCGCCGTTTAATAGCGTGTTTACGGTGCCAATTAAATCTCCAATAATAACCAATGAGGCGATGAACAAAGTTAAATATATCAGCCATTTCCTTATTTTAGACTCTCTAACAACCGCCTCTCTTCTATATATCTTGTTTAAATACCAAGAAACCAAAATAAACACCGGAAAAACTATTATTATAGCAGAAACTGAAAACCTAATCAGACCAAGCCGATAATCACCGGCGTACATATCTTTTAATGTGTCTGGGAAAATTTTGTTAATAAACTGCCAGACCAAAGTTACAAAACTTACTGCCGACCAATAAAGCGTAACTACTGCCAAAAGATGCAAAAATAAATCCCTTGGAATATTTCTTCCTCGCCCTGAGCCCGTCGAAGGGTTTGGCATTGATTCTGTGTTTTCCATTTTTTTTAACGCTCGCTAAGCGTTTATTAATTTTATTTTTTAATTATAAATTTTATTACTTAAATAAGCTTTTATCATTTTGGCGCTGGGGGAAAAAAACGTTATCTGGCAGGTTATTTAAATCATACCACTTCCATTCTGTTATTTCTTCAGGCTCCATTGTTTTCGGCTCGCCTTCAAAATCCTGGCATAAAAATCCGACAGTCACATAATGGTTATCGGGCACAATTTCGTCGGCAACGCTGATTACTTTTAATTTATCTTTGTTAATTTTAATGCTTGTTTCTTCCAAAACTTCCCTGTAAGCTCCATTTATTAAAGTTTCCTGGAAATCAAGCTTGCCTCCAGGCATCGTCCATGTTCCCTCTCCATGGAGATCGCTTGAAGCTTTTTGGGCATCGTCATTCCTCTTGCCGAGTAAAACTTTGTTATCCTTAAAAATCATTACTCCCACGCCAACTTTTGGCCTTTGTTCCATATATTTTCCTTAGAAATTATTTTTTATTTTGTTACCACCCTCCGCCTCCTCCTCCGCCGCCCCCGCCGCCCGATCCTCCCGAGCCTCCTGCCCCGGAAGCTCCGCCGACACTGCCGGATATGCTTGAGGTTATGCTGTTTAATTGGCTTGTAAAACTGCTGACATCAAAATTGGCCGGAAACGATCCGACAAACCAAACCGGATGGTAGTTTTTAAAATAATCTTCTCCATATATCAGTTGCATTTTTTTTGCCCACAATTCTGCAATCCCGAAAATGATCGCGTACGGTAAAAATCTGTCGAAAATATTTTCTTTCTCATAAAATTGCTGGCGGTAATTTTCCGCCTCCTTCATATATAGTTCAAATCCTTTTATCCTGAAAAGCAAATCCACACCTTCCTGCGTACGCTTTGGCATAGCCAAGCTGAATAAAATCAGGATTATGCCGGAAAGAAGAATGCTCAAAAATGACTGTACGGAAAAAATAATGCCCCAAAAACAAAAGAATACCATAAAAAAGCCTGCAACAAAAAAGGTGATCGCATAGGTTGCACCCTCTTTAACAATCCACTTTTTCTGTACGGCATCATCTTGGGCAGATTTTTTTATCTCAGCTAACTCTCCGGTAAAATTATTTTTCAGGCTGGAAATTTTCACACTGTCTCCTCCCTGAAAAATATCTTCAAGCAAAACTTCCTCGGTCATCGTTAACTTGTTCAAATCGTAATTTTCTGCATTTTTTTTCAGCACAATATCTTTCTCTTTGAAAAACAGGATTTTTTCTTCTGTCTGTTCTATAGTAATAAATTTTCTGACTGCCAAATCTATAATTGCGGCTGTTAGAAAATTGTTTTTAAAAATCCCGTGAGATAAAACCACGCCCATCTGGATCGGGGTTATATTGTCAGGTATTCCGAATTCCGGCGGAATGGGCTTTTTCATTTTCGGGTCTTCTCCATATTTTCTCCACTTTGAAAAAACAAAAATGAAAACTGCAAGTGGGATTAAAAAAGATAAATACCAAAAATAATCCCCATATTGCTCCATGAATGTGGGAACATACGGAGTAAAAATATTTTTAGGAAAAGTTACGGAAACCGTTAACCCGTCGCCCGGCTGAAAAACAGGGAATTGCGTGGCGGGAATAGAATCAAAATTCAAAACATTATTAGAATCCCAGGAATATGTGGCCAAACTTTTGTCCTTAGACCCTAACGGCCCGTCATAATAATCCACTTTTGCATTTTTGCTGTTTACTTCCGGAGGAAAGCTTATTTTCGCTGAAAATTTGTCTGTTCCTATATCCCAAAAATTTCCCAACAAATTCCAGTACAGCTCATCAAAATCCTTATTACCAAATCTCACGGCATTTTTGACCTTGTATACAATCCTATAATCATTTACTCCGCTGACAGTCACATTCGGATCTCCGATTTTCCAGGTAATTGTATGGTTAAAACCGTCTCCTATTGTTTCGTACTGGTACGGCTTTCCATTGAAATCTGTGATGCTAACCAGCTCAATCGGAGTTTTAAAGACTCCGATATTTGTCCTGGTTTCTGTCGGCAAAACCCTGAAGATTCCGTGTTTGTCGGGCAGATCTCCGCAATCAGCAGTTATGTTTTCAGTAATCAGCAGGGACGAATCTTTATTTACTGCAATACTGGTTTCAAAATTCTTTATATACCAATCAGTGATGTCTGCAGGATCCCTTGCAAAAGCAACTTGCCCGGCCAACAAAAAGGAAACCGCTAAAGAGAATATAATAAAATATTTTTTATTCATATTTGTTTAAAATTATTTTAACCGGCAACAAGCTCCCGGCTGGACACCATCTCTGTGTCTCCTTTAGGAACTCTTTCTTCTCCGATCATGACTAATTTTTCTCCCTTTTTCAGCACCGGCAGGCCTCCCCGCAACGCCCTGTGGGCGAAATACGAAGGCGAATCGTCCGCCCTTCTCATAAATTGCAAAGAATTTTCTACCCTCATGTTTTCAATCTTGGTGAAAAGCGCTGAAAGCGCCCGGCTGGCGCCCTCGGGATTCGCCGCGCCGCCGGTCTTTATGAGTGGGAGCACTTTTTCTTTCCCGAAAACTTCCAGCGTTTCCCCGCCGGCCATGAACCGTATTTCCTCGATCTGCACCTTTCCGTTGCTTCTCTGGGCGTAAAGCAGAAGTGCTCCGAGGCGGGAAATCGAATCAGAATCACTGCCTATCACATCCACCGCTATCCTGAGATTAAGGCTTTCTCTGGCGCCCCTTTCCTCTAGGGTCTTTTTCATGAATATTTCGTTGGAGCCCGAACGGGCTGTGACTTTCCAGTCTATGCGCCTTACATCCTCTCCCGGTGTGTACCTAAGATGCTCATCGAACTCGGTGCCCTCACCTTTCTGCCGCTGCTGCTGTTCAAAAGACGTGTTCTCGAGCTTGAGCATCCCCAGGATATCCGAGGGTTTCAGCTGCCCGGCTTTTTTTAGCGCATCTGAACTGACAGAATCTAAAAGTTTTCCGCTTTGGATAATTTCACCTTTAACAATTTCGGGTATCCGCTGCTTTTCTCTTTCCACAAGCTCTTCGTTTTCAAAGCGCTTGCGCAAAGAATGGATAAAACTTCTCACGTCTAATCCATCTGCTTTTGCGCGCTCAAGCTGTTTAATCCACCTTGGATTGCGGAATATACTGTAAACAAAATTTGTCACGACGCCATAGTCGCTGTCCTTGCCGACAAGAAGCTCATTCATTGCAAGCGCCTGCAGATAGCGCCTTCTTGCTTCCGGAGCCATTTGTCCAACTTTTTTAGTCGACATAATTTTTTCAAGTTTGGGATATGTTTTATAAAATCTTGCCAAAAGATCCATTGATTCTTCTTTAGATTTGTCTGTCTCGCCGGGCTTTAGTTCTGCCTCGTTTCCTTCCAATTCGTTTTGGACATATTCTGCCGTGGCCAGCATAGTCTCTTCTCTGCCCCCTCTTGTTTTTTCTTTTATTTTACCTTTAATTTTATCGACCATCTTGCCAATTATGTACCCATATTTATTCAAAAGCCAAATTTCTGCCGCTCCCAAGCCTCCGATCAACAACAGGCATATTGCAATCCCAAGGTACACTTCACGGTTGCCTTCAGTAGCAAAATCTTTCGTTTCGGCTTCAAATTTGTATAAAGAACGCATGATATCCGTCATCCCGCCTGATTCAGGCGTCCTTGGCTCGCCGACAAAATCTCCCGGCCTGCCATGGAATCTAAATTTCTGATATTCGGGCTTGGCAAGGATTTCTGTCACTTTTTTGCCAAATTCTTCTAAAGCCTTATACCCCTCTCCTGTTTGTGCATTGGCGTTTAACCCGGCTACACGCGATTCAAGGGTTTCTTTATCCTTCCCGGAAAAAACTACATTCACGTAAGCGCCTTTCGTGGCGGCCGTCGATTCAAACAAAACCGGCTTGCCATTTTCGAAATGCAACATTTTGGCGTGAGACCTGGCCTGGTCGATTATTCCCTTGTTTTTCCCTTTGCTGTTTTCCAAAAACCCATTGGCAACGGCAGAATTTTTGCCGGCTTCATTGACAAGCCCGGCTGAATAATTAGAAAGCGTGTCACAATTGCCCAAGCGCGTTGCTCCAGTGATTTCTTCCGGGTCAAATCCTTTTATTTTATCAAAAATATCTTGCAAATCAGCGCTTACCACATATGTAAATTTTCTTAAATGGTCGGAAAGCAATTTTTCAACCGGCGCATCTGGTTTTTTTAATTCATCAACAAGTTTTTTTTCGGCATCATCTCTTGGAATGTTTGGCAAATAATGTTCTTTTGTCTTTAATTTCAAGGGCGCAGTAGTTGACGAAACCTTATATTTCACAGTCAGCCCCTTCACTTCTTCTCCAAAAAATAATCCCTGCCCCAACCCCCTGCTAGTGCAAGACACGTTTTCATTCGGTTTTTCCCATTCTACAGATGAAATATAATAGCCAGGCGGAACAGGCAAAGCAATATGGCTCCTTCGAGGAGCATTGATTTTTTCCATAACAACAGTCGCTTGTTCCACAGACCCGGGCCTGGAAAAATCTACTTGGGAATCTAAATTAAGACGCCGATAGCCTTGATCCGTTCTTTTAGTGTAATGAGTCACCCAAAGCGGTTCAGTTATAGTTGATGTTGATTCAAAATCAATTGTGGCAAGAGGATTCTCTTTTCCAAATTCGCCCGGCCCTCCCTCGCCTGCAATGCTTGGGTTGTGTTCGGATTCTTCTCTGAGACTTTCGAAAGCGGTCGTTGGCTCCTCACCTCCACCCTCTGCTTGTCTGCGTTTTGCCGCTTCTATTTGTTCAGTAGTATCTTCTTTTTTTGGTTCAGCTTCCGGAGCCCTGACTGATCCTGCAACAAGGGTACTCGCCAAAACAACCAAAGTGGTAAGATATTTCCTTGCCCCGCTCATAGGCTTGCCATAAGATGTTTTGGATTCCTCTATAGAAATGCCTGATATTTCGTCTAATGCTTCTTCTAAATTAGAATGGCATTCTCTGACTGCCGCCTGGCGGAATCTGACATCTTCAGGACTTAATTGGCTTTTGCCGCTTTTGCCGGACTTTATCTCGGCAGCAAACTGTTCAATACTATATGCATTGCCGATTACTGCCGAAGACAAATCAATCAAGCGCTGAATTTCAGGAGTTTTCCGCTTTATCCTCAAGAGAGTATCATAAAGCCGGGTGCATGATTCAACTGCCTTTTTAAATTTTTTCTCATCTGAGACAAAGGTTTCCGCGGATTCGCCCATTTCTACCTTGCTAGCACTGCGAACTGCTTCCTGCACTTCTTTTCTCTGGGGAAAATCAGGAGAAATTTTTAATGGCTCTGGTTCTGATGGCCTTGGTTTTTCCATAATTATGAGGGAGTGAGGTGTGAGAAATCCGAGCTGAATAAAATGAAAATAATTTTTCATTTTACGAGCGAACGGTTTATCACCTCGACCGAGCGATTAATTATATAAATGACGAAGTCATTTCTATAATTTTATAATGCTGTGGACCTGGGGAGAATCGAACTCCCGCCTCAGCAATGCGAATGCCGCGTAATGCCACTTTACTACAGGCCCAAGTATTTTTAGGTTCGCTGAAAATTAGACTCAGACAAAACCATATAATTTATTTATACTAATCCTAAAACATAAAATAGTAAACAAAAATATATCAAAGCCTTAAAGCAACTAAAAGCCTCTCAGAAGAGAGGCTTTTTCAACGCAAATTTATTTCATATTTGCCAGCTTTCTTCTTTCTATTTCAGCTTTAACGCCCGCTAGCGCTTCATGTCCGGTTTTAACTCCCCAATCAGGTGGTGGTATTGTCGAGGTACTCTCTTTATCTCTGGAACCAACCTCTTCGTTATATTTTACAAACCTGGTTAATTCTTCATCGGACATCCCCCTAACTTTTTCCTCCAACATCTGCTGAGGATCTTTTTCGCCGCCTTGTTCTGGATTTCCCATATTTTTTGTTTTTATTTTAATTGAATTTTATACCCGACCTTTGGTATATATTTAATTAGTTAATATAATATCTGAGTTTTTTTTAGATGTTTTTCTGACCGCCTTATAAGCATATAATACCTCTGCGTAACGCTTTTTGTCAATTTTGTTTTTGTTTTCAGTTCGTAATCTTCTTCTTTTTTTTATATCCTTTTGTGAAGACTTTAATTCTACTATATAATCTATCGGCAAAGTGCTGAAATGTTTATCAAAAACAAACACTGATTCCAATAATAGCACTTTTTTGAAACGGTTGTTGAATATTTTTTCTTCAATTTCACTGCCTCTTCCATAATATATCTTTGTATTTTTGTCTTTTAAAAAACAATTTATGACTTTTTTAATCAAAACAATATTATACGAAGATATAACCTCTTTATAATTATTCCCACTGTCATTAAAAACTGTCTTTTCTCTGAAATAATCGCTGTTCACAAAAACTACGCTATCAAAAAAAATTTCCAGTAATTTTCCGACTGTAGTTTTTCCCGTGCCATAATCTCCGGTAAGGGCGACAACAATCTTTTTATCTTTTGTTTTTTGCTTTAAAAAATCATTAACAGATAAAATTACTTCGGAAAGCTTTCCCATTTGGCTTGTTTTAATGAGTAATTAATTTGTCGGGGTACTGGGATTTGCACCCAGACTAAATCCTCCCGAAGGACTCGTGCTACTGTTACACTATACCCCGTTATATAAACCTACATTATTATTGAAAATTGTAAATTTAAAATTGAAAATTCCAAAATTTCCAGCTGGAAATTTTGGCTATGTTACCCAATACTTTTGTTTCGTCATTTCATCTTCTTTGGTTTCAATTTGTGATTTGTCTTCTTTCGATTTTTCCGCCATTTTTTTCAGTTCCTTGTCGGGCAATTTTCCTAATTTTAAAGCCTCTTTTTCCAAAAATTCTTTGGTGTTTTTTTCAGGATCATCCAAAACATAACCTAGCAACACATCTAGGGTCTGGCCTATTCTGGGTCCCGGCTTTATGTCTAAAATTGACATTAAATCATTTCCATTGATTTTCAGCATTTTAGCGGAAATCGGATCTTTGGAAACTTTTTCAATCAGATATTTTAGGTGCCTTAATTTATACGGTTCGGCTTTCGGCACCCCTGACCCTATTCTGTCTGCCTGTCGCACTTGAAGAAGCTCTTCCATATTTTCCGGCCCCACATTTTTTACCAGCCTCCTTACAGATGATTCTCCAACCTCATCAACATTGTAATAAAACAAATGGTATCTGACAAGTTTTGTTATTTTCTCAACATCTTTTTTGGAAAATTTCAAATTATTTAAAATTTGGAAAGCCATCCTGGCTCCTACAATCTCGTGATTGTAAAAAGTTGCGTTTTCTCCTTCTCCGGATTTAGCTTTTGGCTTTCCGATGTCGTGCAACAAAGCGGCCAGCCTGACGTGCATATTAAATTTTTTCTTTGCTGTATATTCCAAAGATTTTATTGCATGCTGGTAACAGTCGTAAATATGGTGCTTATTCTGAGAAACGCCATAATTATCCAGAAGTTCAGGCACAACATATTTTAACAATCCCAATTCTCTCAGTAATTCAATTCCTGAAGAAGCATTATCTGCCATTATTATTTTTACAAATTCGTCCCTGATTCTTTCTTTTGAAATCGCTTCCAGCCAAATGCTGTTTTTTTTGATTGCTTCTGTGGTATTTTTTTCAATTGTAAAACCCTTCGACCCGCTCAGGGCAGGTCCTAAAGTTGTTGCAAACCTTACAGCCCTTAACATCCTTAAGGCATCTTCACCAAATCTTTCCTCCGGATTGCCGACGGTTCTTATTATCTTGTTTTTTAAATCTTTCTGGCCGTCAAATAAATCAACGATTTTCTTTTTCTCGTCCATCGCCATGGCGTTAACGGTAAAATCTCTTCTGCTCAAATCATCTTCAAGTTTTTTTGCATATTTTACCTCGTCAGGATGCCTTTTGTCAGAATATTTCGCTTCAAGCCTGTAAGTTGTGATTTCAATTTCCGCCAATTCCGGTTTTTTGCTGCCGGTCCTTGCGGTAACCGTTAAAAAATTATTTTCATAAAAACTGTCGGGAAATACTTTCTGGATTTCTTCGGGCTTGGCATTTGTTGTAACATCCCAGTCTTTCGGGTCCTTTCCCAATAAAAAATCGCGCACGCATCCGCCCACGATATACGCCTCAAAACCTGCTTTTTGCAAATCTTGGATTATTTTCTTTACTTCCTTTGGAATAACCATGATTTTTATATCTTACTTTAAAAATTGATAATTTTCAAGCGAGAGAGGAATAATAAATTACGAGTCGAAACTCATAATTTGTTATTCCGAACGAGCGAAGAAAATATAATTGTATATTTTCAATAAATCTGGTAAAATAATACAATTATTAGCATATTTAATTTCGTGCCCCTGTGTTGAAATGGATATCATCTTTGCCTTCGAAGCAAAGGTTGAGGGTTCGAGTCCTTCCAGG